>Ga0209066_10005005_pt1 | contig 14190 bp, 20 predicted proteins | sample All_14_2_FD_187198 | JGI IMG/M metagenome (GOLD analysis project Ga0209066, IMG submission 187198) | Freshwater microbial communities in response to fracking from Pennsylvania, USA - Allegheny Zone_MetaG_DW_15 (SPAdes) (version 2) ...
CTTCGAAGAGGGTAGCGTCCGCCGTGACCCGGATGACCTGAGTGCTCGCTCTGCCCGGCAGGCCCCCACCCCGGTTCCGGGCATCACGATCAATACCGCCCCGGTTCCTGCTCCTGCCCCTGCTCAGAAGGGTTGGCGCAACCTCTGGGGCCTCCTGTGAAACCCAAGATGTTCACGATCCGGGCCTACGGCGCCTTGGATCTGAGGGTGGCTGCGACCAGTCCCAGCGCAGCCGTCCGCCGCGTCAACAGAATGTTCGATAAGGAAAACCCCGTGGACCCCATTTCCGGTCGCCAGATCAGCACGAACATGATGGCGGTCGGCTTCTACATCTTCCTCCCCAAAGACACCAAGGAGTTCCGTCATGTCGACGATCCAGATGTTCCCGGTTGATAGCTCCAACATCAAGGCCTTGGGCTTTGATCATGTCCAGTCCACCTTGATCGCCGAATTCAAGAGCGGCGACCTGTACCTGTATGATGCCGTCCCCCAGGACACTTTCGCCCAGGTCCTGGCCGCCGAGAGCAAGGGCAAGGCGTTCAACGAGCTGATCAAGAAGGGCGGGTTCCAATACCGCAAGGCCGAAACCCGCCCCTGATCCAAAACTAAAATGGTTGCTTGAACAACACCCCGCTGGGTCTCCAGCGGGGTGTTGTCGTTAGGGATCGAGTCTGTAGACCTAAACAACCCCGCCGAAACTTCCAAGCATAGGATAGTCACATGACTGCTGTGACCTCGATAAAGAGGCGCGGGCGACTGCTCCGCGTCAACAACCCCGCCTTGTCTGAACTCCGAACGGTGTTCAAGACCAAGGTGGTTCCTGTTGCTGGGACCGCTTCTGTTCTGAAACCCGGTCGGGACAACAAGAAGGTGGGCTCCCGTGTCACCAAAGGGGAGTGGAAGGGGATGCCTATCTGGACCCTGACCTTGGAAGAGCGGAAGACCTGTTCTCCCGGCTGCCCGAACCTGCGCCGTTGCTATGGCAACAATATGCACCTTGCGGCCCGTGTTGATCACACCGACCCGGATTTCTATCGCGCCCTGCGGGACGAATTGTTGGCCTTGCAGCAACGGAACCCGCAGGGCTTCGTGGTCCGCCTTCACATCCTCGGGGACTTCTTCAGCACGGCCTATGCCCTGTTCTGGGCCACCGCGCTGCTCTGGTACCCCGCCCTGCGCATCTATGGGTACACCGCCTGGGAGCGTGCCAGCGAGGTCGGCAAGACCATCCTGAACCTCCGCACGGCCCACCCCGACCGCTTCCGGGTGCGGTTCTCCAACCAGGGAGAAGCAAACGTCATCCCATTCCCGATCCGGGCTCGGGGCAAGTCCTCTTGGGGGATCGTCTGCCCTGCCCAGACCCATGACAACGTCACCTGCGCCACCTGCACCCTGTGCTGGGCGCTCCATTCGTCACAACCCATCGCCTTCATGGAGCACTGAGCCGCTGTGGTGAAGAAGGATCAGCGCGAGTGGCTCCACAAGGCTGGCAAGATACTGGCGGACCACGGAGTTAGTTTTACTTTAGAAAGACGGAGTAAGCACAACTCAATAGTCATAAATTTGCGTGATGGAACAACAAAAGTTGTCCCACTCCCAAACAATTTTGGCGATCACCGAACAGAAAGGAATTTGTTAACCCAGATACGAAAAATAATCGCTTCGACCACCCACAAGTGAAAAGTCCTCACCAAAGACTCAACATGACAAACATCAAACCACGTCTACTGTCATCGGTGATTGCCGCTAGATATTGCGGAATATCCACGCACACGCTTAAACGCCATGGACCCCCGGTGGTCACCATCGGACGTCGCAAATACTACGACACAAAGACCCTAGACCAATGGCTGGACGGTTTGTCTGAGGCAAAGCAGAAGGATGCCGAGGCTCAAGCACTGGAGGCTCTAAAAACATGAGCACCATTAAGTTGAAATACGTGAACACTTACAAAGATAGTAGAGGCAAAATACGCCACTACTACCGCCGTAATGGTCAGCGCATTCCACTATCGAGCGATAACCTCCTGGTGGAGTACACGCGAGTCCACGAAAGCTTCTCCAGCACCACCCAACCAAAAACCATCCCCAATTCTTTTGGGGAATTGGTGGCCGCTTACTATGCCTCTGCGGAAATAGCCACGTTACGCACATCAACTAAGGTGGAATACCAGCGGTTGATTAGCAAGGTGCATGAGCGGTGGCGAGACGTGCCCTTGGTTGGCATCACCCGGAAGGCCCTTCTTGCTTATCGGGACATGCTGGCGTCAACACCGGTCACCGCCAACAACACCATGCGTGTGCTCTCAACCCTGCTGTCTTTCGCTGTGGATCGTGGTCTTCTGAAGGAGAACCCGATCCAGGGTCTTCGGAAGCTCAAGGTCCAGAGCGAAGGCTGGCAGCCCTGGACCGAAGATCAGCTCGATGTGTTCGAACGACTGTCCGAGGGTGCTTCGCGCATTGCCTTCCTGCTGGCCCTCTACACTGGGCAGCGCAGAGGCGACATCCTTTCCCTGCGCTGGGACCAAGTAAAGGATGGGCGACTTTCCTTAACCCAGAACAAGACCCGTAAGGTCCTCATCATCCCCCTACACCCCAAGCTCCAGAAGGAACTGGAGATGTGGAGGCTGGGGAGAAAGGTCGTCGGCCCTACCATCGTCCACAAGCAGGATGGGCGGGCCTACACCAACGATGGTTTTGGAACCGTCTGGAACCGGGAACAGACCCGCTTGGGGGTCAAGGCCCCCTTCCATGGCCTTCGCAAGAACGCGACCATCGCGCTGATCGAAGCGGGCTGCACCTCACAGGAGGCCCAAGCCATCACCGGTCACGAGACCTTGGACATGCTGAACCATTACGCCAAGCGCGTTGACCAACAACGGCTGGCGGAAACCGCTATGCGGAAGTTGGAGAACACCGAATGACGCTTAAACCTATAGATAGAGTGGCCGCTAGAGTTATCCAGAAAGGGGAGCATTATTTTCCCAAAGATGACGACTATGGGGGAAATATTCTAGCAGGCCCAGCCCCTTTACTTACCAACATCCCCCACAGCTTGATGAAGAAGTATAAGGGACTAATAGGGAGAAAGCAGGGGCGCATAGCAGTATTAGGCTACCTTGATATGCCTAATATTAAGGCCGGAAAGTACGTGGTGTGTAGGTGTCAATGTGGAACTTACTTCTTGAGGAAGTCCCAATCTTTTTATAGTAGGAGCCAATACTACTACCTACAGGCTTGCAGTAACTGTTACTCAGAGATGCGCTCCCTTGGAAAACTGCCGGAAGGATATATCTGATGCTGACCTCCTTTTTCCATCTGCTCGACAGGTTGTCCGAGACGCCTGGGAGCAACGACAAGATCGACCTGATTTCGTCGGCCCTGAACGCCAAACCCGAACTGGGCAAGCTGTTCGAACTGGCCCTGTCGCCGTACATCACCTTCGGGGTGGCCAAGCTGCCCCGTGATCACATAGCGATGGATCACGACTACCTCAATCTGACTTGGGAGACCCTGTTGGCGCAGCTCGCCGAGCGCAAGCTGACGGGACTTGCCGCTCTCGCCGAGATTGCCCATATGCGCCGCAATCTGGTCATGCAGTGTGAGGGGGCGCTTGAAGCCTTCGACCGCATTCTGCTGAAGGACTTGCGCTGTGGTGTCGCTGCCGAGACGGTGAACAAGGCCCGTCCGGGGACCGTGCCCGTCTTCTCCTGCCAGCTTGCCCCCAGCAAGATGCCCAAGCTGTCCGAGCTGAAGTTCCCCGTCTTCGCTGAACCCAAGTACGACGGTGTCCGCACCATCGCCATCAAGGTCAATGGCACCGTGAAGCTGTTCAGCCGCAACGGTATCGAGTTCGAGAACTTCGTCGAACTGGCCAATGCACTGACGGTGCTGCGCGATGGCACCGTCTTGGACGGGGAAGTCGTCAGCTCGAAGGGCTTCTCTGCCCTGATGACCCGTGCCAAGGCCAAGACGGGCGTGGCGGTGGACGTGCCTCTGGAATATCGGGTGTTCGATGGGATGCCTTTCGACGTCTGGGATCACCAGACGCAAGGCCTGTCTCTGGAAAGTCGCCGTCACTGGACGAAGGCCATCCTCGAAGATCTGGGCCAAGCCTCCGTGAGGCTGTCTCCGCAGGTGAAGTGCCAGAACATCGAGGAGGTCGAAGCCTTCTTCCGCGAACAGCTCGCCTTGGGTTTGGAAGGCATCATGCTGAAGGACCCGATGGGCTTCTATACCTTCAAGCGCAACAAGACCTGGATGAAGCTGAAGCCCTTCGAGAGCGCTGACCTGACGGTCGTCGACATGGTCGAGGGCCAGGGCAAGTATGTCGGCTCGCTCGGCGCCCTGGTCTGCGAAGGCGAGCATGATGGGAAGAAGGTCCGCGTCGAGGTTGGCTCTGGTTTCTCGGATGACCAGCGCAATGGCATCTGGAGCGGTTACATCCGTGCCATGAAGCGCACTGCCGAGATCCGGTTCCAGGAAATGTCCTTGGCGCAGGGTTCGGACACCTGGAGCCTGCGGTTCCCGTCCTTCCTGCGCTGGAGGGACGACAAGTGATCAACGGCAAAGTCGAGGTGATCCACTGGAACGGCACTTGGTTGGTGCTCCGTGGTGGTGAACCTTTGCTCAACGAAGAAGGCGCCCCCTGGGACAAGGGAGTGCCCCGCAAGGTCACCGAAGCCTTGTCCAGGGCTTTCGGCGCTCAGGAAGAGGATGACGATGAATGACCACCCTCAGTGAGTTCCACGCCCTTCAGCGGGGCGTGGAGTATGCCAGTAAGAATGGCCTCGTCCTGAAATATGACGCTTCCAGGCGGGGTATCGCTGTTCAGCCCCAAGCCACCCATTGGCCTGGAGTTGCCGACGATGTCACCGTCTTTCGGGCGGATAGCTTGGAAGAGGCTCTGCTCTGGATTGCTGGAGCCTTGTGGACCAGAGATTTTCTTAACCGCACTTAACAGGAGAATACCATGAAGTTTCGCAGCTATACTTTGTTTGCCGTCATCGCCGCCGCGCTCACTCTGTCCGCGTGTAAAGAGAACACCAAGGTGTCGTTCGACACCCTGGAGCAGGAACGCGGCACGGCCAACGCCAATTCCAAGTTCACCGCCCAAAAGTATCGGGCGGACAGCCCCAAGTACAAGGACTGGGACATCGTCACCCGTGGCGACAGCACTCAGACCAACACCTGCCCCCAGGGCGACGGGTGGGCGACGATCAGCTTGATCAGCCCCAACAAGGCCTCTGAAGCCAAAATCAAGTGCTCGACCGTCAGCCTGAACATCGGTTGTCTGGAAGATGCTGACTTCAAGACCAAGGTCTACGCCACCCAGGAAGGCAACTGCCAAAAGGATTTGCCCTTCCCTCTGCCGAAGATCGCCAACTGATCCCCGTGACAGGGTTTAAATATGGTGCCACCCCTGGCATTGGCAGCAGGGCTCATGGCTCTGCTGCTGATGCCGTCAGAGGCTGCCGCCCCCGTAAGGGGTCTGCAACCCAAGGAGATTTCTTGTGTGAAGGTGAGTGTTGAGAGGTTGTGGTGTGTGGATGTTCCGACCAACGTGCCGCCACCAACCCCTAGACAGCGCCGTCGGAAACACTAGTATAGTCCGACCGCCGCAAGCGACTGAGTCAACTGACTAATCCGCTCTTTGGCAGTGACTATCCAGAATTTAGAACCAGCCAACAACAGGGGTTAACCTATGGAAAGGGCTCAGAAAAACTTGGTCGGGGCGAGAGGATTCGAACCTCCGGCATCCAGCTCCCAAACCAGCCGTTCTGTTAGCAAGATCAAGGGGGATAGTCAACCTGATGTGAAAACTCAGGTCGTTTTCCGTCATGGGGTTAGCGGAACAGTGACTAGCGCGGAGAGCATCGCTCGAAGCGACCAGATCATCGCCCTGATCACCAACGGGTTCACCGCTGGGGAGATCGCCCTCCAGGTGAACTGCGACCGCAGTTACGTCTACAAGTTCGCCAGGGAGAAGGGGTTGACCCTGACCAGGGCGAAGTGTGGGCCGCGCAAGGCTGGCTATGACCAGACCTATGGGAAGCTGTCCGAACAGATCGGGCGTGATCTCTACATCTACCGTGAGTTGAAAGAGGGTCTCTCCTACGACGAGATGGCCCTGCGGCTCAACATGACCAGGACCCAGTTGATCAAGGCCGAAAGTGGCGAGCACCGGTTCAGCCTGGATGAATTGCTCCGTATCTCCGAAGAACTCAGCAAGCCACTTCCCGAACTCGTCACCGAGCGCGGTGTGAAGGTGAGGGCCACATGATCTGCGAGGACCTCAAGGAGTATTTCATCTTTATGGTGAAATACAATCGAGTTCTGACAACCAAACATGAACGGTCGGAATTCACCCACCGGATCTTCAGCGACATGCTGGTGGATGTCTCCGTTCATCCTGCGATCAAGAAGCGTCTGGCTCCCTTCGTCTCACGACACATGGAGGGCAGCCATGGGCATTGATTTCGTCCTGCGCCCCGATCAGATCGAGGATCTGGGCGCCCTAATCAGGAACCCGCGCCACGGGCTATGGTCGGAACCAGGGACGGGCAAGACGCCCGTCGCCTGCCTTTACACTTGGTGGGTCTGGGACCGCCTGAAGAAGCACACCGTCTGGCTTCAACCCCTGGCAATCATCGAGAAGAACCGAGAGGAACTCCTGCTCTGGACGGACTTCAAGGAGCACGAGGTCGTCATCGTCGAGGGCACTCCTGCCCAACGGGCTCGCCTCTACGCCGACCCCAACATCAAGGTCTTCCTGATGGGGGCTGATACGTTCGGGCGGGAGTGGGAACAGATCTTGGCCCACCACCCTGTCGGCCTCGTTGTAGGCGACGAGTGGCACAAGATGTTCTCGACCAACGACAGCAAGCGGACCCAAGCCCTCTATCAGGCCATGAAACATATCGACCGCCTGACCCCAATGACGGGCACCCTGGTCCGAGGCCGCCTCAACAGCGCCTTCCCTGCGATCCACCTGATCCAGCCGCGCTATTACGGCCACCACCGGACCTTCATGAACCGCCACGCCATTCAGGACGAGTATGGCAAGGTGATCGGGTGGGTGAAGATCGACATCGTCCAGGAGATCCTGCGCGCTCATGGGCAAAACCGCCTCTACTCGGAGGTCTATGGGGACATCCCGGTCGTCTTCCAGACGCACTATTGCAAGATGTCAACTGCCCAGAGCAAGGCGTACAAGGAGTTTGAGGAGAAGGCCATCCTCGAATTGGAAGGGGCCTTCCTTGATGGGTCCTTGCCTGGGGTCAACCTGATCCGGGCTCGGCAGATCCTGTCCTCCCCGGAAATCTTCGGCCTGTGCAAGGGAGAGATGACCGGACGGGACGCCCTGTTGGACATCCAGATGACAGATCATCTGGAGATGGGCACGCCCTGGATGATCGGCAGTGCCTCCGTCCCGGAACAGGAACGGGTGGCAGCCTACCTCGAGAAGAACGGAATGCGGGTCGGTCTGATGAACGGCGAAACTCCTCGCAAGGAGCGAGGCGCTATTGATCTTGCCTTCCGCAAGCGCGAGCTGGACACCGTCGTCGTCTCTCCCGAGGTCGGGTCCATCGGCTTCAACTGGGGCCACTGTGACCACGTCTCGTTCCTACACCTGCCCTACTACCACGACGACTTCGACCAGTTCTGGAAACGCTGCACTCGCGGCCAAATCCGCACCACTCCGGTGAGGGTGGACACCCTGGTCTACGAAGACACCGTAGAGGAAGGCGTCGTCGGCATCATCGTCGGCAAGATGGTCCTGTCCAAGGAAGTTGACCCAACCCGACAAGTTGTAAACCTTCACGCCCGGAAACCAATTTTCCGTGGCATCGAAGAACGTGTCCTCAAAACGATGGAGGCGAGTCTGTAGACCCAAAGAACCCGATCAGGAAAAGGGCAGGTAAACTCCCCCCTGTTGAGCACCAACACTTTGACCAACACTTTCTAAGGATTGAAAAATGAGCAATTCCGCTATCAATGCTGCCATGAACGCTGCCGAACAGGCCGCTGCTCAAGCCGCTCCCGCCGCCGCCAACCTCCCCGCCCAGCAGACCACTGGTTCCGCTGTCGCCTACCCGGTTGCTGGCCGCAAGATCACCACCGAGGACCGCATCGGTGGTGGGTTGAACGTCGACCATTTCCTGAAGTTCACCTCGGGTGGCAACATCCAGGTCGGCCAGGATGTGAACAGCACCTTCAAGTCGTTGAAGGTCTGCCTGGACCTGAGTGAAGTCCAGGCTGGTTTCGGCATCTCCTACGAAGACGCTGCGGGTACCCTGCACTACATCCGCACCACCGACGGCGTCAGCACCGACGCGGGCGGCATCTGGGAAGAAGAAGTGGCCAAGGCTCGTCGGATCAAGCCGTCGATCAAGCCCTACAACTCCTGGCAGATCCCGTTCGTCCTGGCCGAAGATGCCGCTCCGGGCAAGGCTGGTGACCGTGTCGGCTACACCACCGTGTGGTCGTCCTTCAAGACCTTCAGCCCCGTCTTCGACGAGGCCGTCAAGAAGTACGGCAAGGATGCCGTGGTCGAGCTCGAGCTGACCTGTCAGATCGCGCAGAACGTGAACAAGAAGGTCTATGGTCAGGCCAAGTTCGCCCTGCTGGGCGAGGCCGATCAGGGCGGCGAGTAATCGCCGTCTAGGGGCTCGCGGAAGCACGACGCTGGGGGCGTGTCCCCAAACCCCCAGCACCTCTTCCAATTGGAATGTCCAACACCAGCGATTGGTGAACGGTGAGTCATGTCCAAACGTCTTAATATCTACGATGCCAATTCCTGGGTCCGCCGAAACATCGAGGTGGACCCCACGGGGCTCCCCCTTCGGAACCTGATCATGGACGTGAACTCGTCCACCGACATTGAGGTCTTCGTCTGGGACGGCGCTCGTGGAAATGAGCGCCGTCGTGCTTTGTACCCGGCGTATAAGTCCAACCGCTCTCCCATGGACCCCGCTATCTGGGAGGTCCTCAACTTCACCAAGGAATTGCTGGCCCACACTCCCGCAATCCAGATCGTGGTGCCCGGTTACGAGGGCGACGACGTGATCGCCGCGCTGGTCGGTTCCTACGCCTCGCAGCTCCCGATCACCATCTTCTCGACCGACCGGGACCTGTATGCCTTGTGCGCCGTCGAAGGCGTTCGCCACCATGTCATTGACCAGGGCGGCAAGGCTCCCTCCGACCCCCATCTGGTCCGCCTGATCAAGACTATGGTCGGCGACCCTTCCGACACCATTCCGGGCGTCAAGGGCTTTGGCCAAGGCGCCTGGGACAAGTGCGACAAGGATGCCCTGCTGTCCTGGTTCACCCATGACTGCAAGCCCGAGCTTCATGAAGGTCAGCTTGAGCAGATCATGGAACTGTTCGGCATGGGCAAAGCGTCCACCGACTGGCTGATCAAGAACCAGAAGCTGGTCCACACCTTTTGGACGATCATCGGGTTCTTCCCTCCCCCGCCCGCGTTGATCGAGGTGAACACCACCGTCGGTGTTCGGAACCTCATGGCGACGAACGCCTTGCTCAGGGACTTTCATCAATGAACGCCATCACCTCTGTCGACGTGAAACCCATTCTGGTCGACGCCAGGAACTTCGACATCTTGGTCGGGGAAATCCTGACCAAGGTCCGGGCAGCCAAGTTGGTCGGTCTCGATCTGGAGACCCACGACGCTGGACGTCACGAAGGCCTGAACCAGTTCATGCGGGCGGACGCCGAAGGCCGAAAGGCAGGCAACCGCCCGTTGGTGTTTGACGTGAACCGCACTGTGATCTGCGGCTTCTCCATCTATTGCGACGGCGACACCGTGGCCTATTACGTCAATCTGGCCCACGCCGATTACGAGAACACCGTCCGGTGGGAGAAGGCCAAGCAGATCCTGGACGCCATCCCGGAAGACGCTTGCTTCGTCGCCCACAACAGCATGTTCGAGAGGACCATGCTGCGGAAGTCCCTTGGCTACCGTCTCCCCACCACGATCTGCACCATGCAGCTCGCGGTGTCGGCCCACGGCCCGGACGAATACGAGCCCATGGACTTCCACCGCCTGGGGATCGAACCGATCCGCAGCATCATCAGCGAGGCTGCCAAGACCTTCGCCAACTTCACCGACCGCAACAACATGACCGGCGCCCAGGGTGAGTTGTTCGCCAAGTTCCTGGCCAAGGAAAGCGTGGCGGCCCACTCCTACAATGGTTGGGTCGAAACCATCAGCCGTCCCTATGGTCTCAAGCAGGCGGTCGAATACTGGTTCGGCGTCAAGATGCAAACCTTCGAGGAAACCCTCGATGGTGAAGTCCACATGGGCAAGCTGACGGGCGAACAGGTCGTCAGCTATGGCGCTGACGACTCGGTCTGGGCTGTCCGCCTTTACCACAAGCTGATCGCCTATATGCAGCGTACCAACCCCGCTGCCATCCGGGCCTATTTCACGCAGGAACTGCCCTGCATCGACTATTACAGCGATGTGTGGGCTGAGGGCTTGCGCATCAATGGCACCGCCGTGGCTGCCAAGCGCGAGGAAGAGCGGCACGGGTATGCCGAGACCCTTCGCAAGATGAAGGCGTCGATCCGGGCGCTGCTCCCCTTCCCCGTGGAACCTCACGAGGGCCTGACCAAGTTCGACGGACAACCCGCCGACGGCAAGAAGCGCGCTGGGTGGTATGTGAATGGTTGCGCCAAATATCGCACCAACCTCACCAAGTGGGCCAACACCCCGGACTGCGAAGACGACTTCGACGAGTCTCAGCTCGTCAAGGGACCCATCTCCACGGCCTGGGCCTTGGACAAGGGGCTGTCCGAGCCGAACACCTTGTCGATCACCTATTGGTCCACCGCCCGGACGCTGATGTACGACCTCCTGCGCGAGAAGGTCATCGTCGAGAAGGGCAAGGTCCAGTCGGACGGCGAGGCCCGTGGCAAGATGACCGACCGCCTGGACGCCAAGCTGAAGCAACTGAAGTCCGAGGATGATCATGTTATGGGGATCACCCCGGAAACCGAGCGGAGCAAAGAACGCCTCCAGCATGGTCTGGACCTCCTGGGCGGCATGTCCAAGCTGTCCCAGACCGAGCAGGTGGCCAAGCTTTACCTGAACCCTTACACCCAGTTGATCGACCCGGACACCTCTCGGGTCTATCCAATCATCAGCTCCAAGCTGGCCTCTCGTCGCACGTCGATCTCGAACCCCAATGGGCAGCAGCTCGCCAAACGCGGTGAGAGCAAATACGTGCGCGGGTTCTATCTGGCGGACTATGACGACCACGTCATCCTGTCCGAAGACTGGTCGGGTATCGAGCTGGTCCTGATCGGCGAGTTCAGCGGCGACCCCGAGTTCCGCAAGGCCTTCGGCCAGCTCCCCTACCAGGACTTGCACCTGGGCGCGACCGCCTCTTGCCTGGGCGTCGTCTGGGGCGATGAGCTGACCCGCAACATCGAGAAGCAGTGGACGACCTTCGAGCGGTATGGCGTCACCAGTGAGGAGCTGAACAACCCCTCCTCGCTTATGGAGTGGTTCCTGAAGAAGCTCAAGTCTATGACCGAAGCGGACGTCGCTTTGGGCCACCCCAAGCTGCTGGTGAACCTGAAGGGCGAGCTGATGAAGCCCGCCGACGCCCTGAAGTATTGGCGCACCGAGGTCGGCAAGGCCGCCAACTTCGGCTACTGGTATTCGGGGGCGCTGTCTGATGTGGGCACCCGCCTCGGCTGGTCCTCGGACCAGATGTGGAAGGCCGTGGAAGGCTACCGGAACCACTTCGCGGTGGCAGAACAGTGGCGCCTCAACACCATCTCCTTTGCCCAGGCTAACGGCTACGTCCAGTTGCCCGACGGCCACCGTCGTGTTCGCTGGGAATGCACCGAGGAATGGGCTCAAGCCTTCGTCAGCAAGTTCCAGGGCTGGGAAGGTGTCGAAGGCGTCAACAACTTCCTGCGGACGGCTCGCAAGGCCATCCAGGCTCGGGCGAACAATCAGGTCGTGAACAGCATGATCCAAGGGTCGTGCGCCACGATGATGAAGCGTTCGATCCTGCGCCTGCGGGAAGCCATCAAGGCGGCGGGCTACACTGACCGTGAGATGCGCGTCCTGATCCCCATCCATGACGAACTGTTGATGTCGGTTCACAAGGATCTGGTCGTCGAGGCCATCGAGCTTTGCCGCACAGCCATGTGTACCCCGGACATCGTGACCAGCCTGCCGCTCACTGTGGCCCCGGCCATCGGTCGGACGTTCGAGCCCTTCTCCAAGGGCAAGCGCACCGGCCAGATCGAGCTGGGCGAACTGTCAGCAGTGCCCTGTGTCCCGGAAGCTCGCTGGGGGCAAGAAGCCACCCACGACGAGGTCCGCGCCGTGGTCGATTACATCTTCGAGAAGGAGGCGGCATGACCGAGCTGGTCATCGAGAAGGGGATTCCAATCCCCCCTCCTGCCCAGATGCGGGCGCGAGGGTACACCTACAAAGTGTCGCTCGTAATCATCAAGCAACTTGAAGTCATGGACAGCGTGCTGTTCTCCGACCTCTCCCAAAACCAGATCATCCCCCGTCTCGGTTACTACAAATCCGAGTACGGGTTCAAGTTCGCAACCCGCGCTGAGGGTAATGGCACCCGCGTCTGGCGCATTGAATAGGAGTCACCATGTCTGAGATCAATCCCACCATCACCGCCGTCGGCCATGCCGTCACCCTGTTGGTCGACACCTGCCACAGCGCCAGCAAACGCGCTGGTTGGTGGAAGGACAAGGCATCCGGTCTGGACTTGGTTCAGGTCATCAACAACCCATCCACGCCTCTTGAAGCCCTGTTGGCCAAAGCCCTGGTGGCGCAGAAGTTGTGCTTGTCGCACAGCGAGCTGTCCGAGGCCATGGAGGGGCACCGCAAGGGCTTGATGGACGATAAACTGCCCCACCGGAGCATGTTGGAAGTCGAGTTGGCCGATGCCCAGATCCGCATCGCCGATCTGGCAGGTGCCCTGAACCTGGACCTGGGCGGCGCCGTGGCCGAGAAGCTGGCCTATAACGCCGTGCGCCCGGATCACAAGCCGGAAAACCGCGAGGCTGTGGGTGGGAAGTCGTACTGATGAACAGGCTCCTCACTTTCATCTCCCGACGGCACTTCAATTACGTGGACAGCCTCGGGATGGTCACCGCCATCGTCTTCAACGATCCTTGGTGGCTGCTCCTGGTGATTGTTTTCCCCTTCGCCCTGGTCTCCACGCTCCTGGAGCGTCGCTACCATCCCGAGTACCGTAAATGATCAGGAAGAACACGGGTAAGACCTCTGAAGGTCGCTTCGAGGCGTATTGGAAGGGCTTCGGAAAGAAAGCTTATCTGGAACGCCGTGTTGATCTGGCTCACGTCCGGGGCCTGAACCCGGACGTGAAGGGCCTGAAACTCCCACCGCAGCCGTCAGACTACATGCTGACGGTCGACGGTGTGACGACCTATGCCGAGGTGAAGTCTTGCTCCAACAAGACGTCATTCCCCTTCAGCCAAATCGAGACAGGACAATGGGCCGCCATGGTCCAGGTCCTCGCTGCTGGTGGGCGATACCTTTTCTTCTTGCACAACATCGAGACGAACACTTGGTATGCCGTCCCTGGTCAGCACATCAAAACAACCCACGACCAGGGTAAGCATTCCGTCAAGTGGGCCGATCTCGAAGCCTTTCGATACCTGATCCCGTAGGTCAGTCCAAAACCCCTACGGAGAGAGAAACATGACGCTTTTTCGTGATTGCATGGTGGACATCGAAACCACTGGTTTGAGCCCCGACCGTTCCGCGATGATCCAGATCGCGGCGGTTCGGTTCGATTTGCAGACCCGCGACGTGGACACCAACTTCTTCTACCGTGCCTTGGCGATCCCGCCGTGGCGCTTCTGGGACGAGGGCACCTGGGACTGGTGGAACAAGGACAAGGCTGATGTCCTTCGAGGCATCATCGCCCGCATGGAAGACCCCAAGCAGGTGATCTCGGAGTTCTCCGAGTGGGTTGCTCCGGGCGGGGCTCCGGGACCACGCTTCTGGTCGAAGCCCAGCCACTTCGATTTCCAATTCATCGGCAGTTACTGTCGGGACTTCGACGTGCTGATGCCGTTCAACTTTCGCAAGGCCATCGACATGCGTTCCTTCATGCAAGGCATGGCCTACCCGGAGGCGGGCGACGATCCACAGATC
>Ga0209066_10005006_pt1 | contig 14190 bp, 11 predicted proteins | sample All_14_2_FD_187198 | JGI IMG/M metagenome (GOLD analysis project Ga0209066, IMG submission 187198) | Freshwater microbial communities in response to fracking from Pennsylvania, USA - Allegheny Zone_MetaG_DW_15 (SPAdes) (version 2) ...
GTCCCATCCTGATCTCCACGTCCGCATACTGCGCCAACTACGGCGGTCCGTTCGGCACCTTTGGCCTGGTGGCCGTGACGGGCTTCATGGTCATCCTGTGGTTCGACGCCACCCGGTCGCACCGACGGGTGGGTGAGCTGCTGCGCCATCGATTTGCCAGCGACGATGTCGCTCAGGCTCAGGCCATTGCGCTCGAAGAGGCCAACAAGCTCAACACCGCCAAGAGCAGGTTCCTGGCCAGCATGAGTCACGAGATGCGCACGCCCCTGCATGGGGTGCTGGGCTTGAGTCGACTCATTCAACCGCACCTGCGCGAGCCTGCCGCTCAACGGCACATGCACCTCCTCCAGAACACGGGGATGCATCTGCTGGGTGTCATCAATGATGTGCTGGATTTTTCAAGGCTCAACGAAGGGTTGATGACCTTGAGGCCTGTGCCCACCAACCTGAGTGCAACCATCCTTGAGGTGGTCGAACTCAGCAACGTGAACGCGATTGAAAAAGACCTGTCGGTCACGATCGACTCGAACCTGCCCAACCCGTGCTGGGTGCGGGTTGATGCCAGCCGCCTGCAGCAGGTCCTGATCAACCTGACGGGTAATGCAGTCAAGTTCACGCAACAAGGTCACGTCCGCGTAGTGGTGCGACAAACGGCCACAGACAAGCCCCATGAGATCAAGGTCCGGTTCGAAGTGCAGGACACAGGTCCCGGCATCCCGCCTGAGCAGCTGTCGCAAATTTTTGATGCCTTCCATCAGGCTGACAATGGGTTCGACCGGAGGGTCCAGGGCAGTGGGCTGGGTCTGAGCATTGCCCAGCAAATCTGCCAGGCCATGGGCAGTCAGATCACCTGCACCAGCCAGTTGGGAGAAGGCTCGACCTTCAGCTTTGAGGTGTGCTACGAGCCCCTGCAACACACCCCACCACCGTCTGTGCAGGTCCGAGGCTTGGCCACCCAACACAGCCGCGGCCAGGCCCTGCTGGTCGAAGACAACCCCGTCAACATCATCGTCGCGCAAGCAGGCCTGGAATCCATGGGATGGACCGTGGCCGTCGCGGACAACGGCATGGCCGCATTGGCATGGCTGGCACAGAACCGCGCTGACCTGATCCTCATGGACTGTCACATGCCAGGCTTGAACGGCTTTGACACCACCAAGAAAATCAGAGAGGTGGAAAGGCTGGTGCCTGGCGGCCGGCACACGCCGATCCTTGCATTGACGGCCAGCATCCAGTCCGATGACTTGCAGCAATGCCATGAGGTCGGCATGGATGGGCACCTCTGCAAGCCGTTCACCCAGCCGTCACTGGAACTGGCCATTGAGCAAGTCCTGAAGTGCCCTGAGTCGACCACCTGAGGTCACTCGCGCACAGAACGTGAGATGGCGGTGTGCTTTGCCAGCCCGCTAGATCAGCTCTTCTTCCGTGAACGTCCGGTAGTGAACTGCCAGCGTGGCGCCACAACTGCGCGCAATCTCAGCGGCGGCCGCGGCACGCTCGGTGTCATCGGCCTGGACCAGCAGCCAGCGGTAGCCCTCTTCAGTAAGGCTTCGGTAGCGCGACAGCAGCTTGATCTCATAGCCAAAGTTAGCGAGAACGCCAGCGTTGTCGATCATGGCCTGCAGTTCGGCTGCGCTTTCCCGGGGCGAGAATTGCCGCATGGATGACATGGGCCATGCAGCATCTCCGAGGGCCGCCACCAGCGCGTTGAGCTGCGCTTGCGTCGGCAAACCGATCATCACGTGGCCCACAGGCTTGAAAACGCCGAATGAGGTCGGCAAGGCTTGCGCTTGCTCGGCGTCGATGAGCTCAACGCCACTGCCCGCCACCTCATCGGCGTGGGCGACCAACTGGGCTGATTGGCGGTCGGAATCGTCGTAGGGTTCGGGAGTGATCATGGTGTGTTCATCCTTGTGACCCATGTTCGACTCCCTTGCAGCACACGGTCTGTGCGTTGGCGTACAGGCCCCTCCAACAATTGCTCCCAATCCACGCCGCAGAGCCAGGAATCGCACGAACGCTCTGGCCATGAGATATGGTCATGTGAGACCAGGGACCAACCCCGGATCACGTCACGACCTGTCCCCAGGCTTGAATGCAAAGCTGGCCTGGCTAAGATGGGTCAGTTTCAGCCGCTCTGACTCAGGAGGAGTTGGCCCAGGATCAGCCGTTGGCTGACATTTTCCAGATCACTCAAGCGGTCCGCATGCCCATCTTCGATCTTGAACAGGATCAGCTCGTTGATGCCAGCCACCATCGCCAGGACCAACTCGGGGTCCAGGGGCGGTAGCGATGGCAACAGCGCGCGTTCCGCGTCATACGCGGCCAGCAGCACATCCGCGAACTGTTGCAGCACCTCTCGCTTGGCCTTCATGCCCTCCGTGCCCAGGTACAAGATGTCGATGTACAGCCGCTTCATCAGCGCAGACTGTCCCTGCATGAACGACAGATAAGCCTTGGCCCCCAACTGGATGCGCTCCAGCGCAGTGAGACCGGCGGTACCGGAGGCCTCCTTGAGGACGCCAAGCACCCGAGCACTGTTCTCGCGGTACAGCGCCAGGAAGCAGTCTTCCTTGTTGGCAAAGTGCTGGTAGAAGGTCCGCTTGGACACCCCGGCCTCCTTCACCACATCATCAGCATAGAGCTCGGACAGCGCCCGTTGCTCCAACACCTTGGCCATGCCAGCGATCAGGCGACTGCGCGGTGAGATGCCATCTTTCGTCAAGGCCATGAATTGGAGGGAGGAAAACGCCGAAGCGGCATCAGGATTATTGCGGTACACTTTTGTACCACTTTTCCACGTGTCGTCGCCCCATGGCTCTGCAAAACGTTTGCCCCACATCAATCGGTCGTGTCGCCACCCAGGTCGCCATCGTCGGCTCTGGTTTTGGCGGGTTGGCCGCAGCCCATTACCTGAAGCAGGCGGGCGTTCATGACTTCCTCATCCTGGAGCGTGCCAGCGACGTCGGCGGGGTGTGGCGCGACAACAGCTACCCGGGGTGCGCCTGCGATGTGCAGTCCCATTTGTATTCGTTCTCTTTCGCACCCAACCCGGACTGGAGTCGGGCTTTTTCGCCTCAAGGCGAAATCCTGAGCTACCTCCAGCGCTGCGTGCAGGAGCTGGGCCTGATGCCTCACGTGCGACTGAACCAGGAGGTGCGTCAGGCCACATGGGATGAGGCCAACGCCACCTGGTGCATTCAGACCAGCCAAGGCGAGGTGCGTGCCCAGCACCTGGTAGGCGCCTTCGGCTCACTGAGCGACCCACTGATGCCGAAGCTTCCAGGTCTGGAGGCGTTCAAGGGTGAGGTCTTCCATTCGGCCAACTGGCCCAAAAAATTCAACCCCAAGGGCAAACGCATCGCTGTCATGGGCACTGGCGCATCTGCATTGCAATTCATTCCGGCCATCCAGCCAGACGTGGCGCAGATGCACGTGTTCCAGCGCACACCACCGTGGGTCTTGCCTCGCCACGACGGGCCGATTTCAACCACCGCCCGAACCCTGTTTCGCAAGATGCCCTGGCTGCAAATGCTGGCACGGGCGCAGATCTATGTCCACCGTGAAGCCCTGGCCCTGGGTTTCCTGCATCCGCGGCTCATGGCACGCACACAAGCCAAGGCGCTCAGGCACATGCATGCAGCGGTGAAAGACCCTGTCTTGCGCCAAAAGCTGACCCCTGACTACACCTTGGGCTGCAAGCGGATCCTGATTTCGAACACCTACTACCCGGCGCTGGCGAAAGCCAATGTCGAAGTCGTCATGGACGGCGTGAAGCAGGTCCTGGCGGATGGCGTCATCGGGCAGGATGGCGTCTTCAGGCCGGCGGACACCATCATTTACGGAACCGGCTTCCAGACCAAGGACCTGCCCTTCACCCACCTGATCCATGATGGGAAGGGCCGCACGCTGGCATCGGCCTGGCAAGGCAGCCCGCAAGCCTACATGGGCACCACGGTTCACGGCTTCCCCAACCTGTACCTGCTGCACGGCCCCAACATCGGGCTGGGTCACACCTCGGTGGTCTACATGCTGGAAGCGCAGGCCCGACACATCGTGGGCGTGATCAAACTGGCGCAGGCCAAAGGCTACGACGCGGTGGAGCCCACGGCATCGGCACAACAGCGTTTCCTGGACCGGATCGAGAAAATGATGCGGGGCACCGTGTGGGTGGCTGGCGGCTGCGAGAGTTGGTACCTCGATGAGACTGGCCGCAACTCCAGCATCTGGCCGGGGTTCACCTTCAGCTATGCAAGTACCGCGAGCAAGGTTGCCGAAAAAGACTATGCGTGGCGGCGCCTTGCTTCATCGACACCGACATCCCACAGCGCCAAGGCCAGTGCATGAGAGCGTCCCGAGTCAGAGGGGTGTTCCTCCGCGGGCTGGACCGCTTGCTCGACCCCGGGGCCCAGCCAGCCACGGCAGATGTGCACGCCGTCGATCCACTCCCGCCCTTCCTTCAGGTGCTACGCCGACTTCGTCGGCTGGGTCACCACGACGGCTCGGCCCTGGCCATTCGCCAGTGCTTTCATGCCGACATGGCGGATTTTCGGGTGGGCTTTGCCATTGGCTCGGTGCAAGACCTGGCCATCCCCACCGATCACGGCATGCTGGCGGCCCGTTTGTATCGCCCGACGTCGCCCGCCAAAGGTGCGCCGCTGACTGTGTACTTCCATGGCGGCGGGTTCATCATGGGCGATCTGGACACCCATGACGATGCATGCCGTCTGTTGTGCGAGGGCAGCGGCATGCCCCTGCTCTCGGTGGCCTACCGGCTCGCGCCAGAGGCCCCCTTTCCTGCGGCGGTGGACGATGCCATGGCCAGCGCACGTTGGGCGCTCACGCAGCTCGATGCCTTGGGGGCGCCAGCTTTGGCATTGGGCGGAGACAGCGCAGGCGCCAACCTGGCCGCTGTCACGGCGGCTCGCCTCGCTCTGGAAGGTCAACATGTGGCCGCACAACTGCTGATCTACCCGGGAACCGACCTGTCTCAAATACGGCCATCGCACACACAGTTCGGTGAGGGCTACTTCCTTGACCGCACCGAGAGAGAAACGTTCTACGGTGTTTACCTGCGCGATGTTCAAGCGCATGCCGCAGATGTGCGGGTATCGCCCATGCTGGCCAGCGTGCCACCGGGGATGGCGCCCGCGCTGGTCGTCACCGCCGGTTACGACATGCTGAAGGACGAAGGCGACGCCTATGCACGCCACCTCCAGCGCGCAAGCACCCCAGCTCAGCAACTTCACTTCCACCGCCTGGGCCATGCCTTCATCAACCTGGCCAGCGTCCACCGGGAGTCACGCAGCGGGGTCGAGCAAGTCGCCCGCGCATGGCGCGCACTGGCATTGAGATCACAAAGGAACTGACCATGACGTCACAAGCAAAGCGCGTGCTGATCACGGGCGCAGCCCGAGGCATTGGTGCAGAAACCGCCAGGCAACTTGCCGCGCAGGGCGCCACCTTGGCCCTGGTGGGCCTGGAGGCCGATCGGCTGGCCGCGCTCGCACAAGAACTCGGTCCCCGACATTGCTGGGCCGAATGCGACGTGACCGACCAAGGCTCGGTGCAGCGCGCCGTGACAGCGGCCCTGGCACACCTGGGCGGGCTCGATGTGGTGATCGCCAACGCCGGCATTGCCAGCAATGGCACGGTGGCCGTCAGCCCTGTCGAGGCTCTTGTCAAGACGGTGGAGGTCAATCTGATCGGCGTCATCCGAACGGTGAGCGCGACCTTGCCCGCCATCACCAACAACCAGGGCTATTTCCTGTTGGTCTCGTCTGCTGCGGCACTGAAGTCCATGCCAGGCACCTCTGCCTATGCCGCATCCAAAGCCGGGGTGGACCACTTCGCCAACGCCTTGCGCCTGGAAGTGGCCCACAAGGGTGTGGATGTCGGGGTGGTCTACCCCGCGTGGATCGATACCGACCTGGTGCGTGACCAGCGACGTGAACTGGCCTCGTTCAACGATGCCCTCAAGCAACTGCCTTGGCCCTTCAATGTGGTCACGTCGGTGGAGGATTGCTCGAAGTCCATGGTCAACGCGGTGAACCGGCGGCAACGCAAAACCTATGTGCCTGCCGCGCTGGCCCCCATCGGGGCGGTACGCCAGTTCTTCATGAGCCCGGTGTGGGAGTTCTTCGTCAAACGCAAGGCCCGTGTGGCCGTGCCCAAGGTCGAGGCCGAAGTGGTAGCGATGGGGCGATCCTTTGGTGCCAGCAGCATGGGCCACGCTTTGACCTCCAAGCACAAGGAGGACTGACATGGCACACACCCCATTTGAAAACCAGGTCGTCTGGATCACCGGGGCCTCTCGCGGCATCGGTGCCGAGCTGGCCAAAACCTTTGCGGCGAAAGGCGCTCGACTCATTTTGTCCGCGCCAGAGCCGGAGCGCCCAGGTCTGGACAAGACGGTGAACATATGCCAGAGGCTGAACGTCAAAGGCGGCGACTACCGCATCGAGACATTCGACCTCACCGCCAGCGAAGAAGTGGCCAAAGCCTACGATCGCATCAGATCAAGCGGATGGCAGGTGGACGTGCTGGTGCACAACGCGGGCATCACCCACCGCTCCATGGCCCTTGAAACGAGCCTGGATGTCGATCGCAAAGTCATGGCGGTGAACTATTTTGGGCCGCTGCAGCTGACCAAACTGGTCGCGCCGGACATGATCCGCCGCGGGCACGGCAGCATCGTGGCGGTGGCCAGCGTGCTGGGCCTGATCGCCACACCCCATCGCTCGGCCTACATCGCCGCCAAGCATGCCATGCACGGCTTCTTCGAGGCGCTGCGTACCGAGACCATGGACCAAGGCCTGCACGTGATGCTGGCCTACCCGGGCTTTGTGAACACCGACATCTCGGTGCATGCCCTCACGGCGCAAGGCGGCACCCATGGCAAGCAAGACCCCGGGCAGTCCCAGGCGATGCCGCCACTACAAGTGGCCCAGGCGATTGCGGACGGACTCGCCCAACGCAGGCCCCGACTGTTGATCGCGGGCAAGGAAGGCTGGCTGGTGCTCCTGCAACGCCTGGCCCCCAGCCTGGTCACACGCATCGTCCGACGCGTGGCAACCACCTGATCACCCCGACTTCTGCCTGGCGACGACACCCGCACACCCATGACCCACAAGAGGTTCCTGACATCTGCCGCCCTGGCCATCGTTGCCCTGGTAGGCTACCTGCTCTTTTGGCCCACCGGCGTCCATCCGGTGGCCTGGCAGCCTCTGCCTTCGCCCGGCTACAGCGGCCCCTACGCGCGCAATGAGCGGCTGGCGGACCTGCGCTTGACACCACTGGACGCTGGCGCCGGCCCCGAACATGCGGCTCAAGGCCCCGACGGGCTGATCTACACCGCGCTGGACAATGGCCACATCGTGCGCCTGCAGCGCGATGGCAGTCGCCTTGAGCTCGTGGCAGACACAGGTGGTCGCGTGTTGGGCTTCGACTTCGACCGAGACGGCAACCTCATCGCCGCTGATGCCTACAAGGGCCTGCTTCGCGTGACGCCCGGCGGCAAGGTCAGCCTGATCACCGACCGGGTGTCAGACACCGATGCCATCGTCTTCGCCGATGCCGTGGCCGTCGCACCGGATGGGCGCATCTATTTCACCGAGGCCAGCCACCGGTTTCAACCGGGCCCCTGGGGTGACCCGATGGCAGTCAGCCTGGCCGAGATCCTGGAGCAGCGTGGCAACGGACGGGTGCTGGTGCACGACCCGGCTACGCACACGACCGAGGTGATCGCTACTGGGCTGGTGTTCGCCAACGGCATCGTGCTGGCCGAGGATGGCCAATCGCTCCTGGTGGCAGAGACCGGACGCTATCGCATCTGGCGCATCCCCATGTCAGCCCGGCAGCTCGACATCCGTCGACCGAACCCATTGGCCCGCGTGATTCTGGACAACCTGCCGGCCTTTCCCGACAACCTGACCAAAGGTGAGTCGGGTCGCTATTGGGTGGGCCTGCCCAAAGCCCGCAGCATGCTCGCCGATGCCCTGGCGCCCTGGCCCTTTTTGCGCGCCGCTTCATTCCGCCTGCCCCACTTTCTGTTGCCGGTGCCCAAGCCCTATGGACACGCGGTGGCCTTCAACGAACAAGGCCAGATCCTTGCAGACCTGCAGGACCCCAGCGGTCGCTACCCGGAGGTGACCGGCATCACGGAGGTCCAGGGCACCTTGTACGCGCACAGCCTGGTGGCACCTGCGTTCGGCATCCTCGAGACTGCAGCGGGTGAGCAGCGCCGGTGACCTCAGCCGAGTTCTGGCACAGCGTCATGGCGGCCTTGCAACCAGGCCTCAAGCAGCTTGAACTGATCACTGCCTGCGTCCGGGTGGGTCACGATGCTGACGTGGTCATAGTCATGCATCGCACCGCCCAGTTTTGACAGCACATGGACCCGCGACAGGTGCGGGCCGGACTCCGCACGAAAGCGCTTGACGTCCTCGGGGTTCCCCCGACATGGGTCGTCGATGGCAGCCAGGTAAAGCGTGGGCGGCAACTGGACGCGCTGCGCAGCGCGCCCATAGTCAAAGCCGTCGTCCTCGTCCACCCAACGGTCCGCCTCGACCCAGGCCTGAATCTGTCGATGCGTCTTGCGAGTCTCGTTGTCTGAGCCGATGCGAAGTGCTCTGGCGGGCAAGTAGCCCGTCCATCGTGTCACCCGCTTGAGGACCCTATTCCACATCAGGTCGATTTCGATCCGCTTGTGCAGGTTGCGAACCTTCACGCTGCGCTTGGCTGCGAAGTGGACCACGCCGGGCACTTGGGCGATGAGTTCAGGATGCCGCAGCAAACAGCTGTTCATCACCACGCCCCCCCACGAGTGAGACACCCAGTGCACCTGCCTGGTCTTCGCATGGTGCACAACGGCGGCATGCAGGGCTGGGAGGTCCACACCAATCATCTCGCTCTGACCGTGCCTTGCATGCCGATCAATGAGCGGCTGGCTGCTGCCTTTGCCGCGCAAGTCCGCCACAAACACATCGTAGCCACGCTCGGCCAGCCACGGCGCCAGGCCCTTGCCCGAATGGCTGTAGAAGACCCGACCGTTGGACATCATGCCGTGCAGCATCAACACCGCCGGGCCGTGTCCATCAGGCCGTCTGAAGCGGTGCAGGCACAGCCTGGCGTTGTCCACGGGGACGTCAATGCGCGTTGGTTCAATCTTCATGGAACTGCTTGGGGCCAAAAACAGGCTCTCTGTTGAACTTGAGCCATGTCAAAGCCATGGGGTCTTGTGGTTGGTACAGTTTTGTACCACAGATTTGAATTGCAAGTCCTGGCACACACATAGGAGTCAAAACAGTGCAGATCTACACGGCCATCATCATCGGCAGCGGCTTTGGCGGCTTGACCGCCGCCCTCAAGCTCAAACAGATGGGCATCGACGATTTTCGGATCCTGGAGAGGCGCTCCTTTGCCGGGGGCACGTGGTGCCAGAACACCTACCCGGGAGCGGCAGTCGACGTGCCCTCCACCCTGTACTCCTTGTCCACGGAGCATTTCCCCTGGAAACAGAAACTGGCCGACCAGTCGGAATTGCACGCCTATACAGAGCAGGTGATGCGCAAGCACCAACTGCACGCCAAGACCCAATTGGGTGCGACGGTGACCAAGGTTCAATGGCAGGAAGAAGACCAATGCTGGCAGGTTGACACCGAAGACTGCGGAAGCTTCCGTGGGCGGTTCCTGATCAATGCTTCTGGCCCCTTGAGCCACGCCAAAATCCCCGACTTTCCTGGCCGGGACACCTTCCAGGGAAAAGCCTTTCACACCAACGAATGGGACCACAGCTACGACTTGCGCAACAAGCGTGTGGCCGTGATCGGCAGTGGCGCCAGCGCCGCGCAGGTGATTCCTGCCATCGTCGACCAGGTCAAACAACTGCATGTGTTCCAGCGCACGCCGCATTGGGTCATGCCTCGCCATGACAAGACGTATTCCTCACTCGAGCGTTGGCTGATGGGCTTGCCTTCGATCTACAAATTGGTGCGCGCCATGGTGTACTGGAAGTTGGAGACGCGTGTGATCGGCTTCAAGTACTCCAAGATGATGCTGAACCTGGTGGCCCGTCGCAAGGCACTGGCGCACCTGCACAAGCAGGTGCAAGACCCGGCCTTGCGCCAGCAACTGACGCCGAATTTCGACATTGGCTGCAAACGCATCATCCTGTCCGACACCTTTTACCCGGCGCTGACGCGCCCCCACACCACGCTGCACTCCCAAGCCGACGGCATCGCCGAGATCACGCCGACAGGCATTCGCACCAAGGGTGGCAAACAGGTCGATCTGGACCTCATCGTCTATGGCACGGGCTATGACGCTACTGACGGGGTCGTGTCCTACCCCATCATCGGCAAGGGTGGTCGCACGGTGGGCGACCTCTGGCGGGAGTTCCCGCGTGCCTACCTGGGCACCACGCTGCCAGGCTTTCCCAATCTGTTTGTCATGACCGGCCCCAACACGGGCATCGGCCACACCTCGGCCATATTTGTGATCGAGGCCCAAATGGAGTACGCCGCACGCTGCATCCAGCGCGTGCTGAAGCAAGGCAAACGCAGCATCGAGGTGCTGCCTGAGGCTGAGAACAACTACACCACCATGATCCACAGCGAGATGGAAAAGACCGTGTGGAAGTCAGGCGGCTGCCACAGCTGGTACCAGAGCAAGAGTGGCCATGTCATCGCCATGTTTCCTGGCTTCAGCTTCACCTACTGGCGGATGGCGACTTCGTTCAAGCCGGCACATCATCGGCTGACGTGAGCGCTGATTCCTGACGTCAATGAAGAATCACAAGTGCCATGATGCATGGATTGAGCCGGTGCCCAGTTTGGGTTTCATGGATCAACATCGATGATTGGAGGCCTTTGGCAGAACCATCGTCAGGGTCAGCCCCCCCCCGTCGCGTAATTGCGCATCGATGCGCCCACCATGCAGAGCGATCACACGCCGACAGATCGCCAAGCCAAGTCCCACACCCTGCACGCCTTCGGATCCAGCCACCCGGGCAAAAGGCTCAAAAATGTTGTCCAGCCTGTCGGCAGGCACACCAGGACCTCGGTCTTTCACAGTACAGGTCCATTGCGCCTGATCTTCTGAAACGCGCGCGGTGATTTCCACCTGACAGCCAACGAACGTGAACTTCACCGCGTTGCGAATCACATTTTCCAATCCGCGGTAGATCAACTCGCCATGAACCTCTGACACGAACTCGCCTGGCGCATCGATGACCACCGCCTTGCCGCTGGCCTGGGCCTCGAACTGGGCGTCCTCCGCGATGGCGTGAAGCAGTTCAATGACATCCACACGGGCGGGTGGCGGAATCGCAGCACCCGCTTCCAGGCGATGCCATGTCAGAAGCTCCTCGATCAGCGCGTCGAGACGCCCACTTTCCCGTTCGATGCGCTCAAGCATCTGCGCCATCAGCAAGGGCTGTTGCTTGAGAAGCCCGATGGCCACCTGCAAACGCGTCAGCGGCGAGCGCAACTCATGGGAGATGTCATGCAGCAGGACGCTTCTGGATTCGGTCAGCACCTGCAGTTGCCAGGCCATGCGGTCAAAATCATCGGCAAGGTCCACCACATCGTTGCTGCGAAACCCTGCTCGGCCAGCAACGCGTGTGTCCAGGTGCCCAGCGGACACACGACGCAAAGCCCAACTGAGCTGCATCAGTGGGCGCGACAAATACCAGGCAAGTGCAAGGCTGCTTGCCATCATCGTGAACGCGACGGCAATCAGCGGAACCACGGGCACCAGCTCGAACAACACCAACTGGTCACCTGGCGGCGGCTTCACGCCGATCCGATGGAGGTATAGCGCGAGGCCCACCATGGTCATCGCCATGCTCAGCCATTGCACCAGGAAAAACTTCCAGAACAGACGCCCGAGGCGCCGCGATCGTGCCATGGTCAGTCCTCCAGCAATTGATAACCCTGGCCGCGGACGCTTTGAATCCACGACTGTCCATCGCTGCGCATGCCAAGTTTCTGCCGAATGCTGCTGATGTGCACATCAATGCGACGGTCAAAGGGCCCCAAGGGTTGACCAAAGGCTTGCAAGGAAATCTCCGGCTTGCTGATCAATTGCCCCGCATGGCGCGCAAGCACCTCCAACAAGGTGTACTCGGTGCCGGTCAATTCCAGTGGATGGCCATTCCACTCAGCAAGCCGACTGCCCGGCCGCAGCGTCAGCCCGCCAGCCTGGAGCTCCCGCGCACCGCGGCTTGTGACGACCGAATCACGACCATCGACTCGCCGAAGAATGGCACGAATGCGGGCGACCAGCTCACCGGGGTTGAACGGCTTGGGCACATAGTCGTCGGCCCCCATGTCGAGGCCGACGATGCGGTCGATGTTGTCGCCCCGGGCCGTGAGCATCAGCACCGGAACATTGGACGTGCTGCGGATGCGCCGGAGCGCTTCGATGCCAGAGATCCTTGGCATCATGATGTCCATGACGACGACGCTGTAGTCCCCTCCGATCGCTTGCGCGACCCCAGTTTCGCCATCGTGGACCGCATGCACCTGAAATCCCTCTCGGATGAGGAACTGCGACAGCATGACTGTCAGATCGACATCGTCATCGACGATCAGTACCTTGCTCATCCGATGTTTCCATGGCAAAGGTTTGAGTATCGAACCGAACCGCCGGTAGCGATTGGCGATTCCAGGACGTTTTACCCACCTTAACCCACGCGCCGCCGCGCATGGCACAGAGCTGGGTAGCATGGCATGAACAGGTGAGTTCAATGTTCACAACACAGTTTCGCACGATGGGTCGACGATGGGCCTCAGTCCTTATCATGGGCACGGTCACGGGTTTTGCAGGTTGCGCTGTGGGGCCGACCTATCAGGCTCCTGCACCAAGGACCGCAGTGCAGTGGTACTCGCCCCTTCCCCACGGAGGCAGCGAAGTGGGGCTGGCCGACTGGTGGGCGCAGTTTGATGATCCGGCGCTGACACAGTTGATGGCCTGGGCGCAAGCCGAAAGCACCTCGCTCGCCCAGGCGTGGGCGAGCATTGAAAAGGCACGCGCCACACTGACCACCCATCGCTCCGGCGAGCTCCCGAACGTCGGCGCGTCCGCCAGCTCGACGCGCAGCCGGCAGCAGCTCACCGCCAACCAGGCCACGCTGTCCACCGTCAGCAGCGCAGGCCTGGACTCCTCCTGGGAAATCGATCTGTTCGGCAAGCTTCGCCGCAATGCCGAAGCCGCGAGCGCCCGCATTGATGCGCGCATCGCCGACTGGCACGATGCCCGTGTGTCGCTGGCTGCCGAGGTGGCCGACACCTATGTGCAGTACCGCGCCTGTCACCTGCTTGCGCAAGCCTACGACCGCGAGCTGCAGTCGCAGACCGCCACGGAGCGGGCCACCGCGTCCATGGTCGAAGCGGGGCTGAGCGCGCCTGCGGATGGCGCACTGGCACGCGCCGGTCTGGCCAGCAGCCGCTCGTCGGCACTCAGGCAGCACGCGAGCTGCGCGGTACTGATCCAATCGCTCGTGTACCTGACCGGGCACGAGCAGCCTGAGCTGCTCACCGCCCTGGCGGCATCTGGCCCTGCCATGCCAAGCCCCAAGGGCTTGCGCGTGGGCGAGGTGCCGGCGCAAGTGCTGCGCCAGCGCCCTGACCTGGCCTCCCTGGAGCGCGAGCTGGCCGCCACCAGCGCTGAGATCGGCGCCGCGCAGGCCGACCGCTATCCCAGCTTCTCGTTGAGCGGCTCCATCGCCCGCGCCTCCACCGCTGGCAGTGGCAGCGCCTACACAAGCTGGTCCTTCGGGCCGCAGCTCTCGCTGCCACTGTTCGATGCTGGCAAGCGCCGGGCCGCCGTCGACAGCGCCCAGGCCAGCTACAACAGCGCGCTGGCCGGCTACCAGGCGGGTGTGCGCTTGGCCGTCAAAGAAGTCGAACAGGCTCTGGTGAACCTAGACAGCAGCGTGAACCGATCCGATGAATCGCGCCGCGCCGCGCAGGCGTACCGCCAATACTTCAATGCCTCCGAGGCCAATTGGCGCGCTGGCACCACCAGCCTGCTGAACCTCGAGGAGGCGCGGCGTTCCGCGCTGTCCGCCGACATCGATGACATCAACCTTCAGCAGGGTCAGATCAGCCAATGGATCGCCCTGTACAAGGCCCTCGGCGGCGGGTGGACACCCGATGCCCCCGCCACCCCGATGCCCCAAAAGAACAC
>Ga0209066_10005007_pt1 | contig 14182 bp, 18 predicted proteins | sample All_14_2_FD_187198 | JGI IMG/M metagenome (GOLD analysis project Ga0209066, IMG submission 187198) | Freshwater microbial communities in response to fracking from Pennsylvania, USA - Allegheny Zone_MetaG_DW_15 (SPAdes) (version 2) ...
CCAGCTCCGCCCCCCACTTACACGCCTCCCGCGCCCAGTGCGGATTCCTCTTTACCGGCTGCACCGCCCGTCTCGTCGAATCAGGGGCAATCTGGTGGAGGTGGTGGAGGTGGTGGAGGTGGTGGATTGTCAATGGGACGAACGGTTCAGTGCGGATCTAACCTTTACTGCATGGACACCAATCTTCCAACTGGCGGCCAGCAGCGAGTCTCATTCAAGCCCGCACCAAACCACGTTATCGCCTTCAAAATAACCACGCCGGAATCCGGCACTTACTTCAATCGGGTTATTGCAACCGGGATGACGGGAGCGAAATCGTCGAAACTACTCGTAGTATCCACGGTGCCTGGAGACATCAGCACCGAAGGCAAAGACGTCGGTTGTTACCGATTGGCGACAGAGAGCACGAGTATCGAGTTAGCCATCAACAAGGATGACGCCAACAAGTACCTAACATGCAGGCTTGAACCAGGCAAGGTCTACTACGTCAACGCAGCAAGCAAGGACTATAGCGGTGCAAGCACCTGCTCTTCCCCCTCGAACTGCGGCTTTTACTTTGAGGGCAGCTAACGACTAAAGCTAAAAAAAAACCCGGCTTCTCTCTTGAACAGGAGAGGGCCGGGTTTTTTCATTCTGCGGTCATGCAGCAGATTGCAGTTCAACGTCGTAGCCAAACCGCTTCCACGTTACCGGATCGATTGCCAGGGGCGACACCCGATCGGTTGCCAGATTCACGAACGCTCCGTGGGACTCGATCCTGGCGTGGCGAAACAGCCGCCACAGTAGGTTCAGTCCATGAAGGGCCATCGAGCGGTTTATGAACAGGTTCTGTTTCTCTAGCGCATCGGCCAGCGAACAACTTGGCTGGTCATCCTCTGCGTCGAGCTGATCATCGACCGTTTCCGGAAACAGATCCGCGACCGTAGGCAAACGCAAACGTGGTTGCGCACCGTAGGCGTGGATCGATTTCTGGTTTCCCAACTCCCCCAACACAATCTGGCCGTCGTTCTGACGATTTCCCATGTCGAGGTAGTAGGACCCCGAGGGAAAGCGCTGAACGATCGCCTTTCGCGCCTTGCGGTTGTCAACGCAGCCGATCACCAGATCGGTCGAACCGGGAGACCCGGTCGAACGTGCCGGCTCGAGGCGCATGACCTCGGCAGTCCAGTCTAACCCGAAGGCCTGGTTGAGCCGATTGACGAGCACATCGGCCTTGGGTTGCCCGATATCGGACCACACAAATGCCTGGCGCCCGACGTTCGACTCGGACACCGTGTCGTCATCGATCACCTGGACCTCAAGCCCGCCCGGATGACCCAGCGCGAGCATTGCCGTATGCAGTTGGACCAGCCCATTGACCACATGGCTTCCGGTGCCGCCTGCGCCCACCACCGTGACACGCACACGGCTTTTGAGCAGGTTTGCATGAATGAAATGCTCCATCACGCTCTCCCGCTGGAGACTTGTCGAGACATCATTTTCTCCTTGAATGTGATTGCGCCGTCACTGACCGAAGCCAACTCCAGCGCGATGAACTTGCCCAACAGACACAGCCGCATGGCCGTACTGAACGCATCCTGGTCGCAATGACCGAGAACGACCGAGACCTTCACCTCTCCTCTGTCGTCCTCATCGTCCGTTGCGGAAAAGAACGCGCCGCTCCTCCCATGTGAGTGCAGATCCACCACCAGGTGCTCATCGTCTTCGAGCCGCGGACGGTCGAAATGGATTGAACCGCTTGTTGCAGAACGCACGCCAACAGGTTTGAGTGAAAAGCCGTCGGTTCTCTCGCTCCAGACGATCCATGCTGCGGCTTCGACTGGGCAGGCTTCACGAGCCATGGCGGCGAACGACTCGAACAGTTTCACCGGCACTGCCGGCATCCGCCATTGGAGTGCATCGCTTAGGCACCCATAAGGTTTGGCTACGGGTGAGGCAGGAAGGATCTGGGTGCGCGCATGAAGCCACGCCCGCCTAACCTCCAGCCATTCCCCATTTGCTGCGGACAGGAATCGATGTCCAGGCCGCTCAAGTGGTTCAAACACCCCATGAAGGGGCACCATCACCGTTGGCGTAACGCTTTGGAGCACCACATCACGCGGATCCATCAGATCGCCCTCCCCATGTCGGTGAGGGCGTCATTGAGGGTCAAGCCCGTCTCCACCAGAACCTCAGTGGGGAACGTGCCGAACTTGCCGCGCAGCATGGCTTTCCAAAACTTGATCGGCCCTCCCTTAAATTTCACGAGTTTGTTGGGCTCGTGGATATTGGGGTGGCTGAACCTGGAGAGGAAAAACGCATCCTCCCAGGCCTTGGGCTCCTTGGCATCTTCCCCGCCCGGCGTATTTGCCGAACCGACGCAGATCAGCCCCGAGGCCCAGACGTTGAAGTACGGTGCCTGGTAGAGCTTGGTTCCCGGCCTCGGGCGACCCTTGCCCTTGAGCGCAAACACCTGCCAGCCTCGGGGCCCAACCGCAAAGATAAGTCCCGGATGAGGCACTTCCGCGCTCTCATCATCGAACCCCTTGCCATCGAACCAGACACGGCGCGTGACAGGCTTCATCCACCACACGAGCCAGCCAGGCCCTTGCGAGAGGATGTTCGGTTCGAAGAACGTCGGCCGGACCTTGCGGGACGGGTCGAGCGCCTCGAACAACTCGCGAAGCCCCGAAACCGTGGCCGGTTGCCCGGCCTCGATGCGAAGCGTCCCGTCGTTTTGCTCCGAGACATCATGGATCGATGCGTAGGACGGGTTGTGTTGGCCGTAGAGCAACACAGCATGCTGCGCGCGGTACGGTTGTTCATCCAGACTGATGGTGACCATTGTTATCTCCGGTGACATCGCAAGACAGCAGCTCCAGGAGCTGGTCGAGCGTCTTGTAGAGTTTCAAGCCCAGCGCGTAGCCCTTGAGCCACTGCGCGAAGCCTTCCTTTGTCGTACTGACGTCCCACACGCTGCAAAGCGTCGTGTAGCAGTCAGCGCCCTGGTTGGCGTAGTTGATGTAGTCGTCGAGCACCTGGGGAATGGGATCATCTTCATCCCACCGCAGCCACACTCCGCGATACACGGTCTCACGGTCGGTAAGTTCTGCCGACGTGAACATCGCCCCTTCATTGAGCAGGCACTGCGCTTCGAGCACCAACTCTGCGGTCTTCGCGACTCGCTCATCTTCGGCTTCGAGAAGCTGGACAAGCGCAAAGGGATCGAGCGGTTGTGTCCGGTCAATCGCCCAAGGCACCTCGAAGTAGCCGTCATACTCGCCCGGACCAAACCCAACATCTTCTGGGTCAGAACCGTACATCTCGAGTTCGTCGAGCCACTCTTCCTGTGTCGTCGCCCCACACCAGTGCGTGTAGGTTGCAACCTCGCGCACGAATCTCGGACTCCAGCATCCCGTGGTTCGCGCTCCGGCTAACTCGACGACGTCGAGCACTGTTTGCCCAAACCCTGACGCCACCGACTCCAGCGCCTTGAGCTTTTCACCCACGATCACCGGGCCGATTTCGTTTCGCATCTCAATTCCAATCCAGTACCGCTTCGGATCGGGATCCTCGTTACAGGTGTAGCCTTCGAGTCCTTCGAGTGTTGACGACACAATCAGGGCAGGCACTTCAACCCGGCAGACCTCGCCAAGGATGCTTTGCTCGACCCTTTCCAGTCCGCGCAGCACCAGGTCATCAAGGTCGCCCTGATCAGCGTTGTTAAGAAAGCCGGCCTCGAGCAAGGCCAGTGCGAAGTTCGCAAGTGGCCCACTGCTTTTCATGTTGGCCACAAACCTCGACGGTGCTTCGATCTTCCGAGGAACCCTCAGAGGATCACGTGGACGGCGCACGATGGCGGCTGTACCCGCCCCACTCCGCGCGAACTCCCCTTGGTTTTCGCGATGAGCGCTTGCAGTGCGGTGACGCATTTTTTCATCTCCTCATCAGCAAAAATGGGTAGGGCTTGCGCCCCACCCATCTCGGTGATTTCGCCTCGGGAGATGGCCTCTAGCCTCTCTTTTAGCGATTGCATGGATTACCCCTTGGTGCCAGCGGCACGTCGGAACTCGAAAACGAGCTTGTCGCCCTTGCGCACTGGCCCTTCGACCTCGGCTGAAGTCAGTTCAGGAAACGATGCGCTGTACAGGTCGCGGACCTGGACAGGGCTCATGTGCGGACCAGGGTCCGGCAGCTCGGTGCCCGAGTAGTTGAACACGCGGGTCGCAGCGGTAACGGTGAGTGCCATGATCCGTTCCTCCCTTAAAGCAGCGCAGCCAGATCAAGCGCACCGTCATCCTGGGCTTTCGCCTTCGGTTCGGGCTTGCTTGTCGCCGGCGTCGATACGCTGGAAGGCTCGGACTCCGTATCGCATTCACCCTCCTCTTCAGAGAGATCGTCGATACTCACTGCCGCAGGCTTTGCAGCCTTGGGGGCACTTTTCACCGCCTTGGCCGCCTCCTGCTTCTTGGCTGCGTCAAGGATTGCTGCAGTCTGCGCGACCTGTTCGGCCAGGCTCTTGCGAGCCGTTGCGTAGGTCGTCAGCGCCTGAGCAAACCCCTCATCGAGCTCGGCCGGCGTACCGGTCAGACTCAAGGGAGTTTTCAGGGCTGCGGCCTTGGCATCCGTGACCTTGGGGATCACGGTGACCGTCATCTCATCGCCGTTTCCGGAAACGAGAAGGTCCACATGGGAGGACGAGGACAACAGTTGTGCGAGTGCTTGAAACATGGTGTTTCTCCAGAAAATGCGGAGACACCATCCCCGTCGGGGATGGGAAATCCCCGCGGCGTTGAAGTCCAGATCGGACATGGAAGGCTGGGTTCGGTCTTGCGACCCGGTTTTTTCCAGCTACCGCTTCGACCCGAAGGTCAGAAAAGCCATTCTCGGATACCCCCGAAAAGAGGCACCGGAGAACATCCTTGTTCTCTTTCAGTGATGCTTCATGCGCTTTTCGCGCTCTTCTTTGATCGACTTGACCGCAATCCACACTGCCCAACCGCCGACAGCGATGATCAAACCAAAACCAACGAGCGCTCCAGTGATGGGAGACATCACACCCTCCTTATACAAGCGACCCGATTACTCGGAGTCGCTGGATTTGTCTTCATCTTCGTACGCAACCAGCCCAATAGCAAGAGCCTGGAGCACAAGAAAGACGACACAGTAAATCAAGAATAACGTCACAGCTTCAGATTGCAGAACGGACTCTTGGAACAACAAAGTCGCTCCCGCAGGGCCAAGGTACGAGAGCACCTTGAGCGTTTCTGCGAGAGACTTTCTTGCTTCTTTGTTGAATCTTATTTTCATAAGCGGTCTCCTATAAAAATGCCAGGAGACCCATCCCGACTAGGAACATGGTTCCCAGCGGGGTTGAAAGGCTTGCTGACTCGAAGAGTCGACTACTCGCGCAGCCCACAGATCCGGCAAACATCGGTCTGTGACTTTCGGTGTCCGCAATGGACGACCAGAAATCTCGCTTTCCTCAAGACCCACTTGAGGCGCTGAGGAAAACCACCCGGACATAAGCCGGGTGGTGTGGTTTTTACTTCTTGCCGTACAGCATGTTGCCCGGCAGCTTACCGGCGTACTCGAAGCCGTCGACCGTGAGAATCTTCTTCACGATCTCTTCCTTCTTGCCCGCCATGAGCTTCGCGAACTCCTTGCCAAGGTGCTCCTTGATGCCCACCTGCTCGGCGATGACCTCGATCTCACTCTTGGTGAGCAAGTTGAGGTATTCCTCGTTGAGCTTCCAGTAGGCCGCCAGATCCACCTGCAGCGTCTTCATCAACGCCACCAGCTTGAACTCATCGATCCCTTCTGCCACCGAGGGGGCCAGCGTCCGGATGAGCTTTGCGATCACATCGTCCGTCGCTCCCGCAAGCAGCATGAAGATCTCCTCGGGCTTACCAATCCCCGGCACATCCTGCTGTGTCAGGGCCTTGAAAACGGCTTTCACCGTCTTGTCCGAGATGTTGCGACCTTCACCGGCCATCGCGAGTGCGATCAGAACCCGCTCGTTCTGCTGCGGGTTGGACGCCAGATGCTTGGCCAGGGCTTTGCGCCAGACCTTCACCCGGTAGTCCTTCACGCGGGTGGAGTCCTGCACCTCCGTTTGCTTCTTCTCAGCCTTTTGCGTGGACTTACCCGCACCTTCGGCCTTCGAAGCATTCGTCGTCGCAGATCCCGCGTCTGCAGGGGTCTCAGTCACAGCCTTCGCTGCGGCAAGGATGCTCTCTTGCTGCGCCTTGACCTTCTGCGTGTTGCACTCGGCATCGAAACACAGACCGCGAAATACATTGCCGACCTTGCCCGGTACCGCGCTGATGGCCGCGCCGTACTTCCCGCAAGAGCGGCAGGCCTGCGCCTGATCCTCACCGACGCCGGTCGCACCTTCTGCAACCAACTTGATCACGGTGAAATTCTCGCCCGGACGAACAATGCGCACCTCGGGGAATTCGTCCTTGAGGGACTCCTTCTTTGCCTCGAGCGCTTCGTCGGTCTTCGTGTTCCAGCAGTCCCGATTTGTGCAGTGGCCGTCATCGACCGCTTCACCAAAGAGCGCTTGCTGGTTGCCCGAGTTATGCGGGCAGCCCGCGCAGTCGGTCTTATCGAATGTCGCCGCGGACAGCGCGTTAGCAAGCTTCTGGATCTGCACCTTCAGGTCAGCCACCGAGACAAGCTCGGGGGCCTTCATCAGCGCAGTCAGAACGCCTTCCTGCTTGTCCTTGGCAAGGCCCGCAATCAACTCGGCATGACCGAGTTTGATCTTGCGCTCCACCAGGGCGTCACGCACGGGTTGGGTGCAGTTCATGAGCGCCAGGCGCTTGTCCAAGGTGGAACGGGTCCATCCCAGGCGCTTGGCCGACTCATCACGATCTCCGTCACAGCGCGCGAGGATCTTAGCGGCTGCTTCGGCCTCTTCAGCAGGGCTCATGTCGGCACGTTGAACGTTCTCGATCAGAGCCAGTTCTTCCGCTTCCGAGTCGCTCAAGTCACGAACAACGACCGGAATCTCGTAGGCGTCACCGTGAGCTTGCTTGGCGGCCGCATAACGACGCCCGCCTGCCACCACTTGGAAGCCGTCATTCAACGGACGCACCAGGATGGGCTGAATCACACCCTTCTCTCGAACCGACGAGACGAGTTCTTCCATCTCCGCGGGGTCGAAGAAACGACGCGGATTGTTGCCGGGGATGATGCGGGCGATAGCGATTTGATTCGGATACATGGTTTCCTCTCAGAAAAAAGGGGAAACCACGTCCCGCTCGGGGAAGTGATTCCCCCGGGGGTGAAGTTGAAGGCTGGGTTTAGCGATGTACCGCTTGGCTGGATCCAGCTGCCATTTCTGGGCATAGGCCCATGAAACAGCCCCAATCGTAGCTGAGCCCAAACCGAGACGCAACACACGACGAGACAGGACCTTTTACACAGACGTAGACGAGAAACGGGGACGCAGGCATTGCGCCTGTCATCCCCGTATCCCGCTCACGCTACTGTCGCGAGTTCTTTGCTTTCGACATCCTCCTTCGACATCCGGCAGAGCGCCTCAAACGTAATACGCCCGTTGTTGTACTGCTGTAGCAAGGCGCTGTAGCGCATCCCCCGCTGCCAGGCAGGCGTCAGGATGAATGCGTCGAGCGTCCCGTTGGCGTACTCGGTGAAGCCCTGATGCAGCGCATCATCGAGCGCCTTCATCGGGTCGTCGAACACCTCGTGCCCGAAAAACCCATCGGGTCCGTAACGGACAAGGCGGGCCTTTGCCGACCCATCAGGCTCGGGCAAAACAGCCATGTAGCGCCCGTCCCGGTGCCGCAACTCCAGCCCCAATGGGTTGCCGTCCGACAAGGACAACACCACGTCCAACTGCCGTTGCCGGTTGAGCAGCATGCGCAACTCAATGGCCAGCAGCAGCGCGTAGCCGCGATCCTCGTCGATGCGCTTCAATTCGCTGATGCGGGCTTTGAGATAAGCGATCCGTTCTCTCATGTTCATCCCCCTCAGGAAAGGACACGGAGAACGGTCTGGACCTGAATGCCGCGCTCGAGCATGCGATGCGTGACAACACCCCGTTCGATCGGGGTCAGATTCGCCGCAAGCAGATGCGCCACCTCCGGCTGACCCCGCTCGACGTAGCTGATGAGCCTCTTGGCCGTTGCCAGTACGTCGCTGAGATGATGCAGCGGGCGCACACCGGCGCCGTCACCGTTGATAACTGTGAGCATGGTCTTTCTCCTGGGAAAGTGCGGTCGCTGCCACTCGGAGGTGGCAGGTTCCGCTTGAGGGTGAAGTGGCTCAGGCCGCCTTTCGGCTATGCACGAGCCTTGGTAGGTCAGTGTCGATAGCCATCTGGATCAGCGCTGCATCGCTCGGGCGTTCGACGCCCAGCATTGCGATGCGCTTTCGGATGAGATCGAGCACGGCTTTCGCCCTTTGTGCCCGCTTGGCCATGGTTCGGCTGTGCGGGTGTGCTTTCGACTGCGCATGCGCTTCGAGGAAGCGGTGTGAGAAGAGGCCAAACAAGCGCAGCAACTTGCCCCGGTGATTCGTGGCGAGCACTGCGGTTGCCAGTTCGGCTGCGTTTCCCGTCTCCAGTGCGGTGACGAGCGTTGCGGCCAGCGGTTTCAGGGCTGAGGGCATTCCTCACTCCTCGCTGGCATCACGACTGAGCGATCAGCGTGGCGTCCTTGAAGTTGAAGTAGCTACCGCCCAGCTTCATCACACGCACAGCCATCTCAACCCGAAAGGGCAGCCCGGTCATTGCGTGGATGCCTTCGAAGGTTTCGTTGTTGAGCTGCTCAAGCGCTGGTGCGAAGCCTTCGGGCAAATCGGCTTTGTCCGACTTCAGGATGAAGGTCTTCCAGGCCTTGCGCGTGCGACTGTCGACACCGCCCATGTAGTCCTCGCAGACAGCTTCGATCCCGAAGGACTTGGCCAGTTTGACGACCGCACGGCGAAATTTCGTTTCCGGTTTCATGGGGGTACTCCTTGGCTGAAAATGCGGAGCACCCTCCCTGCGCGGAAAGATGCCCCGCGGGGGTGGTTGTTGTCCTGTTCGGACAGGGTTGGCTGGGTTGCCCTCCGAGGAGGCCGGTTGATCCAGCTACCGGGGTAAAACTAGATGTGGCACATCGGACAAGGAATCCGCTTGAGGGCTTCTTCCTCCGTCTCCGGTGGATCCTCAACGTCCTTTGCCTTGTACCACTGGCTCAGTAGCACGCCTCCCAAGGGGGCTTTCGCCTCCTCGATGGACTGTCTCGCCGAGTCGGCCCACTCGTACTGCACCGTGAGGGGGTTCGGACTGGCTGCTGCCTGCCGACGTTGATGCTCGGCATGGAGCGCCCTTGTTGCCCAATCGACGACATGCTGAATTTGTCGATAGGAGGCACCATCGGCCCACGTGTAGCTCTCGGCGTTCGGCTTTTGCGGGTCGAACACATCCGAGGGCATCTCGATGTACCAGATGGCAAAGCGCACCTGCTGACGGACTTCTTCAGGCGTCATGCCGTGCACCTCTGCGGTCGAGAGCAAATGGACGAACCGTCCGTCCAACTGCTTCTTGAGACCGGCGAGCGTCGTGCTGTAGCTCACGAGTCGCTGGGCCCACACGAACTCAGGCATACCTGGCATCGCATCGAAGAAGAACTCCCCGCCCACGAAAATCCGTGCGCCAAAGAGATCGTCGCCTTTTGCGTTGCTTAGCCTACCCTTTTCAATTTCATCGTCCGTCTCGGGCATGGGTAGCCCATGCCAGTTTTGGGCGATCGAAGTGTCCTTCCAGAGCGGAACGCCAGGGGCGTGCCGTCTCAGATCGACCGGAGCCAGCTTTTCGCATTCGGCCCCACGATTGAACTCGCGGGGAGAGCGTTGAAGCAGGCCGATGATCTCGGACTTGCGCTGGTACGGGCAGACCGTGCAGCCAGAACGCGACCTCGTCTGGTACGAGCGAGGGATGCCGATCGTCTCGGAGAGCTTTCGGTAGACCCACGCCCGGTCGACGCCCAGATCCACAAACGGCATCTCGGTCTCAACTTCAGGGAGCGCGAAGGCCAGGCGGTCCGCTTCATCGGCGCGAACGCCCACGAACATCCACTTTTGCCTGCCCTCAAACTGCTTGATCCACGCTCGAAACGGCACGAGCTTGAGTTCTCTCGTGCACCACCGATCCCGGGGCGAGGGCAAGAAGCCTTTGTACTCATCGATGAGCGAGAAGAGTGATTTCTCACCGATCCGTTCGATCCTCTTTCCTAGCCAGATCTCCAGCCGGTCAAGAGCTTCGATGGTCTCCTTCTCTTCGGCGCCGGTGTCGGTAAAGACCATCCGGAAGTCGATCTCAGGGGCGATTTCGTGCAACAAGATCGCCAGTGCCGTCGAATCGGCGCCACCCGAGACGGGCAGCAGATAAACGTCGGTCTCCGGGTTGCCGGGGATCGTGTAAGAAGCCGTATTCACCTCGGGAGCGAGCGACATGTTGTTCTCCAGGCTAAAGGAGACAGACCACCCCCGGAAAGGGGTGGCCCTCTCCGGGTGGGTGGTTACGCTCACGCGCGCTCGAAGCCGGCCACGGTGATACCGGGCGTCTGCGAGATCACGCGCATGCTCATGTTGGTGAGGAAGTCCTCGACGCTCACCCCGGGGGCGACGCGAAGATGGATCTTCACCGGCACCTCGAGGGTGTGCTCCTCAAGCGGCTTGGGGTTGTAGCGACTGCGCGTGAATGCAAGTGCTTCGGACGTGATCTCTTCAAGATCGCTCACACCGAAGAACGCACATACCGACTCGTCGAGATACACATCGCACGGGCCGTCCCACTCGACATGGTCGCGCCCAAGGGCGTCTGTGAGCTCATACATGCTCTTAAGCTCATTGAGTTGATTTGGCTCGAGCAACAGCACCGCATTTGTCGCATCGAACTCCTCTTCGCCGCACGAGATGGCCTCGTCTTCCTTCCATCCGCCCCATCGTTGCTTGTGGAAGGTGCCAATGATCCGGCGATTGGTGAGTGAGGCTTTCAGGTTCCCTTCGTCGTCATGAACGGAAAAGGTTGCATCTTCGCCTTCCTGAACACCACCTAGCAGTACCTCGGCAAGGCTGATCGCCTCATCCAGCGTATCGACGGTGGCGTAGTGACCCTGATCCTGAAACACATTGAACATGGACATCTTGATCTCCAGAAAAAGATGCCCTCCGGGCCGCCCATCAGGACGGTGAGATCCCTTCGGGCGTTGAAATGGAACAGCATTGAACAGCGACTCGCGCTGGTGTCTCCGGGAGAGACTTGAATTGCCGGCTTATCCCCGAACTTCAGGGACGGTAACGCCAGCGACCGTTTCGGCCGAGGGCCAGAAATCAGGCTGTTTCCGGAAACGCAACACTGCGCCTCGGGAAACCGCCCGAAGGCGGTGTGATGACTACCGTGTGGCAGCCGTCGGATTGCGCGACTTCACGAAGTCGACCAGCTGCCCGAAGGATTTGGTCGCGACCTTATCGGCTTGGCGGTGAAAGGCACTTTGGCAGCAATTGCCAAGCTCATCGAGCAGGCTGACTTTCCGTGCCGTAATCCGGACCCCGTATACGCCATAGATCTTCGCTTCATACAAGGGTGGGACGACAATCGTTGCTTGTTGCATCGTGGGCTCTCCAATGCTGGGACCCACTCCCACAGGGACGGGCCCCGTGGGTGGATGTGTCAGACGCCGTAGTGCTCTCGCACCAAGCGACGCGCTTGCAGGTAGGGCTGGCCGCGGGTGACTTCCAGCGGCGCCATACGGATGAGGTTACGCAGCGCAGCCGAGCGCAGAATCGGTGCATACCGATCCTTGGCCTGGACCACCTGCACAGCGGCATCAACCGTTGGCAGTTGCTTGTAGCAGTAGGTCACCAGCTGACAGAAGTAACGCATGCGGGTCTGCATGATCATTACTCCGGCTGCTCGAGCGTTTCGCCAGCCATGAAGGCGATCCACTTGCAGGCCTTGGCCAGGCTCTTGAACCGGGCTGCAACCTGCCCCTCGACCATGACCGACACCTTGAACTGCGGGTGCTCGCCTTCGATGAGCTTCATCTCAGGCACATGAAACCCGGGGTGCTTGTAGAGGTTCTTGTGATCACTCACCCGAATGATTCGGATGATTCTGTCGTCCTGCAGTGGCCCGCCAAAGCCATCCGATTCGCAAAGCAGAATCGGCAACTTCAGCACGCCCGTCGATCGGCCAACCTCACCGATCATGTCGAACTCGTCCATGGAGGACTTGCCAGTCGCTGGGTCGCCGTAGAAGACACGAACAGCCTCACCAGTGTGGATCAGCCGGTTGATGACCTTCTTGACCGCGTCGCGGGTATCTTTCTTGAACCACGTCCCGAGGCGCGAGTCCATGGCAGCCAGCTTGATCAGCTTGGCGTGTTTTTTTAGCACCTCCTCGGTGCCGTACTCGGCCATGAAAGGGGCCAGCTCAGGATGCCCAAGACGTTCGGCTAACAGCGCCGTTTCGTCAAAGGCGTTCTGGAACCCCCACGTCGTGCAACCTTCGACGAAGGTTTTCACATACAGGGACTGCTCGGTATTGATGGTGATGTTCATGATGATGACTCCAGAATGAATATCGGAGACACCATCCCCGCCTCGGGAAGTGTCCCCGAGTGGGTTGTGATTGTCCTGTTCGGACGTTGAAGGCTGGGTTCGGCTCGTGAGAGCCCGGTGGAACCAGCTACCGGTTCGATCATGAAGACCGAAATGTCCTGTAATTCTGCATGGGGCTGCGGCCGCTGTCCAGCGTCGATCAGCTCACTGTTCGGTGGTTTGTACGCGCATGGGCCGCGAAAATAAAACGGCCCGACGTCCCCTCGTGGAGAAAGTCGGGCCGGTCTGTGGTTCTCCGATCACGCAGCCAGCGCGAACAGATCTCCTTGCGCCTCCTGGGCGTGCCTGGACTGCTTAGCGTCTTCCAACGCTGACAACCGGGACTCGCTCAGAAATGCCTTTTGCACCGACTCATCGACCTCATCCCAACTGCTTGAGGCCCCAATAAGCCTTTCGACATCCACAGTGGAGCCGTTGACGCCGATCAGCCGTTTGAACGCGGTGCGCTTCAACGCGTCATCGTGCCGGAGCACCTGCATGCTCGGGATCTTCACCAGGCCATACTGCAGATACCAGCGTGCAGTCCAGCCACGCCCCTGGTTCTCACGGTAGGACCGGTAGTCCTCGATCAGGCGCTCTGCCTCGTACTCGAAAAAGAACAGCAGGCTCTCGGGGTCGATCGAAAAACTGTCTTCGACCTCCTTGCCTGTCTGCTCATCCAATGTGCGACTTGTCACATCCCACAGTTGCAGTGGATTCGATTTCCCGTAGGTCCTCTCCTCCATGCAGCCTTCGAGCATCGCGACCATGAACGGGTCACGAATGCCCGCCCAGGTGTCGCCGCAGGCCTGCGCCCAGTCGTCCCCAACATGCAGAAAGCGAGGCTCAGGAAACTGCTCGCAGCCGATCACCGGGCTCTCCGGAATTGCGTAGCGAACCACGCCGTTCCAGATCTCCAGGTAATCAGAAATGGCTGTGAAGCCATCCCAGTGCCCGTTGAGCGACCACAGGTAGTCGATCGCCACAGCATGATCCGCCGGGATCAGCCTGAACCGCGGCTCAATCCCCAGTTCGCACGCCTGCTCGTACTCGAGCACGTCGAGCGTCACCGCGTAGCGGTACAGCTCACGCATCATCGCCGGCGAGTACACGTCTGGCCGGATGGCAATGAAACCCTCCTTGATCGTGCGGCCCACCCACAGCCTGCGACTCACGTCGTTCTGTGTTGCGGCGATGAAGTTGCGCAGCTTCCCCAGGCCCGCCATGAAGGCGTACTCGGGGTCTTCGAGCAGATAGTCCATGCTCGAATCGCTCTTGACCATCTGGCATTGATGGCAGCCGAACCGGGCTCCGCATCCGCCCTTGCCGGCTCCACCTGCTGCGATGCCATCGTTGATGACGGCGCAACTGGTTGGACCTGCATCGGCATACGCCTTGATCACATCGACCGCGTCGGTGTAGGACGGGTAGATGCCTGCACGGACCAGCCCGAGCAGTTCCCAGACGTCGTCAGTGCTCCACTCGGCCAGGGGAGAGAAGCACAACTCCCCTTGCTTATTGCGAAACGGCTCGTAGGCTGACTCGCCCCGCTGACGCATTTTCGAGCCACGGGCGGCACTCTCCG
>Ga0209066_10005008_pt1 | contig 14181 bp, 7 predicted proteins | sample All_14_2_FD_187198 | JGI IMG/M metagenome (GOLD analysis project Ga0209066, IMG submission 187198) | Freshwater microbial communities in response to fracking from Pennsylvania, USA - Allegheny Zone_MetaG_DW_15 (SPAdes) (version 2) ...
ATAGATAGTCTTACCCAAAAGGTAAGACTATTTTTTTATGAGTATAACTTCTGTTCAATTATACTTTTTGTTGTCCCATGCGTTCTGAACTTTGTTAAATCTGTTCATCGTTGTATTTATTTCTATTCATAATTCCATTTTTTAATCAGATCATTCAAATAGTTGGTTATGCTTAACAGCATCATTGCTTTAATTATTGCCGTAAATTGCATTCTCATTTACATCATTTTATAACTTTGCAATCCGAAATCCAAATAGTCTGATTATGGCAGAAAAAAGCAACGAAAAGCTTTTTACCGAATTTCCCCCAGTTTCAACACAGGAGTGGGAAGCGGTAATACGCGAGGATTTGAAAGGAGCCGATTACGATAAGAAATTGATTTGGAAAACTATCGAGGGCATCAATGTTAAGCCCTACTATCGCTCCGAGGACCTTGCTAATATCGAAACAACCTATGTGAAACCCGGACAGTTCCCTTACGTTCGTGGTAATCACGAGAAGGGCAATCCTTGGTTAATTCGTCAGGACATTGAGGTTTGCTTAGACAAGCCAACCGATGCCAACCGAAAAGCCTTCGATATGCTTGCAAAAGGTGTTGAATCTTTAGGATTCAATCTTTGCAATGATTGTGAGCCCACTCTCGACTCCATAAGCCGCTTGCTTAAGGATATCGATCTAAATCAGGTTGAAATTAATTTTACTGGAGGTTTTGCAACTGCAAAGGCGTTACCTTTCATCGTAAAATTCTTGGAGCAAAGTCGTTTCGATGCTCAAAAAATTCGATTCTCTATCGATTACAGTCCATTAACATCGCTATCGTTAAACGGTAAGTTCTGCTGCGATAACGACGCTTCGTTCGAAGGGTTAGTTTCGGTTATACTTGCTGTTAAGAATTTCCCTAATTTCAGGGTGATTGGCGTTAACGGAAATATTTTCCACAATAGCGGTTCTTCTATTGTTCAGGAGTTAGGTTTTGCGCTTGCAATGGCTAGCAACTATCTAACAGTTTTAACAGAGAAAGGTTTCACTGTTGATGAGGTTGCAACTAGAATGAGCTTCAACTTTGCGATTAGTTCCAGTTACTTTATGGAGATTGCAAAGTTCCGTGCAGCACGTTTGCTGTGGGCCAAAATGGTTGAGGTTTACAATCCTACATCGGCCAAATCTTCTCAAATGAGAATCCACGCCGAGACTAGCCGTTGGAATAAAACCGTTTACGATGCCTATGTAAATATGCTTCGTACAACTACCGAGGGAATGTCGGCAGTGCTTGCAGGTGTTGATTCTTTGACAGTTCTTCCATTCGATGCACCATATGCTGAATCATCAATCTTCTCAGAGAGAATAGCTCGCAATCAGCAGTTGCTTCTTCGCGAGGAATCGTACCTAGGCCAAGTTGCTGACCCTTCAGCTGGAAGTTACTATATCGAGAATTTGACCATTTCTATTGCAGAAAACGCTTGGAATCAATTCTTAAAAGTTGAGGATATGGGTGGATATAAGGAATCGTTCATCAACGGTTATGTTCAGGCACAAATTGCAGAAGTTTCTAACAAGCGCGATGCAAATATTGCAAATCGCCGTGAGACTGTTCTTGGAACTAATCAGTATCCTAACTTCAACGAGATTGCTGATGCAAAGGCTGTAAGTGCCGATGCGGTTACACGCAAAGCATCAGAAAAACCTGCCGATGCAATTGCACTGCCTTTGGTTCCTTACCGTGGTGCTCAGGCTTTTGAGGCGTTACGTTACAGAACCGATGTTAGCGGACGTCGTCCAAAGGTGTTTATGCTAACGCTAGGTAGCTTGGCAATGCGCAGGGCAAGAGCTCAGTTTAGCTGCAATTTCTTTGCAGTAGCAGGCTTTGATGTGATTGATAATATTGGCTTCAAAACTGTTGACGAAGGTGTTAAGGCTGCTCTTGATGCAAAATCCGATATCATTGTTATTTGTAGTTCCGATGAGGAGTACGCAACACTTGCAGTTGAGGCGTTTGAAAAATTGAACGGTAAAGCAATCTATGTAGTTGCTGGTGACCCTGTTTGCAAGCCTGAACTTGAGGCTAAGGGAATCAAAAACTACATTAACGTTAAGAGCAACCTGTTAGAGACATTGAAGGGTTATCAAAATCTTTTAAATATTAAATAAGCGCGTTTTTGCTGATGCGTTTAAAAAGATAATAAAGATGAAGCCAGATTATAAGAAAATCAATATAAAGGAGATTAAGGCCGATAAGAGCGGTTCTAATCTTGAGGCAGACTGGTTAACACCTGAGCGTATTCCAGTTAAGCCTGCATATACTGCCAACGATTTGGAGAATATGGAGCACCTAAACTATGCTGCAGGTTTGCCACCATTCCTTCGTGGTCCGTATAGTACAATGTATGTAATGAAACCTTGGACTGTTCGTCAGTATGCAGGTTTCTCTACAGCAGAGGAGTCAAATGCTTTCTACCGTCGTAACTTGGCTGCAGGCCAAATGGGACTTTCAGTTGCATTCGACCTAGCAACACACCGTGGATATGACTCCGACCACGAGCGCGTTGTGGGTGATGTTGGTAAGGCTGGTGTGGCTATCGATTCTGTTGAGGATATGAAAATTCTGTTCGATGGTATTCCATTGAATAAGATGTCCGTATCTATGACAATGAATGGTGCTGTATTGCCTGTACTAGCATTCTACATTGTTGCTGCTTTGGAACAAGGTGCAACCCTTGAGCAACTAAGCGGTACAATCCAGAACGATATTTTAAAGGAGTTTATGGTGCGTAATACATACATCTACCCACCTGAATTCTCAATGAAAATAATTGCTGATATTTTCGAGTATACATCGAAGAATATGCCTAAGTTCAACAGTATCTCAATCTCTGGTTACCATATGCAGGAAGCTGGAGCAACTGCTGATATTGAGTTAGCATATACCTTGGCCGATGGTTTGGAGTACTTACGTACCGGAACCAAGGCTGGTATCGATATCGATGCTTTTGCGCCTCGCTTATCGTTCTTCTGGGCAGTTGGTATGAACCACTTTATGGAGATTGCCAAAATGCGTGCTGCTCGTTTACTTTGGGCTAAAATTGTGAAACAATTCAATCCAAAGAATCCAAAATCATTAGCGCTAAGAACACATAGTCAAACATCGGGATGGAGTTTAACAGAGCAAGATCCATTCAACAACGTAGCACGTACCTGTATTGAGGCTATGGCTGCAGCTCTTGGTCATACACAAAGTTTGCACACCAACGCTTTGGACGAGGCAATTGCACTTCCAACAGATTTCTCTGCTCGTATTGCTCGTAATACACAGCTTTACATTCAGGAGGAGACCAACGTTTGTAAGGCCGTTGATCCTTGGGCAGGTTCATACTACGTGGAGCACTTGACCCACGAGATTGCGCATAAGGCTTGGAAACTTATTCAGGAGGTTGAAGAGCTGGGTGGAATGTCGAAAGCAATTGAGACAGGTGTTCCAAAAATGCGTATCGAGGAAGCTGCTGCTCGAAAACAGGCACGTATCGACTCTTGTAAGGATACAATTGTTGGTATTAATAAGTACCGCCTGGAGAAGGAAGACCCAATTGAAATTCTTGATGTTGATAACACCGCAGTACGTGAGTCTCAAATTCGTAGATTGCAAAAACTACGTGCTGAGCGTAACGAAGCAGAGGTTAAAGCAGCGCTTGAGGCAATTACCCGTTGCGTTGAAACCAAGCAAGGCAACCTACTTGAACTATCGGTTGATGCTGCAATGAAACGTGCAACTTTAGGTGAAATTTCATACGCTTGCGAGAAAGTGGTTGGCCGCTACAAAGCAGTTATCCGCTCAATTTCTGGCGTTTATTCAGCTGAATCTATGGACGATAATAGTTATAAAACAGCCAAGGAACTTTGCGAGAAGTTTGCAAAGCAAGAAGGTCGTCAACCACGAATTATGATTGCCAAAATGGGTCAGGATGGTCACGACCGTGGTGCTAAGGTGGTTGCAACAGGATATGCAGATATTGGATTCGATGTTGATATGGGACCATTGTTCCAAACCCCAGCCGAGGCTGCTAAACAAGCTGTTGAGAACGATGTTCACGTTCTTGGAGTATCGAGTCTTGCTGCAGGTCACAAAACTTTAGTTCCTCAGGTAATGGAAGAACTTAAGAAGTTGGGTCGCGAGGATATTATGGTAATTGTTGGTGGGGTTATTCCTGCACAGGATTATCAATACCTATACGACCACGGTGTAGTAGGAATCTTTGGTCCTGGAACCTCTGTATCTACCGCAGCAACAAAGATTCTCGAAATCTTACTGGAGAAATTCTCAGAGTAGTAAAGTTTATATTTTTTGGAAATGCCTGCTCTTATTGGAGTGGGCATTTTTTTGATATTACCCCCTCAAGGGTTTCAAACCCTTGAGGGGGTAGCGTTGTGTATTTATCTATTTTTAATAACTTTGGTAAGATGTTTGATAAAGTTTAGACAATAGAATAAAAAACAACGCTATGAAAAAGCAAATTACAGTAATATCAGCATTAATGGTTGCAATGCTTATTTGCATCAACCTAAATTCAGTGGCACAAATCGATAAAGGGAGGCAAACCCTTGAAGATGTTATAGCTGAACAGGAGCAGAATGTTTATACACTTCGTTTCTTGGATGCTTTAACTGGCGAACCAGTTGAGGGTGGAGATGTTATGGTAGAAAATGTTGGAACGTTCAAAACCGACTCTGCCGGTAGGGCAATATTCCCCAAACAACCTGATGGTTTATACAAAGCTATATTCAAGAAGAGCGGCTATATCACTGCAGTTTACAATGTGGATATTGTTGCTGAAACCATTTTTAAGAATCGTTTGGTTGTTTCACCGGTAATGGATATTAGCCAATTTAGGGTTGTGTTGGACTGGGAGCAACAGCCATTGGATTTGGATGCTCACTTCGTGAAAGCGAATTCTTACCATATTAGTTTCCGCAATACTCGAGTTTTAGCCGATGGAACAGGAATGCTAGACCGTGACGATTTGGATGGTTTTGGACCAGAAACTATCACTGTGGAAAGAATTGATGCCAATGGAAACTACGCTTTTTTTGTGCATAACTATTCTGCACACGAGAAACCAGGTTCGCCAAATCTTTCGGTTTCAAAGGCTACGGTTAGGGTTTATAGTGGTAATCGTTTACTAAAAACGTTCCAAATTCCCGAAGGTTTTACCGAGAAAACATGGAATGTTTTTAGCGTGATTAATGGACAGGTTGAGTAGCAAAATTGGTTTTGTCATACTGAGCAAAGCGAAGAACCGAGCGTTATTTGTGAGTTCACCGCAGGTAATCTTTATTTTTCAGATCTTTTGCTTCGCTCAAGATGACAAAAGATCATAATGATTTGCTTAATTTTAAAGTGTGAGTTAGCAACTCAATTCCACCAAAATTCCCATGTCCTGGGATAACCATTTTTGCATATGGGAACTTATCAATCACCTTTTTAATTGTTATTGGATAAGTCTTCAATTCGCCATCAACTGTATTCCCTAAGTTGGTTGAATGGGTACTTTTTGCCATACAGCCTGCAAAAAGAATTTTCTCCGAAGGAATCCACACTACAATGTTATCCATAGAGTGCGCAGCTCCTAAGTAGTAGCATAGAATTTCTTTATCGCCTAAAAAAAGTTGAAGAGAATCCTTAAATCCACCATCAGGATAGATCTGTCCTTTTTGTTTTAAAATATCTATGGTTAATTGATTTGCGTATGTTTTTACTCCAATCTTTTTAAGGTAATCTAATCCCCCTGTACAGTCGTTATGCCAGTGGTTTGGCACAAAGCCAATTATTTTTAGCTTCAAAGAGTCGGTTATGAAGTCAATCAACTCCTTTGTTTGTGGAATCGTTGTAGGTGTATCGAACAGAAAAGCCTCGTTATTATTTAAAAGTAATAATCCGTTGGAGGGAAATTTTCCAAACTGGGGGTCGTTGGTGTACGATATGTGAATAAAGGCGTTATCGGCTATTTTAACAAGGGTTATATCGTTGTTGACCTTAATTTGAGTATAAGTTTGTGCATAATTTGCTGATGCAATAAGTAGGCATAGAAGGAAAATAATAGTCCTCATAGTTGGGTTGGTTTAATGTTTTACAAAAATAGAGATTTCTCACTTCGTTCGAAATGACAAAGAAAAAGAATCCTTTACGAACAATTATCAAAGAGCAACCATCAACCTCTACTCGCTACAACGCAAACTTTTTTCTCCTTCTTAACTTCGCCTTTTAGGTTAAAGTATTCAATGTAGATAATGTAAATACCCACGGGAACCCTGCGGTTACTGAAGTTGATACCATCCCAACGAATTGAACCTTCGGTTCCAAGCAGTAAATTGTTTGCGAGGCGATAAACCTCCACACCACTTGAGGTATAAACCCTAATGTTTGCTACATATCCTGCATCGGGTAGGTTATAGTTGATAAGCAGATAATCTTCTCGGCCATCGCCATCGGGCGAGAAGGTTTCAGGTGCAAGGGTGAAGTTTGATGATGATGTTGTTGCATCGGTGTACTGGGAGTTTCTATAGGTTGGGGTTGCAAACCCAACCACCTGCGATGCCGATTGCCATGTTGAGGCTTCGTTCGTTGGTAAGTTCGGGCTTATTCTCTCCAGCGAAACACCTTTAACATCAGCAATTAACTTACTATGCATCTTCTCGGTGTAATAAAATTCATCTATTACTCCTAGTTGTTCATCGAGTAAAACCACATAGCCCTTATCGTTGTTTAACGAGGCCAACTTCGATGCCCATACAAAGGCATTCGGTTTTTCTGCTGTGTAAAACTGTTTTACAAGATCGGGATTAGTGCAAATAACAATATACTCGTATGGGAAAAACAACCGTGCAGTGTCCGATGCTGGATAGGTTTGATTCAAATCAAGAGTATTCAAATCCCTATTGCTTAAGTAGAGCTTTTTCAGGTCGAAAGTCTTGGTGGAGTTGTTGTAAAGTTCTACGAAATCTGTTCCGCCGGTATAAGGGTTGAAAAGCACCTCGTTTATTACAATTTCGTTGGCTAAAGGTGTTTGTGGGAGAGCAAAATCAATATCAACCTCATCAATTCTGTTGCCAGCAAAATCCATAACCTCGTCTGATACTGTTAGAGTGTATCGTTGGTTAGTTTCCATTGGGTTTGTCAGCATAATAGTAACCTCGTTGAAAAGGTTACCGCTCGAAATGATGCTGAGTATTCCCAGAACGCTTGGCAAAGCATAGTTGTCACTCAATGTAAAGCTAAGGCTATCCATTTGTTCACTATAACTTATTTTGATAGTTCTGTTATCCATCACCTCTGTAGCAACGACTCGTGGTTTGGTAATATCTGGATTCAATCCCGAGACTGAATTAGGTTCACAGGGTGTTCCTCCGGCTGAAGCTTGACTGGCTCTCCAGTTGCTTGCTCCTTCTGCTAAATTGGTAATGTCGATACATTCCATTGAGTAGCCGCCACTGTTTCGGGTTGCATCGTTATACCAGTTGCTAGTGTAATTGGCAAATGCAATAAGGTTGCTGTTGCTGTCGAACAGCTTTATTAGCATTCCATCGTTGAGTAGGGCTGGGAAGCTGGTTACTCCAATGGCCTGTCCGTAAACCGAAAGATATCCTGACCCCGTGTTTGTGCATACAACCGTATAGTTTTGTGGGGCAATTTTTGCCGCAGGCAAGGTAACAGTGGTGGAGTTGAATTGCATTTTCCAACCAATTATTGATACCGAGTCGGAATTTGGATTGTAGAGCTCAATGTACTCGTATTCGGGAAGGCCAACGCTTGGTATTGGGTTGGCCATTATTTCGGTAATAACCAATCGGCCAAGGTTTCCCTCTGTGCCTATTCCAAACGTGGCACTATCGGATATGGCGTAGCCATTCTCATCTAAAATATTCGAAATGTTTAACTGTAGGTTACCCAATGGCATTCTCGATGTTGTGAGTAAAACCTCGTTGGGCTTTTCTACATTAAATTGTGCCGATTGAACTTCTATGCTTTCCCCGTTTTCTTTCTTAATGACATAATTGCTGGTGTTCGATGCGCTGGTTGGGTTTATGCCTTTGCAAAACAGAACCTTAACCGATGATAGATTCATCGATTTTACCGATTTAAGTATAGGAGGATACTCAACCGTGCAAATCTTTAAATTATCAACCCAAAGAAGCCCTGCTCTGGATGATGTGAATCCGAACTCCAATCCACCATAGTTAATGGCTATATCGCTTTTAAAAGTAGTTTCGCCGCCTAAAATCATACAGCCCGATTGCTTGGGTTGATACCAAAGCGATATCTTTCCCGTTGGCGAAAGTGTTAGTTTTAACTTAACCTCATCGTTCTCATTCCAGTCAAATGCTGTAACTATAAGATTGTTGCGCTTACTACCCTCGAACAACCATAGCGAGAGCAAATCGTTACCACTGCTAGGGTTTATTCCAACTGCAATACCTGTTGCCGTGTCTAAGTTTTCCGATGTTGATGCTAACACAAAGTTGAAGTAATTGTCGGACGATGGATCCCAATTTCCATTACGTATGGTTACTTCCCACTCAATGGCTTTTCCGCCCGATGAACTTATGCCGATTGGAAATGTAAGTGTGTTTACCTTCCCATCGGGACTGCCAGCGTGAATAAGCGATTGTCCTCCTGCAATTGGGGTGATTGTGGAGAGTTTCCAGTTCTGAATGCCATTCCAATTTGGCGTTGTTCCCTCAAAATCTTCATTAATAGGGCAATTCTGGTTATAACCCACAAACATCTCGGGCGAATTACCTTGCTCTAAAGTTCCAGATGTTGCCTTGTACTGATATTTGCCAATGCTGTTGAGTTTAACTCCATCCCAATTTGAAGCACCATTGATTATAGAACTTATCATTGGAGATGTTTCCATTTGCCCGTTTCCGCTTTGGAGCAATAAACTTGCGCTTCCTGCGAAGTTGGTGTCGCTATTACCCAAACTGTCGGTTGCCGATGCCTTTACGTTGAATGCTTGATTGGGTAAACCAATAAATGGTACTTGGGCAAATGTTAGGTTTGTTGCCAAAACATCAATTTTACAGGGCTGTCCATAAATGGTTAGTGGAATGGTGGTGTTGAATGCCGTCCCGCTGGTGGCTGATTGCAATCCGTGGTTGGTTGTTGGTATGTAGAATCGGAACTTTGTTCCATCAACTATGGCATTCTCCCGAATAAACGCTTTTATGGTGATATCAAGCGAGTCGTTGTCTGGAATGGTAATGCTGTTTTCTGCAAAACTAAGCACAAATTTACCACTACTAACACTAAAACTTGGAGGAACAGTTCCGCTTGGGGTTATTATGGCAAACCCTTTAATCATTTGCGATAGTTGAATCGCATTTTCAGGGTCGAAGGTGGCAAGCGTAATTGTGGTTGGAATCAGCGGTAAACCGTCCGATGTGCCTTTATCTTTTAGCCGAAGTTTTAACACCTCAAAGGCGTTGCTTGCGTTGCTATTTGCCGATGAAACGGTTATTGTATCCTCACTTGTGGTTATTGGAACAGCAACGCCATCGTTATCGCCACAGGTAATAAATGCCGATGCCACATCGTCGAGTGTTGCGCTTTGCGCCAATAACGAGAATTTTTCAGGGATTGAGTAGTTAACCCCAGTATAGGTTACCTCTCCATTTACAATATTGGCCGTTTCGCCACCTGAAATTACAAGCGTTCCACTGCCAGCTGCCAGTTTTAGGTTCATTGCTCCGTTAAAATCTTTGTCGATATTCTCGTTTTTATCGGTGGCGGCAATTTTGGCCGTAAAATTCTCCAAAACGCCTACTCTTGCAGGAACTTCCTTGAACGATAGTTTTGTGGCATCAACCTTTATGGTAAAAATGTTTGAGGTTATATTTGAGACAAACTGTGAGGCAAACCCTGAGCCTTGCTCATACGCAGTAAAACCGTGAGAATTTTTATCAACGTAAAGTTGAATTACCTGATTATCGGTTAAATCCTTACTCTTTAGGTATGCCCAAATGCTTATTTCTGCTGATGTTCCATCGGCTAAAATTAGGGATTGTTCTCCAAAGAATATCTCAACTGTTGCTGTTTTAATTTGTACATCGGCGAGTGTAATTAGCGAACCGTTTCGCTTAACCAGAACTCCTTCAATTGCTCTGTTTAGCGTAGCGATGTTGGCTATGCTTGTTCTGCTTAGCTTGATATATTTGACGATTGTGGGGGCGTTATCGCCGCTGCCTGTATCGTTTATTTTAAGGCGCATTATCTCAACGGCTTTTTCAGGGCTTGTGTTAAGCGATTGAATATTGGTGGCTGCGGGTTGCGATGTTGGCTCGCTGGCCGTTGATGTTGTGTCGTTTACGGTTTTGATATCGTTGCTGATTGCCTCAATGAGTCCGCCACTTTCGGCCTTTATGCTGAAAGTTCCTGTTGTGCTGTAAACAAGGTCAGTCCACTGCGCTGTTCCGCTTGCGGCAGTTTTGGTAAGACCACTAGCCGATGTTAAGTTTCCATTGCCCTCGATAAGGCTCAGCGTTACAGGTTGTGCAAAATCGTTATCAATACTTCCAAACTCGTCGCAACCGCTAACCGATATGCTGAAGTTTTTGTTCAACCCAACGGCTGTGGGTTGTTGGGTAAACCTCAGATGCGTGGCTTGAACCTGAACAGTAAAGTTGTTTGATGTTACTTTTGCTACAATTGGTTTAACAAAGCCAGAGCCCGATATCCCCTCAATAAATCCGTGGTTTTGGTCAATCTCAAAGGCTAGGTTGATGCCTTCCGATATTCCATTTTTCAGGTATATTCCAAGGGTAAACTCGTCCTTTGCCCCATCCGTTGTAACCATTTGGGTTGAATCAACATCCAGAACAATGGTTTCGTTTGTTATCTGCGAATTATTTATGTTGATATTGCCGCTTGGCCCCGTAATTTTTATTCCACCAATAATTGAACTCCATGGCGATAGAGTGGGCGAGGGGTTGCTGAATGCAACCCGCTTTACACGGGTAGGCTTATTATCTCCGCTGGCCATATCCTGAATGGCAAAACGGAACACATCAATAGCATTTTGCAAACTATTTGCCAATGAGGATATTGTACCACCTGCAATTTGTGCAGTTGGATTTAGTATGTTGGTTGTGTTATCGTTGAGGTTTGCAGCATCGTAGGTTATGCTAATATTATCAGCCCAAAGGAGCATGTCGGCTGATGATGTGTAACGGTAAAGTATACCGAAGTTGACAAATGCAGTATGGTTGATATCCGCTATACTGCCGTAGTTGACCAAATCGGTAAAAACTCCGTTAACCGATGCTTTAAGCGTAAATGTTCCGTTTGCGAGGCGTTGAACCTCAATTGCACCTGCTTTTCCTGTGCCAATTTGGGTTTGCCAGTTTAATGTTGAAGTAAGAATTATTTGCGGTGTTCCGTTTGTTACTCTCCATATCTTTAGCAGGTCGTCGCTTCCAGTAAGGTTAACGCCTACGGCGTAGCCCGAGCCTGTCCCTGGAGAGGTCATTGTAGCACCATCGCTCATAAGGTAAACCCACCAACTGTTCGATGCAGAAGGGTCGTTGCCATGCCTAATTAGCATATGCCAAGTTATATCGCCCGTGGATACATTCCATGTGGGAAGGGTATAGTAGATTGAGTCGGTAGCACTTGCGCTATTGTTAAATGTGTGCTTCAGCGAACGTGTTCCCACCAATGGCGATGATGTTGAGGCTTGCCACCTTCCTAGGGGTTTTTGAGTCCAAGTTGTTAGGTCATTAGACTCAAAATCAAAATTTATCTGTCCTATAACATTTAACGATAATACTGTTAAAATCAGGGTGAACAGTCGTTTCATTTTGTTTAATTACTATTTTTACGAACAATAATTTACAAAAAATATAAATACAAACACTTAATGTTTAACAATTAACAACTTAAAACAAATGAAAGTAGCATTGGTGGGCGCCACCGGATTAGTAGGTAAAGTTATGCTTCAGGTTCTTGAAGAACGTAATTTCCCTTTAACAGAGTTGATTCCAGTCGCATCGGAAAAGTCGGTTGGTAAAACTGTTAAATTTATGGGTAAGGATTATGCAATTGTATCGGTTGCCGAGGCAGTCAAACGAAAACCTGCTGTTGCTATTTTCTCTGCGGGGTCAGCGGCATCAAAGGAGTGGGCTCCAAAATTTGCTGAAGTTGGAACTACTGTTGTAGATAACTCATCGTGCTGGAGAATGTATCCTGAGATTCCGCTTGTGGTTCCTGAGGTGAATGCTAACGTTCTTAATCCTAGTAATAGGATAATTGCAAACCCAAACTGTTCAACCATTCAGCTTGTTGTTGCCTTAAACCCACTTCATCTGAAATATAAAATTAAAAGGATTGTTGTATCCACATACCAATCGGTAACAGGAACAGGAGTAAAAGCCGTAAATCAACTATACGCCGAAAGACAAGGCGTGCAGGCTGATATGGCTTACCCACATCCCATTGATTTGAACTGTTTTCCACACGGCGGAACTTTCCTTGATAATGGCTATACCACTGAAGAGCAAAAGTTGGTTGACGAAACCCGTAAGATTATTGGTGACCAAAATATTATGGTTAGCGCAACGGTTGTTCGTATTCCAGTGGTTGGCGGTCACTCCGAGTCAGTAAACGTTGAATTCGAGAAGGAATTCGATTTAGCTGAGGCTGTTGAGTTGCTCCGCAACTCTGCCGGAATTACTATTCAGGATAATCCTGCTGAGAACCATTACCCAATGCCTCGCTATTCCGAGGGCAAGGACGATGTGTTTGTGGGTCGTATCCGTAGAGATATATCACAACCCAAGAGTATCAACTTCTGGGTTGTGTCCGATAATCTGCGCAAAGGAGCTGCTACCAATGCAATTCAAATAGCAGAGTTTTTGAACTCTAAAGGTTGGCTTCAGTAACGTCGGGATAAAGAAAATTATCGTAGGGATATCTGCCAACGTGGATATCCCTTACTGTTTTATAAAGCAATTCCCTAAATTCAGCAAGGTTTGTCTTCTTTTTTGCTGAAATAAATATCGTGTGAACATCCTTTTTCGCCATCCAGCTGTTTTTAAGTTCATTTAGGCTGATATTTCTATCGGTTCGGGGTGTGTTGTCGTCGGCATCCTTTTCTTCCCATTTGTAGGCGTCAATTTTATTGAAAACAATAATGGTTGGTTTTTCCCCAGTTTTTAGTTCATGAAGGGTTTGATTAACCACGTTAATTTGGTCCTCAAAACTTTGATGCGATATATCAACTACATGAAGAAGTAAATCTGCCTCGCGGACTTCATCAAGGGTTGATTTGAACGATTCTACAAGTTGATGGGGTAATTTGCGGATAAAACCAACGGTATCGGAGAGTAAGAATGGTAGGTTGCCAATAACCACTTTTCGCACAGTGGTGTCTAGCGTTGCAAAGAGCTTATTCTCGGCAAAAACATCGGACTTACTTATTAAATTCATCAAGGTTGATTTACCCACATTGGTGTAACCAACTAGTGCAACCCTAACCATGCTACCACGATTTTTTCGTTGGGTAAGCATCTGGCGGTCAATTTTACTTAGTTCCTCCTTTAAGCGGGATATTTTATCGCGGATAATACGGCGGTCGGTTTCAATTTCTGTTTCACCGGGCCCCCTTAGTCCAATACCACCTCGTTGACGTTCAAGGTGAGTCCACATTCGGGTTAGCCTTGGCAGTAAAAATTGATACTGAGCCAGTTCTACCTGAGTTTTTGCGTATGCAGTTTTTGCTCGTTGGGCAAAAACATCAAGTATCAGGTTGGTTCTATCTAAAACCTTACGTTTAAGTTCATGCTCAAGGTTACGGAGTTGGGTGGGGGTGAGTTCATCGTCGAAAATTACCATGTCAATTTCGTTTTCCTCCACGTAGTTGGCAATTTCCATTACTTTTCCTTTTCCAATGAAGGAGCGGGAATTGGGAATATCAATTTTTTGAAGAAACCTTTTAACCGTTGTGGCTCCTGCAGTATCGGCCAAGAACTCGAGTTCGTCGAGGTACTCAGTTACTTCATCCTCCTTTTGTCCAGGCAGTATTACTGCAACCAGAACGGCCTTCTCCTGTTTTTTCTCAGTGCTAATGGGTGTAATCATCTAAATGCTTGGTTAATAAAAATCATTCAAAGTAAACTAAAAATTTGTTGAAATA
>Ga0209066_10005009_pt1 | contig 14180 bp, 11 predicted proteins | sample All_14_2_FD_187198 | JGI IMG/M metagenome (GOLD analysis project Ga0209066, IMG submission 187198) | Freshwater microbial communities in response to fracking from Pennsylvania, USA - Allegheny Zone_MetaG_DW_15 (SPAdes) (version 2) ...
CTGCGAAAATCAGCGTTCATCTGCATCTAAGTTTGGTCTTAAAAACAAACTCACCCGCGAACCCTTAATTTCGGGGTGAGTTATGATTGCGAACGATGCACCCTGTTTCAAGTCTTTAAGTGCTTATGCACGTATGCCACGATCTGGGAACGGCTTTCCGTGCCCAATCGCTGTCCGATCTGATGCACATGTGCACGCACGGTCGATTCTTGCAGGTGTAGCATATCGGCAATCTCTTCATCCGTCTTTCCCTCTGCCATCAGCATCATGATCTCGCGTTGGCGCGCCGTGATCGTGATCTGTGGGTCACCTTGCGGCACGGTCTTTGTTTTACGCAGCCCTTGAAATAACTTCATCGCGATTCCGGCAGGCATATAGGGTACCCCGTCTGCCACTTTGTGAATGGCTTCCAATAGATATTGGCGCGGCGCGGTCTTTGGGAAATACCCCAACGCCCCCGCCTGAACGGCCGCCATCACATGTTCTTCATCTTCCATGCTGGTCAACACAAGGATTCGCGCCTGCGGATTGGATTTGAAAATTTGCGTAATCGCCTCCACACCGTTCATCTCAGGCATCATCAAGTCCATGAGAATAACATCAGGCGTGAGAGTACTTAGCAATTTCAACGCCTCTTTACCATTGCAGCCCTCACCAATGATCTTCATACCTTTCTCACTTGCCAGCGACATTTTCAATGCATCCCGCATCATTGGGTGATCGTCCACAATCAGAATTTTGATAAGCTTCATTTTCCACGAATCTCCACTGCAAATTTTACCCGTGTCCCCTGCCCGGGGGATGACTCGACAGAGATCACCCCGCCCAGAATTTCCGCCCGTTCCTGCATGGATCTCAGTCCAAACCCGCCGCCTCCTGCCACGCCTGGGTCGAATCCTATGCCATTGTCCTTTACTTCCACTGTGAGCTGGGATACATCATCTACAATACTTACATGGACCCGGCTGGCCTGTGAATGTTTCAACGAATTGTTAAGCCCTTCGAGAATGATCCAATAAATATTCTCCAGCCATTCTATTGGAGAATTCTCAAGCGCAGAAAGGTCATACGAAAAATCTGCCTGGATACCCACTCGGCGTTCTACCATGCTCAACCGATTTTCAATCGCTCTAATCAAGTTTGTGTAGTCAACCATAAAGACCGCTTGCCCTTCATGCACCAATAAGCGGACTTCTTTGAGCGCCTGTTCGCCGCTTTCTTGAATTCGTTCTGCAACTCGAATAGCTTGCTCAGTCTCTCCATTTTGTAGCAGCGCGACCAGCGTTTCGGAGAAAAGCATCAGACTGTGAATGGTTTGGTTGACTGAGTCGTGCAGGTCGCGTCCGAGCCGCCGGCGCTCCTCTGCGGTGGCAAGTGCCCGTTGTTGTGCCACGATCCAGGTTTGCGCTTCTTGCAGTTCTTTATTGAGTTTCTGAATTTCCAAAAACCGCAGTTCTAATGCCTGTTCCATTAGTTTGCGCTCAGTGATGTCTTCCTTGATCGCTAAAAGACTGAGGATATTCCCATCTTCGGTAAGAATGGGTGCAACTGCCTCTTGTTCCCAAAACAGATCCCCGTTCTTCTTTTTGTTCAATAACTCGCCGCGCCATGTGCGTCCAGACAGAATGGTGCTCCACATATCCTGATATACCTCTATAGGTGTTTGCCCCGACGCAATGATATTGGGGTTTTTCCCTATGACTTCGCTTGGTGTATAGCCTGTCAGAAGGGTGAAATAGGGGTTTACATAGGAAATGCGGGCCTGTAGATCTGTGATGACCACAGAGACCGGGCTTTGCTCTACAGCTTGGGTAAGCTGCAACAGTTGCAGTTCATGTTTTTTGCGTTCTGTGATATCGCGAAAAACGATCAGATTCCCTAATCGGCTTTGACCCTTTTTGTAGAGTGGGGAGATCAGCACATCAAAATATCGTTTGGGATTTTCCTCGTTTTCAAATTCTGTGCGTGTCTCCTGCTTAGGCGATTTCACCAATTGTGCATGAGTTCGCGGCATGAATTCCTGTAGATTTCTTCCGATCAGCGATCCTGCTGTAACGCTCAGCATGTTCTCAGCCGCCGGATTGATATCGATGATGCGGCATTGCATATCCACTACGATCATGCCATCACTTAAACTGGTGATCAGTCTGTCACGGGCGATTGGTACAAGGTCCATAAAGCCTATGCCATAAAACGCCCAAAGGAATAGAACACCCATGATTGAAAATGTAAGTGACGACCAATCCACTCCTTCGGTACCTTTGATGCCATATAAATAGACTATGTTGGAGATGAACGGAAACAGGCTGGCATAAAAAAGAAAGCGTGCCTGACGACGTAGGATATCTGACCCTCTGCGTGATGCGAGCCAAAGGGTTGCCATCATTGCGATGTATATCGAGTATTCTGTAAACGCCAGCCAGAAGAATCCTGGTCCGTGTTCGAAGATGACAATATTATTTTCAACAGGAGTAAACCCTTGCCAGATCCAACCATGTAATTCGTTAGTTGCCACCAACAAGATGTTGAAAATAGTGATCAGGAAGAGGCTGCCTCTCAGCCAGCGATTATTTGTCCATTCGTCGCGACCTGAAAAATTCATCCCGAAAAACAAAAATAGGACAAGCGCGATGCAATAACCGGCTGTGTCGATCTTTGCAAAGATGATCTTTAATTGGATCGGAACGGCAGCATATCCGAGCGCAACTGCCAATGTCCAAACCGTGACGCTCGTCATTCCCAATGCAAAGTACAGCCCGGATGTTGACCTTCTCCTATTCCAGACGATCATGGTGACGGCGAGGTTGATTGCAGTGGTGACAAATAAGACGATTGATATATCGGTCAGTTTGAACATGAAAACTCTAATATAGACAATATTAGTCATATTTCTGTAAATAGCAATAATTGGAAATTGCAAAAATAAAAGGAGTCATCAAAAGGCGACTCCTCTCACGTCTATTTATGTATTTTGTCATATTTCCGGTGCACCTCGCGGATATTTTCCCGCATCAAAGATTTGGGTGAGCTGGTCCCGTGCAATTGATTGTGCAACAAGTAGGAAGGATGACGAGCGCGTCGGCGACGTTCATTGACAACCTTCGGTCCAGATGTGATATTTCATGCGTGCCTCTAAAATCGGAGGCGCGAGTTATGCCAAGCCTATCCAGAATTTGATGAGAGCATCAGGCTTCGTGTCTGATTTCATGCTCTGCGCCTGACCAAACAACCACCTTATTGCGACCTCTATTTTTGGCAGCGTAGAGTGCTTTGTCTGCATGTGCAAGCACTTGTGTTTCTTTTTCACTATCTGTAGGAAATTCAGAAATGCCGCAAGAGATCGTAACAGCTAGAAAACTGCCATTGTCTTCAATACTTAAATGCTGGACCGTATTTCGCAATCTCTCCGCGATCTGTATCGCTGCAATTTTGGGTTGATTGGGCAATACCAGTAAAAATTCCTCGCCCCCATAGCGGACAAGGATATCGCCGCTGCGGGTGAAGGCTTCAAACTGGCGGGCTATATTTTTCAACACCACATCGCCTGTTGCGTGTCCAAAGGTATCGTTGATCTTTTTGAAGTGGTCTATATCCACCAGCACAAAACTTACGAAATATCCTTCTCGCTTGGCACGGGCAAGTTCATGTGCCAGAGTCTCGTGTAGAAAGTGACGGTTATGCAGCCCGGTGAGCGAGTCGCGGATCGCCAGTTCGCGCATGTTGCTTTGGAGTGCCTTGATCTCCTCTACTTGTTGTTTTAACTGGACGTTGGCATCTTGAAGTTGTGCCTCTGCCTGTTTGCGTTCTTCGATCTCGAATGCCAGATTAGCGTTTACCGTGTCTAATTTATCGATCAGGTTTTGGCGCTGCTCCAGTTCGTCCTTGAGGTCGGATATTAACTGGATCTTTTCCAGGGCGATGGAGACCTGATTGGCGTAGTTCAAAGCGAGTTGAGCATCTGCATGAGTGAACTGTCCAACTCTTCGTCCATCCAGGGAAATGAAGCCAGTGATGTTCCCCTGGATCTTTAGTGGAACTGCCATCCAACTATGAATGTAATTGATGGGGGGCTGACGGAAAACGGGGTATTTGATTTGAATGTCATCACTTAATACATAAGGAGATCCTTCGGCGATCAAAGGGTAATCTGGGTCCGCAGGGCTGATGGTGTAACGTTTTTCAACCTCTGTCATGGATGGGGTGCCGTCGCCGCCAATCATGTGGGCAGTATCCCCTTTATATATCCAGACCGAAGCGCTGTCGAAGGCGATCACGCGTTTAAGTTGGGTCAAAATGCGTTGAATTGCTTCTGAAAAATCCATGGCGGATGTGACGATCACCGTCGTTTCGCGCAAGGATTCAGACTCGGTGTTGCGCTTTTGCAGATCATGGATCAATACTTCCCGGTCCATTTCGAAGCGGCGACGTTCTGTAATATCTCGCATAAAAGCGATGACAAAAGCATCGTTCTTTGTTGCAAAATAGCTAAGGTTGATATCGACAGACAGACCGCTTCCATCTTTTCGTTTTGCGATCAAGTTCATGCCAGCGCCCATGGATCGTGTGAATGGTTTTGTTGCATACTGTGCGCGATGCCCTGCATGTTTTTCTTTCAGATGATCTGGCACAATGGCTTCAATCTGCATATTGAGGAGCTCATTCTCCTCATAGCCCAGTAAAAGCGACGCCTGGCGATTCGCAAAAGCGATCCTGCCGTTCTGGTCCACTCCAAAAACCCCATCTGGAGCCGATGTTACAAGTGTGCGGAAACGTTCCTCGCTGGCTTGAAGTTCCTGCTCGATTTTCTTGCGTTCAGTGATTTCCACTTTCACCATCATCAAACTGACAATGTTCCCATCCGCATCCATGATGGGAGATGTGATGGCATCTTCCCAATACAGTTCTCCGCTCTTTTTGCGGTTTAGAAACTCGCCGCGCCAGGTCTTTCCTGCCATGATGGTCTGCCACATGTCTCGATAGGTTTCAGTGGGTGTAAGACCAGATTTTAAGATGCGCGGGTTTTTCCCAATTGTTTCGTCAAAGGAATAACCGGTGATGGCAGTAAAGTGCGGGTTCACATAAGTGATGTTCCCCTGCGGGTCAGTAATGACAATGGCCGCCGGGCTTTTTTCAACGGCTTGGTTTAATTTCAAAAGGCGCAGTTCGTTCTCTTTTCGTTCCGTGATGTCACGAAAGAGGATCAATTGCCCGATCGTTTTTGATCCTTTTTCATCATGGAGCGGCGAGAACGTTGCTTCGAAATAGCTTTTTGGGGTTTCGCCATACTCAAATTCCAATCTGAATTCCCGTGTGGGCATACCTGTTGTCATGGTATTTGAGAGCGGCTTGATTTCCCCTAAATCTTTGCCGATCAATGAAGTAGACTGAACTCCAAGGATTCGCTCGGCAGCGGGGTTGATATCAATGATTCGATTTTGTGTGTCCACCACGATCATGCCATCCACCATGCTGTTGACCAACTGTCCGCGGGCAATGGGGACGATATCAAGAAAACGCAGCCCATACAGGGCGTACAAGAACAATAGGCTTGTGATCGAAAATGTGATGGATGTCCAATCCACGCCTTTGATGCCCCATGCGCCAAGCCGGTAAAGAAGGTTGAACGCGATGGGGAAAAGGAGCGCGAACATAAAAACACGAACTTGTCTCCTTATAAAATCAGACCCTTTTCGAAACGCGATCCATGAATTAATAAAGATGAAAATAAGCAGCACATAACCGGTAATGACAACCCAATTGAATGCAACTCCATATTCGAAATCGACCACGTTAAGATCTTTTTGCGTGAATCCAGACCAGATCCAACCGTGAAGTTCATTGGTGAGCGTCAATAAAATATTGGAACCAGGGATGAAAAATAATAGGAAGCGGACCCATTTCCACTTTAGCCAATGTTCGGTCCCTGCATAGTACATCGAAAAGACCGCGAACAATGCAAAAGCGCTGTGATACCCAATGGCTTCCAACTTGGCAAAAAATATCTTGGTGGATAATTGAGTTGCAGAGTAGTCAAATGCTGACGCAAGCGACCAAAGTGAGATCCCCATCATTCCCAACGCAAAATAAAGATTGTTCTGGTTGGTCTTCCGCTTCCACGCAATATAAGTGACCCCGATGTTGACCATCGCTGTGATGAAGAGAACGAAGCTGATGACCGTTAGAGTGAACATCACTTAGCTTGGGGAGAGTTTACACTATGACCGATGCAATGACAATTTAAAAAAGCCGTATCGAAAGGATACGGCTTTTAGGCGGGAACTATCGCTTAAGCGGCGAGCAGTTCATCATATTTCCGGCGCACCTCGCGGATGTCTTCCCACATCAAAGACTTGGGGGAGCCGGGCTCGCGCGATTGATTGCGCAACAAGTATGAAGGATGGAAGATGGGCATGAGCCAGCGCCCATCGAGCTCGGTCCACTTGCCGCGCAGGGTGGTGATGCCGGTCTTTTGCAGCACAGATTGACATGCCACATTGCCCGTTAGCAGGATCACGACCGGGTCCATGAGGCGGATGATCTCGAACACGAACGGACGGTAAAACTCGATCTCCTTGTCGTTCGGCTTGCGGAAGTTTTTCCCGCCATCTCCCGGAGGCATGCGGAAGACCGAGTTGGTGATGTACACGTCATTCTCTGGGTCGAAATCCCCCGATTGCAGGATCTTATCCAACAGTTGCCCGGCAGGACCCACAAATGGTTTGCCTTTGATATTTTCCTGCGGACCGGGCGCTTCACCGATAAGAAGCAGGCGCGCCTTTGGGTTGCCGCGGCTGATGACAATGTTCGTGCCAGCATCTGCCAGTGGGTCATCCTTGAGCCCTCGAATGGCATCAAGGGCTTCATCGAGAGATTTATATTTTGGAGAATCGAACAAGCCAGATTGGGTCATGGTCCATTCCTTTTCTAAAATGTCTTTCGGCTATTTTACGGTATTTTATGACGGTCTGGTGGACCGACTCGCCATCCATTTTGGGTGTCCTATTTTCCGTTCGAGAGGGATTAACACTATGGAACGGAGACCCATGATCTTGAAAATATTTTGCTCACCGAGAGTATGATTGGTTCAATGAAGCGTCTGAAAGCAGAATCCGCTCAGAAGGAATCAAGCTCTCTTGAGTTTGAACGTCTTTTCATGGAGCACTGGGCGTCCGTTTATCGTGTTCTCCACCGTCTGGTGGGGGACCCAGCCGAGGCAGAGGACCTTGCCTTGGAAGCCTTTCTGCGCCTCTATCACGAAACCGAAAAGCAGAAGACGGATGGCATGAATGCAGGCGGTTGGTTGTATCGGGTCGCGACCCGACTTGGTCTGCATTCCATTCGCAGTTGGAAGCGTCGGGAACATTACGAACTGACTGCAGGAAGGTACGCATTGGAAGAGTCGGAGCAGGCTTCACCGGCAGAGATCCTGGCTCAACAAGAGGAACGTGGACAAGTCCGGCTCGTGCTTTCGCGGATGAATGAGCGGCAGTCGCAACTTTTGGTGCTGCGTCATTCGGGTCTTTCCTACAAAGAGATCGCGGAAGCCTTGAACCTGGAACCCGGCTCGATCGGTCCGCTGCTGGTACGTGCCGAGCGTGAATTTGAAAAACAGTATCGTGCGCTGGCACAGGAGGAATGATGCAAAAACACTTAAGTGATGGCGAACTACGGGCTGCCCTCGATGGCGAATTGGATGCCAAATTCCTTCCCCATCTTGAGACTTGCACATCCTGCCAGATGCGCCAGCAGCAATTGCAAGAGAAGCAACGCGAAGCGGGACGCCTGCTTGCTTTTTTCAATCCCGCAGAACAAACCGTTCCTCCCGCTCAAAAAGCATGGAGACGGCTTTCACAGAAGATCATGCTACAAAAGGAGATATCAATGACTAAAAAGTGGTTCTCATTCCCACTCGTCCGTTTTGGATTTGCAGCCCTGGCGCTGTTGACACTGTTCCTCGCATTCCCCGGCTCACGCGCCTGGGCGGGTGAATTCCTGAATCTATTCCGCGTGCAGCAAGTGCAAGTCGTATCTGTGGACTTCACCGGTTTGGAGCAGTTGACCGGCGACGGCACGCTCGGCAATCGCTTCACTGAGATGATCGGAGACTCGGTGGATATGCAGCAGGAACCTAGCGAGCCAGTATCTGTGGCAAGTGCGGAAGAAGCCAGTGAGTTGGCAGGCTTTGAAGTACGCATTCCTGAGGGAATGACTCCCAGCCAGATCAACGTGACCAGCGGTGCTGCCTTTACCTTTACTGTGGACCGTGCCAAGTCTCAAGCCTTGCTCGATGAAGCCGGACGCGGCGATCTCGTCTTACCTGAATCGGTGGATGGCGCGGAGATTCTGGTGAACATCCCTTCGGCAGTCAGTGTTGGTTTTGGCACTTGCCCTACACCGGGTTCGGAAGTCTCTGGTAATACTGAGCAGAGCACCACTGAAAGTCGTTATCCTGATTGCGTTATTTTTGCCCAGATCCCCAGCCCTAACGTCAACGCGCCGGCAGACCTCGATATCGAAGCGTTGGCTCAGATCGGGTTGGAATTCACAGGCATGAGCGCGGAAGAGGCGCAAGCGTTCACAAGCACGGTCGATTGGACATCCACACTCATTGTCCCCATCCCACAAAATGCTTCGGTCAATGAACAAGTCGCAGTCGATGGTGTGACCGGCACATTGGTTCAGCGCTCCTCAGAAGCTTCACAATTCGTGCTGCTCTGGGCAAAGGATGGAATCCTCTATGCCATCAGTGGGTTGGGCACGAATGCCGAGCAGGCTGTGAACATGGCGAACTCGCTTCCGTAGGTTTGTATGACTGTTGCAGCAATCGAAACTGAAGCACTCAGAAAAGTATTCGGCGACCACGCTGCCGTGAAAGGCCTCACCCTGCAGGTTTCGCAGGGTGAGGTGTTCGGCTTTCTTGGTCCGAATGGAGCGGGCAAGACGACCTCCATCAAAATGCTGTTGGGACTCGTCGCGCCGACATCAGGCAAAGCGAATTTACTTGGCGCTCCCATCGGTGACCGTGCCACGCTTGCCCGTATCGGATTTTTGCCGGAACACTTCCGCTTTCAAGATTGGATGACCGCCAGTGAATTCCTCATGTTGCATGGCGAACTGTTGGGGATGGATATGCAGGCGCTCAAGAAGCGGCGCGATGAACTTCTCGAACGTGTGGGGTTGGCACCGTTTCGCAACAAGCAATTGCGCACATTTTCAAAAGGCATGTTGCAGCGCATTGGCTTGGCGCAAGCATTGTTGAATCATCCGGCGTTGGTCTTTCTCGATGAACCCACCTCCGGGCTCGACCCCGTGGGGCGGCGCTTGGTGCGGGATGTCGTCCATGAACTTCGCAACGAAGGGACTTGTGTTTTTCTCAATTCACATTTGCTGAGTGAGATCGAAGTGACCTGTGACCGCGTCGCCTTCATTCGACATGGCGAAGTGGTGCGCGTGCTGGAACTTGCGACGTTGAACGGTAATCAATCCGTGGTCACCATTCGCGCCTCAGGCTGGACCTCGGAACTGGTCGCACAACTCGAGCATTGGGCGCACGATATACAGTTCACTGGCGAGCAGTTGACTCTCACCGTTAACAACGAGGACTCTATTCCAGAGATCAATCGCTTTTTGGTGGCGCAAGGCGTGAATGTGTTTGCCATTTCACCCAGCCGCATCTCGCTGGAGGACATCTTTATCGAAACGGTTGGAAAGGACGGCGGGCTATGAAAAAAATATGGATCCTTGCACGCATGACCTTCCATGAAGCCATCCGTCGCCGCATCGTCTTGACGGGACTCGTCCTGGGCATTCTGTTCCTGATCATCTACTCTATTGGTTTCGGTATGATCTCCAAGCAGGTGGCCATCGATGGATTAAGCCGACCGGACATCCTTGCACGTGCAATGCAAAACGAAATGTCGAGTTTTATGCTTAATGCCGGGCTATATGCGGTTGCATTTCTATCTGTTGCCATGGGTGCGCTTCTTAGCGCTGACGCGCTTGCAGGCGAGATCAGTTCTGGCACCATTCAAACCGTGTTGACCAAACCCATCCGCCGCTCTGATGTTGTGTTGGGCAAGTGGCTTGGGTTTGCAGGCTTGCTTGCTCTTTATTTACTACTCATGGCAGGCGGGGCGATCCTCATCGCTTTTCTTCAGTCGGGCTACCTGCCCCAAAATGTCTTGAAAGCTCTTATGCTGATGTATTTGGAGGCTTTATTGGTTATGACCTTCGCGTTGGCATGTTCCAGCTTCCTGCCTGGGCTGGCAACCGGCGGAGCGGTCTTCGGACTTTACGGTCTGGCTTTCATTGGCGGCTGGATTGAGCAGATCGGTTCGATCTTCAACAACCAGACTGCCGTTCAAGTAGGCATTGTCACCAGCTTATTGTTTCCCACAGAAGCTATTTGGCGTCGAGCAACTTTTGAGATGCAGACCGCTTTGGCAACGGTCTTACAAATGTCGCCGTTTACGACTCGCTCTGTCCCAAGTGATGTGATGGTGATTTACGCAATTTTGTATCTGCTGGGGACATTAGTTGTAGCCGTTAGGGTTTTTCATAACAGAGACATATAACTTCCATAAAAAGACCACTGGCATTACCAGTGGTCTTTTTGATTAAGTCATCATCAATTTCGGACGGTATTGCAACGCTTCTGCTAGATGTGGAGATTGTATCTCTTCGCTGTCCGCTAGGTCTGCAATGGTACGAGATAATTTCAGGATGCGATGATAGGCTCTCGCCGACAAATTGAGTTGACTCATTGCCGCCCGCATCAAGCTCTGACCTTCGGTTTGGAGCGCACAAAATTGCCTTACCTCCCCGATGCGCATGTCTGCGTTGCAAAGAACATCGGGATTGGTAGATTGGGAATTGGTAAATCGGTGATGTTGAATGTCCCGTGCGGTTTGAACGCGTTGACGGATAGATGAACTTGATTCGCCTAGTCTATCTCCGCTCAGTTTTTCATAATCCACGCGTGGAACTTCGATATGAATATCGATGCGGTCTAGTAATGGACCAGAGATGCGCTTTTGGTACTTGGTCACCACGGCAGGTGCGCAAGTACAGGCTTTCTGAGTATCACCCCAATATCCGCAAGGGCAGGGGTGTACACAATTGGATACATTCAAAAACTGATGTTAGGTCTATTTTCCTTGCAAGTGGTACGGGACATTGATGATGACAATTCCTTCCTGCCGCTTAAGTTGACTGCGCAGCAGGTCGGCGGTGTTGGTGTGCAAAGTGGAAGATAGGACATTGTTTGAAATGAACTCTGGCACAATAATGGTGAGTGTCTCACCGGGCTGACGGCGTTCGGAAATTTCGGTGATGTATTCCAGCATTGGCTCAAGGAAGAGGCGGTAGGGTGAATTCAACATCACCATACGGACGCCTTCTCCCCATAATTCCCATTTCTTCCGCACTTTCTCAGCTTCAGCAGGTTCGATGGCAACGTGAACGGCGGTAACGTCGTTAGACAATATACGGGCATATCGTAGGGCTGCAAGGCTGCCTTGATGAACACCGCTGATCGGCACGATGACACGATGACGGGTATTTTGAGGCGGGGTGGCGCCAAAATTATCAAGTGATAAGTTGTTGGCGACATTCTTGTAATGATGATGAATTGCGAAGAATATAACAACTAACGTAGGGGTCAAAATCAAGATGATCCATGCCCCTTCTCGAAATTTTGTTACAGCAAATACAACCATAACAATTGCGGTGCAAATTGCACCGAAGCCATTGATCAACATACGGGTTTTCCAACCCTTTTCAAAGCGAAGGACAGAGCCCGGTTCCACGATCTCTTCGCCCGGTTTCAAGTGACCGATCTTCCACCAGCGTCGTGCCATTCCCGCCTGCGACAGGGTGAAGGACATAAAAACTCCTATGGCATATAACGGTATTAAACGGGTGACACTTGCCTGAAAGAAGATTATCAGAAGGGACGAAATAATCGCAAGGGTCATGATGCCTCGCGAATAAACCAGACGACTTCCGCGATACGTCAACTGGCGCGGAAGAAAACCGTCGCCCGCGTGCAGCGCTCCCAGCCGCGGAAAATCGGCGAAAGCAGTATTGGCTGCCATAATCAAAATAATGGTGGTTCCGGAGATCAACAAATAGTAGAAAATATCACGCCCATTAAAGATCGTGCGGGCTAATTGTGAAATGATGGTCTCTTCTTCAGAAAACACCGCATGGACTTTCCCCGTAATAAAGGAAAGCCCCAGGAACAATGAACCCAAAATCATGGACATCCAAATTAGGGTGGTTCCGGCATTTTTGCTGCGCGGTTCTTTGAATGCGGTGATCCCATTCGAAATGGCTTCTACACCGGTAAGAGCAGCCGTCCCATTTGCGAAGGCGTGCAGCAAAATAAAAGGCGTGATCGTGGAAATAATAAAATGAGGCTCAAAATGCGGTGGGTCAATTACCGTCCCTAATGTGCCAGTGAGATAACGCACCAGACCTGTTCCGACAGCCACGATCATGATCACAACAAAAAAGTAAGTGGGAATTGCAAATGCCGTGCCCGACTCTTTCACACCGCGCAAGTTGACCAACATGATCAGAAAAACAGCCACTACCGCAATCCACACCCGGTATGGAAATAGATCTGGATACGCTGAAATTATCTGGGCAACGCCCGAGGAAACAGAGACAGATACCGTAAGGATGTAATCGGTCAATAAAGCAGCGCCAGCGGTTTGAGCGGGCAACTCGCCGAGGTTATCACGCGCTACAATATAAGCGCCACCGCCGCCTGGGTAGGCATGGATAGTCTGTTCATAGGAGATGGTCACAATCGCAAGTAGCGTGACAATGGCAAGGGAGATCGGAAATAAATATCCATATGCAATTGCCCCAGCCGCAGCGATAACACCGAGAATTTCCTGTGTGGCATAGGCTGTGGACGATAATGCATCCGACGCAAAGACAGCCAGTCCAACAGCTTTTCCAATCGTCTGATGCGGTGCGTCGGCTGTTGAGAGAGGTCTGCCAATAAAGAAGGACCTAAAGGTGCGAGGGGGGATGTGTGTTGTTTCCCGCTCGATGATGGCGGATTTTACACTTTCATCGTTATTGATCATACTGAAAACATTCTCCTGGGATGCGGAACGCAAAATAGGGCGCGTTCCAAACAAAAGGAGTCTATTCAGTTGTCAATCAAATTAGGGTCAAAGAATGGGGTGGGAGTGTCAAGAAAAGGTCAAGATATCAAACTTTCAAACGATAGCCTACGCCTGGCTCGGTATGAATATACGTCGGGCGCGATGGGTCAGGCTCGATCTTTCCCCGCAGATTGCTGATATTCACCCGCAGAATGTGCATGTCATCATACCCATCGCCCCACACCTGTCGCAGCAATTGATGATGTGTGATGACCTTGCCCGCATGCGTCACCAAAATCTTGAGCAGGTCATATTCCGTGGGTGTGAGTTGGACTTCCTGCCCATTGACCGAGACCAGGCGACGGGCAAAATCCACGCTCAAGCCTTTGGACTCAAACACCGGTTCATTCGCCGCTGACGATTGTTTGCGCAGCGCGACTCTCATCCTCGCTAGAAGCTCGCCCGTGCCGAATGGTTTGGTGAGGTAATCATCTGCACCTGCATCCAAAGCAGCGATCTTATCTTGCTCGGCTTCTCGCACAGACAAGATAATGATGGGCGTCTGACTCCACTCGCGCAGGCGGCGCGTCACTTCGATGCCGTCTATGTCGGGCAAACCCAGATCAAGGATGATCATATCGGGGCGGTGACTGAGCACGGCTTGAAGTGCTTCCTCTCCCGAAGCGGACTCGTACACAGTCAGTCCTTGTGCGCTCAATGCAGCGCGCAAATAACGCCGAATTGGCGCTTCGTCATCCACGACCAGTACGCGTTGATTGCCGAGTGTCATGTTCCCAATGGTAATTCAACTTCAAGGATTGTGCCGTCGCCTTCGCGGTTTTTTGCGCAAATCTCGCCGCCATGCGCTTCGACAATGCCTTTGCTGATGGAGAGTCCCAGCCCGGTGCCGCTGACACTCTCTGGGCGTTGGACTCGGTAGAATTTGTCAAAGACGCGGGAAAGGTCCTCGGACGGAATCCCAGCTCCACGGTCCAGAATTTGGAGGCGGGCATTTGTGTCATCCAAAGAAGCGACCACCTCGATCAATGAATCCTCGGC
>Ga0209066_10005010_pt1 | contig 14180 bp, 6 predicted proteins | sample All_14_2_FD_187198 | JGI IMG/M metagenome (GOLD analysis project Ga0209066, IMG submission 187198) | Freshwater microbial communities in response to fracking from Pennsylvania, USA - Allegheny Zone_MetaG_DW_15 (SPAdes) (version 2) ...
GGCTTGCCGCTGAAAATGTTCGGGCCCTCTGGCGGCAGATCAGCGGAGAACCTGTAGCCGAACCATGGGTTACCGCCCGGAAAAAGCCCTGCTTGCCGCGCCCCGAAATCATGCCTTATCACGCCGCGCTTGGCCGGCTTGAGCGCGTCGTACACCACGGTGCGGCGTCCCTCAAGGGAGTTGATGTAGGCGGTGCCCCCGTCCGCGGAGATCACCACTGATTTAGGCGAATCTATGTCGGCATCGTACACGTCGGCCGCACTGAGCGTGGAGGTGCTGTAACGCTGAAAGCGCGCGGCAAGGCGCAACCCCAGAGGCGCCCCCTCCGGCAGCGAAGCGGTGCCGATGGGAAAATGGCGGGCGGCCTGGGCCCGGCTCCGGCTATGCGCCGCCCAGGAGCGCCTGGCCGCGGCGAGGCGTCCGGCCAGGTCCTCGTCATTCGGAACGGCGGCGGCAAGTTCCTCCCAGGCCAGCACGGCGTCCTCCCATTGCCGCAGGGCGGCGTGCGCGCGGCCCTTGCCGTCCAGGCACGCGGCTGTGCCCGGCGCTATCACCAGGCAGCGGTGAAAGGAAGCCACGGCCTTTGCCGGCCTGCCGCGCCTGAGGGCAAGTTTCCCGTCGTCAATATGCTTTGGCACGCGGACATCCGGCACTATGACCGGCGCAGGGCTGAAAACCGGAGCAGGCGCGGCCGGTCCGGCACTGCGCGTATGGCAGCCGGCGGCGAAGAGCAGCGCCGAGCATGACAAAACAAGGTTTTGCGCGTTCATCGGTTTAACCCGCCGCCAGTGCCGGAGCTATGTGCGGCCAAGTATCTCAAAACTCCTCGTGGCGTAATTTCCCTCGTGGTCGACGATGGTTATTTCGTGCGCGCCCGGCTCCAGGTCGAGGGCCTGCTGATGGAAGACCGTGGTCCTGCCGAGATAGTTCCCGTCCAGGTGCCAGAATAGCGCGGCGTCCGCCTGAGCATGGGCGGCCTCAAAAACTACGCGCCCCTTTTTCTCCGCAAGATCTATGGGGATATATATTTTGCTGTCGGTATTGGGATAGAGGAACTCCACCGGGCCCTTCTTCCTGTCCGTGTCCGCGTTGGCCCGGCAGTCCTTTCTGTATTCCGGCAGAGTTTTGTAGCCGGAAGAATAACGTCTAAAAAAGTATTCCTGGCCTGGCGGCAGGACGAACCAGCTTTTGTGCCGCATCTTCGTCACCGATTCACATTTGCCGTGAACACGCACCCGAGCGGACGCGTCCAGGTGAATAGTCTTGTTGTGCGGGCTTATCTTGTCGAAATTGCTCTCGACCGGGGCCCATTGCCGCTCCGTCTCGCAATTCCCGAACGGCAGGTACCCGTCGTTCCGGCAAACCTCCATCTCCTTCAGGTGGATCTCCGGGACATCGAACCAGCCTCCGTTGGGAAGATGGTTGAAGACCTGGAACAGCAGCGGCGCGGCCGCCGTTACGCCCACCAGCTCCGGCCTGCCTTCGCCGTCCGCGTTACCCAGCCAGACCCCCACGGTATGCCTGGCGTCGCTGCCGATGGCCCAGGCGTCGCGGTGCCCGTAACTGGTACCGGTCTTCCACGCAATCCTGCGCGAACTGTCGAAATTCTCCCAATACCCTTCCCCGCCCGGCCGGGTCACGTCCAGGAGGGCTTTCATGGTAAGCCAGGCCGCCCCGGGTCCAACTTCGGAAACTGCGCTCCCGCCGGACGTTTCCGACTCCAGGAGTTTCAAGTCATGCATGCGCGCCCCGTCTTTCTCCACGCCGCCCTTGGCGAGATGCGCGAGGTTCGCATAAATCCGCACCAAATCCCAAAGCGTTCCCTCGGCACCGCCCAGGATCAAGGACAACCCATAGCCCTCCGGATCGCGGTGCAGCGTGGACATACCCAGACCGCGCAGAAAATCATAGAAGCGCGGCACGCCATAGCTCTTAAGCATCCGCACGGCCGGCACATTGAGCGACTGTGCCAGCGCCGCCCTGGCCGGGACCGCGCCGCGGTATTTCCGGTCGTAGTTCTGCGGCATGAAATTTCCGTACTGCGTCGGCAGGTCCGGCACCAGCGTGGAGGAGAGTATCTCCCCGGACTGCAGCATGGCCGCGAAAAGCAGCGGTTTAAGAATGCTGCCGGTGCTCCGGGGTCTGCGGATAAGGTCAATGCCGTAACCGAAAGCCGCCGCCTCCTGCGAGGCGTCCGCGACATCCCTGCTGTTGCCGATATACGCCTTCACCTCGAAACTGCCGTTATCCACCACTATCACAGCCGCGTTCCTGACCCCATGAAGCAGCATCCCGTCGCAGTAGCGCCGCACCATGGTTTGCATAGATCTCTGCAGTGCCCCGTCAAGTGTGGTCCGCAGCCTGTGCTCTGAAGCAGCCCGGCGCTCCTCCGCCAGCGTATCAAGGAGATGAGGGGCCGAACGCGGCAGAGGCTGCGGCTTCTCCGGTAACGGCTCGGCCATGGCCAGTTTTGTCGAAAGCTCGTCCAGCACGCCGGCCCTGTTGAGCTTCCGCAGCAGCCTGTCCCGCTTTGCCCTCAGCTCCTCCTGGTTCTTCCCCGGGCGTATGAGCGCGGGGCTGTTAGGAAGAACGGCCAGCAGAGCGCTTTGCCCCCATGAAAGCAACTCCGGGGAGCGCCCGTAATACCGCCAGGCCGCGCCCTCAAGGCCCACCACGTTCCCCCCGAAAGGCGCGTTCCCTGCGTACAGCGCCAGTATCTCCTCCTTACTAAAGCCACATTCCAGCCGCAAAGCCAGGAGCGTCTCTACCAGCTTTTCAAAGTAGGTGCGCGGCGGATTCTTCCTGGATAAACGGACCACCTGCATCGTAACGGTACTGCCGCCGCTGATTATTTTTTTTCTCTTGTAGTTCAGGTATAAGGAACGCGCCAGGGCCAGGGGATCCACCCCGGGGTGGCTGAAGAAGCGCTTATCCTCGAAATGGATGAGCGCCGTTCTGTATTTTTCCGGTACGGAACCCGCCGGAGGGAACCGCCATTGTCCGTCTCCGGCTATCCTGGCGCCGAGCAGCTCACCGCCGCGGCTCAGGAGCACGGCCGAGACCGGTGCGTCGAACAAAGTGCCGGGCAAGCAGAAAACCCAGGCGGCGCCGAGCAGAAACACGGCGCCGCCATAGCGCCATCCCCTGCCGCCCCTCAGCCGCCGCGACAGAACCTGCGCCGCCTTAAGCGTCCCGGACCAGGCGGCGGCACAGGCGCCGCGGAGCCTCACTTTGCAGGCCGTATAACCGTTACCCATTTCCCCCTGGTCTGACCGCGCTTCTCGGCTTCATACATCGCCTCCGCGTATATCCCGGGCAGGTAATACCGGCCGAGGTACGCGGCGTTGAAACGCGAGCCAAGCTCTATCTGCGCGCCGCTCTCCAGACTGAAGTAGGAATAAATACGGTCGTCGCGTATATCCTGGTAATCCAGCGGGCCCTGTTCCGGGGCCTCACCCGAATCCATGCGGGAATTATGTATTTCCCACCCGGAAGGGCTTATATGGGCGAGGGCGATGTTCTCGAGTTTCTGACCCGATGTATTGCGCACAGTAACGCGCGCGACAATGTCGGTTCCCTGCGCCAGCTGCGCCACGTCGAGCGGGTTACCGTTCGCATCGGCGTAATAGGCGCGGATGGAAAGACCCGCCTCCTGCTCGGTCTCTTCCCCGGCCGGGGGGACGCCCCTGACCGTCACCACGGCAAAAAGTCTTCTGCCGGAGGTGTTCTCGACCCGCAGGGGCGTTACGGCCCGCGCAAGTTCAGGAAGCGGGACGTTGGCGATAGGCTGGTCGGAGGATATTTTCGCCATATCCTTCCCACCCGCTGCGTAGCGGAACTTGACTCCGTTCCCCTCTCCCGTGGCGCCATAGAACCTGGCGGCCGCCATCAGCGCGTAAGCGATGGATTGCGTGCTGTGGCCCCGCTCCGAAGCCAGTTCGGCGGAGATTTCCTCGGCAAGACTCTTGTTGTCGAACCTCTCCAGGATAGCGAAGCTGTTGAGCATCACAGCCTTATCCCGCAGGCCGGAGCCGAACGTGGCGCCCGGCTGCCTGTACTCCGCCGTGGACATCCCCGCTCCCTCCGCCAGGTCCCGGGCCGCATCCTTTATCCCGGCAAGCTGGTAAGCGGCCGCAAGCTGCCAACGGGCCGCGTCCGGCAGGTTCTTCGACTCCTTCAGCAGGTTCATGGGGCCGATCTCAGGCTCGCCCGCCAAGGCAAGCGTATAGAGCCGGTAGCTCTGGTCCAGCGGGTCGCGTCCTACGCCCGGGTTCCAGACCTGCGCCGCGGACCGCTGGTATTTGAGCCAGTCGGAAAGCATCGCGGGCGGGACGTAATAACCTTTTTCCTTGGCTTCCGTCAGAAAATGGCCGGCGTAATTAGAGGCCCACGGATTGGGCCCGTCATGCCCGCCGTTCCCGGGCCAGTACACAAAACCGCCGCTGGCCGCCTGGAACTGCCGTAAGCGCTCCACCCCGGCGCTCACGTTCTTCTCTATCTCCTTCTTCCGCCTGTCGTCGAGCTTGACCAGGCCGGGCAGGTAGAGCTGCGGGAAGACCGACGAGGTCACCTGCTCCACGCAGCCGTGCGGATAGCGGATCAGGTACGTCAGCCGCTTCTCCAGGTTCAGCGGGGGGACGGAGGCCACCTCCAGGACCGCCTCGCTGGTCCCCTCCAGGCCGTGCGGGACGATGTTCTCGGTCCAGGTCTCGTTAGGTTCGAGCTTGCGCTGGTATTGGCGTGCGGATGGCGGATTAGGGCTCCTGACGGTCAGTGACACCTCGGATCTGGCCTTGAACGCCCCGCTTTGCGCCGTAACGGTAATCTTGCCGCTGCCCATCAGGGAGCCTGTCTTCACCTTGAAGAAGCCCATTTTCTCGCCCGGCCCGTCAAAACCGACCGAGGCGGTCGCGTCGCCCAGGATCTCGAAATGCTTGTCCGCTTCTATCCGCAGCGTCACGTCCTTGATGGACGCTTCCGACGAGAAGACGGCCACGGGGACCGTCATCTCCTCGTTCGGGCCTATTACCCGGGGCAGGGTGGTCAGAAGGCCAAGCGGTTCCTTTATCACCACGGTCTTGTCGGCTTTTCCATAGGCGCCTTTTTGGCCGGCCACCACCATCACCCGCACGGCCCCCATATACGCCGGCAGTTCCACCTCGTGCGTATTCGTCTGCTTTCCCGACAATTTAAAAGGCCCCATGAACCGCACCACGGGAGGGAACCTTCTTTTATCCTCTTTCTTAGCCACTTCCAGCCCTTCGTCGCCGCCGATGGCCAGCAGCCGCTCCAACTCGGCCCCATACGCGCCGACCACATAATCATAAAGGTCCCAGGTAGCGATGCCCAGGGCTTCCTTTTTGTAAAAGTGGCCGTGGATATCAGGGGTCCTGAAATTGGTCAGCCCGAGCAGGCCTTCGTCCACCACCGCGAGCGTATAGACCATGGGCCGACCGCCGCTTTCGGAAACCTTCACAGCAACCTTCGTCTCCGGCCGCCACTGGTCGTCCGCCTGGATGACCGGCTGCAGAATGGTCCCGGGGTCCTTGACGCTCAGCGGAATGACGCCATAAAGGCGTATGGGACGGTCGTTCTTTTTATCCTGGTGCGGCTGGATGAGGGCCACTGAGACGTAGGCGTTGGGGCTCATCTCCGCCGTGACAGGCAGCTCGAACTTGGCCTTGCCCTTGTCGAACTCCAGCCAGCGGCGCTCAATGATGCGGCTGCCGTTCTCTACCGACAGCAGCGCGCGGCCCTGCGTGGCCTCGGGCAGCTGTATTACGGCCGATTCTCCCACGGTATACTCCTGTTTGTCGGAGAAGAAGCTCAGCACGTTGGCGCCCGGGCTGCCCTCCTCCTGGGCGCGGCCGGCCCAGCCGGGCCAGTCTATGTAAAAGGCCTTTCCGGAACAGTGTCCGCCAGAAGCGTCACAGGCCCTCACCAGGTACCGGCCCCAGGTGGGATACTTTATTTCAAACTCCCAGATGCCGCTCCCGTCCTTGGTGGAGATGACATCCGATTTGACGGCCTGACTGTGGTCCGCCCCGGCGAACCGGGCCAGGGATTCGTCCGACTTGTCCCACCACCATTTCCAGTCCATCCTGTAAAGCGAGACCCGCACGTTCGGCAGGGAAACCGGCTTGCCCTTTTCGTTCAGCGTGGCGATGGAAACCTTGTGCACAGTGTCGGTCAGCAGCATCCCCCTGGCCTTATCCCCCTCGGGCAGCTTTATCCCGACATAATCGGAGTACGGCGAGTACGGAACGCTGAGCCGCGTGGAACTGAAATCACCGCCGGACTCAAAAACCCTGATCTTAAAATGCGCCGTCATCTTGCCCGGCGCTTTGCCGGCCGCGGAAAGCCCCGCGTTGAAAGCCGCGCGGCCGCGCCCGTCTAGATTCCCCTCGAACACAGTCTCCGGTTCCCCTTTGAACTCGCGTGCGGGGTCGTCGAAGACATGATCAGAGAAGCGCTCAAACTGCGTAGCCACCGGCTTAAGCAGCACTTCCGCGTCGGCCTTAAGGCCGGCCGCCGAGGCCCCGTGGAGCCACTGCGAAGAGAGCGTTCCCTTCACCGGCATTTTTGAGCTGTATATTTCTTCGTCCTCGAAGGAGGCCTCTATCTTAAGGCGGTTGGGTTTAACGGTCTCCACCTTCACCGGCTTCGTGAAGAGGCGGTTGCCTATCTGCGCCTCGGCCGTCCAGGTGCCGGTAACGGCGTTCTCTTCCGTCTTCATGGTGAACCTGTAAAAATCGCCCACAGGCCGGTTATTGGTCAGCGTGTGTATCACCTGCCCCTTGGGATTGCGCAGGCGCATCGTGACAGGGTGGTCTCCCGGGATCACGTCGCCTTTATCCTCGAGCACAAAAACCAGGTGCAGCTCGTCACCGGGCCGCCAGACGTCGCGCTCGCCGTAGATGACGCCTTTGATCCCCTCGCGCACCTCTTCCCCGCCCACGTCGAAGTGGGTGACCGGGATGGCGGAACCGGCATTGAGCTTCAAATAGCCCGCATCGTCCCCTTTCCGGGCCTCCAGATAGAACGGCACTCCGGAAAGCCCGAGCTCCGCGAAACCACTGCCGTCGGTGACGCCGCCGCCCACTTCCTGCTTCTGGAAGTTCAGCACGGAAACGCGCACCCCGTCCAGCGGCGCCGAGGTGGCCAGGTTCGTGGCGGAAACGAACAGCCTGTTGTTCTGGTCGCGCTTGGCCAGGAGACCGATATTGGAGGCCATGAAGCTCCTTACGGCCTTCACGCCGGGCGCGTATCTGTAATAAGCGTCTTTACAAGGATCCTCGCGGTCGTGCCAATCCCGCCGGCGCTGTTCGGCGTCATAATTCTGTTCGTAGGAATCCCAGTAACTTGATTCCTGGACGTAGAGATCCTCGTTGTTGGCGAAGGGGTTCTCCTCCGCCGGCGGGATATCATTGTCCTCTTTCGAGCAGGAATAGGTTGAGTTCTTCCTGTTGATAGAAAGTTCCAGCCGGAAGATGCCGCGCGGCGTCTTCTGCAGCAGTTCAGTAGCGTCCAGGTTATAGCGCTGCCAGCGGTCTGGGTCTATAGAGGGCAGGTGTATCGTTTTCCGCCAGAGGTAGCGCCCCACGCGCTTAAGATCGTCGGCGCCGTCCAGTTTATTGGTCTGCAGGAACTGCCCGATGTTATTATCGAAGATCTTGAAGGCCGTGATCTGCACTGAGCGGATGTTGACGGCCTCCACGGGGATCATCAGCGTCCTGTTCTCCGGCAATATCATGCCTTTTCCGGAGAACCTGACCTGCGGTTTCTGGCTTGCGAAAACAACCGTTTCCTGGAACTGCTCGCGCATGCGCGTGCCCTTGTCGTTCTTCAGCCCGGGCTGCAGCGTAACCGTGACCTTCCCTATGAACCTCTTTTCGGGATACACCTTGATCATATTGTTCTCGATGCGGACGGTGTAGCCGCTCTGATCAAGCGAGACCAGCCCCCGGACCGGCTGCCCCTGATTGAGCTTGTCCGAGAAGAATACGAGGATATACTGCTGCTCCTCCTGGATCGGTTTCACTTCGGTTACCTTAAAAACGCTAAAGCCGGGCACGGCTATATCTCTTTTTCCTTTTTCCTTGGCGCCTATCCTGCCCCCGTCCCATTCCAGGGCCAGGACCCTGTCATCGTCCCTGCGCGCGATGCCGGCCACTACAAACTCATGGCGCTTTCCGGAGACATCATGCGTCCACTTAACTTCCAACTTCCCGCCATCAAAAGAGGCTGCAAGCACATCCTGCATCTTCTCCGGGGCCTCGGCGTCCGCGGTCAAAACAACGCCGCCCAGTTCCATTATATTATTGTCCGCCGCGCTGACAGTCAGGCCGCTGACATCCAGTTCCAGGGCCTGCTCCAGCACCTGGAAGACGAACTCATAATTACCTATACCAGCGGGAAGCCCCTCTATTTTACCGCCCTTAATGCGCACCAGATAATACTGCCCGCGGCTCAAATCCGATTTAGGAACTATAGTGATCTCCCTGGTCCCGGAAATCGAGTATGCTCCAGGGATGCCGGGCTCAGTAACAATAAAGGACTCGGCAGACTGCCCGACCATCTCCTTGGGGAAGATGTCGCTCAGGAATTCTATGCGTATATTGCTTTTTCTCGACACTATGCCGGAGGTGTGTCCTCCGATATAGTTCTTCCACATGGCGTTGGCCTTTTTCGGCTGCGGCGTACTGGACGGGGAACTGTAAAGCTGGAACGTTGCCAGCCCGGCCAGGATGGCCAGCACACAGGCGACTATCCAGTTCCTGTGGGTCGAAACGAAAGCGTCCAGTTTTACAAAAGCATCATCTAATTTCGTCATATCGATCGTCCTTTTTTCCAAGGGGTCCGACAAATTCAAGATAACTGCGCATCACCGTTTCACGTTCAGGCTGATGGGACCGGGTCCCGCTTGGGGTGGCGCCGGGACCATAACCGCGGCAGCCTGTATCCAATGCATGAACATCGCAGTGTCTCCGCGGGGTAATACGCGCTGCACCTCGGCTGCGCGCAAGGGTCTGCTATGAAATCTGGTCGGTGCGGCGATGCGACGATGATACCCAAAACCCCTGCCTGCTAATTATGCTAAAAAAGAGCCCTTGTGCCAAGCCTGCCTGCACAATGATTCGGCCCAGGCGCGCAAGCTTGTCAGCTAGTCCGATAGAATTGCAGAAAACAGATATGCCGTTATCGTCAGCCCCCCCCCGGCTTTCCCCCCTTCCGGTACCGCGTTTTCATAAAACAGAGTGATAAGGGACGTGGCTTCCTATCTTCCGAAAGCCGCGAGCAGCACCACCGTCAAGGAGATGTCTGTGCATAAAATTAAAAGGCCGGCGCGGGGCCGGCCTTTCGTACCGCGGGACGCGCGGGTCTACTTCAGCCCGACGAAGCCCTCCTCGGAGGCTATCTTCTGGCCTTCGGCGCTCTTCAGGAAGTCCAGGAACTTCTTTGTCATGCCCTGAGGCGCGCCCGAGGTGTACATGAACAGCGGGCGGGAGATGGGGTACTTGTTGCGCAGCACAGAATTCTTGTCGGGCATCACGCCGTCCACCGCTATGGCCTTCACGGAATCCGTCACGTAGCCCAGGCCCACGTAGCCGATGGCGCCGGGGGTGCGGGCCACTATAGAGGCTATGCCCTGGTTGGAGGCCTGCATGATGGCGTCCGGGCGCACCTTCTTCTTGTCGAGCACCAGCTCGCTGAAGGCCTCGAAAGTGCCGCTGGCGCTGTCGCGCGAGATGACGACCAGGCGCAGGTCAGGGCCGCCTATTTCCTTCCAGTTCTTCACGCGGGTGGTGTAGAGCTTCTTGATCTGCTCCCGGGTCAGCCCCTTCATGGGATTGGACGGGTGCAGGATATGGGAGATGCCGTCCATGGCGATGATATGGGCCTTCAGGTCGCGCCCCTTCTTGGCGGCCTTCTCCAGCTCCGAGGGCTTGATGGCGCGGGACGTATTGGCAATGTCGCAGGTGCCGTCTATGATGGAGGCGATGCCCACGCCGGAACCGCCGCCGCGCACCGAGAGGTCGGCCTCGGGGTTAGCCTTCATGAACACTTCCGCCGCGCGCTGCGCTATGGGCAGCACGGTCGTGGAACCTTCAAGGACCACCTTTTCGGCCGAAGCCGCGCCGGCCAGGCCGAGCATGAGTACCGCGGTTATTAGTTTCTTCATTTTAGTTCTCCTGTCAGTTATGTTCTTTTAGAATTTCAGGTTGATGTCGGCCTGGAAGAGCTTCTCTTTCTTCAGGTTGCCCTTTATGGGCTCGCTCTGGTAGTAATCCAGGTCGAGGGCGAAGGCGCGCATCAGGCCCAGGGTAAGCAGCACCTCGTGGCCTTTCACGTTAGTCGCGCCGCCATAGAAGTCCGAGTCCGGGTAATTATCCAGCCAGGCGTCGGCTTCCAGCCGGCGCAGGCTGTAGCGCAGCTGCCACTGCCCGGCGTCCTCCACCTTGCGCTGGCCCAGCTTGAAGCCGGCTATCCAGCCCTCGGAGGCGCGGCCGTGGTCCAGGGACTTGATATAGTTGCCGAACACCCCGGCGTAGGTCAGGTTATAGCCCAGCAGGGAGGTTATCACCGGCAGGCTCACCGGGTCCAGGATATTGGCGTTGAACTCCAGCTCGGGGCTGAAGGCGTCGTAGTTGTATTTGTATTCATTGCGGACCAGGGTGTTGGATTTCTGGTAGCCGTCAGTGGTGGAGGGCCTATGGGATAGTTCCGAGGAGTTGTCGAGGTTGTTGAAAGTGTAAATCGCGGCGCCGGCCCTGAAGTCGTATACGCCGTCATTGTCCTCCCAATTCACTCCGGGCTGGGCGAAGAGCATATAAGGGTCTTTCGGGTCCGACGAGGACTCGGCCAGCACGGCCACCCCCGCGTTGGCGAAGAGGTCCCAGTTGTTATCGACGGGGACGGAGACCCGGGCGCTCAGGCCCTCCAGGTTGACATCCGTGTCCCACAGCATGTCACTGGTGAGCCACAGGGGGTTCCTGGTGCGGCCGGCGGTAAAAGCCAGGTTATCATTGGCGTTGTACTCGGCGAACACATAGTCTATCCACAGGCTCTTTTTGCCGTTATTGTCGCCGAAGGTCTGGTTGGTGGAGCGCGGGTCAGCGCTGGAGCCGCTGGCGAAGCCGAAGCCCATGTACACCTTCTCGTTGACCTTGGAGTCCGCGAAGAAGCGCAGGCGGAAGCGGCCCCGGTGCTGCGTCAGGGCCTTGTTATGATTGTCGTTGAACTGGTAGCGCAGGCGCACGTCGCCGCGCAGCTTCATGGTCTGCAGCCACATCGGCAGCGTGGCGTGGCGCTGCTGGGAGATCTCTTTCTTGATCTCTTCCTGCGTGCCTACACGGATCTCCTGGGCTTCGCCGGGGTCTATCACGTTCTTCTCCACCAGCCGGTCGAGCAGCAGATCCAGTTCGCCGGCGCGGGCGGGCAGGGCCGCCGAGAAAAACAGAACCGCGAGCATGAGTTGGATGAATTTCATGCCTATAGTTTAGGAAAGCCGCGTCAAAGCGGCGTGAAGCACGGGTAAAATGCGGGTAAATCTAGGGGACGTTGATTCCTAATTCCTAATTTCCATACTTAAAATAAGGGCTATCGCGAATTTTAGGAATTAGGAATCAACGTCCCCTCCATCAATGGCTATTTGGGGAGGGTGAACCAGAAGAGGGAACCGCTCGCCTCGGAACTTTCCACGCCTACGGAGCCGCCGTGGAGTTCGACGAGGTGCTTGACGATGGAGAGCCCCAGGCCCGTGCCGCCCAGGTCGCGGGAGCGGGCCTTGTCGGCGCGGTAGAAACGCTCGTAGATGTGCGGCAGGTGCTGCGCGGGGATGCCGGGCCCGTTATTCTCCACCGAGACCTTAACGGCGCCGGGCTCTTCGGAAACGGAAACTTTTATCCAGCCGCCTTCGCGGCCGTACTTCACGGCGTTGTCGAGCAGGTTTATAAGCACCTGCGCCAGCTTGCCGCGGTCGGCGCTGACGGCCAGGCCGGCCGGCACGAGGTTGGACAGGGAGATGTTCTTCTTCGCCATCAGGGCCGTAAGGCCGGCGGCGCTCTCCTCCACCAGCGGGTTAAGTTCCACGGCGGCCTTCTCCGCGCGGGCCTTGCCGGATTCGGCGTAGGAGATCTTCAGCAGGTCGTCTACCAGGTTTTCCAGGCGCACCGATTGCTCGTAGATGGCGCGCGCGAAGAGCGGGCCGTGCTCTTTGTCCTCCAGCGCCCCGGAGAGCAGGGTTTCGGCGCTGCCCTTGATGGCCGTAAGGGGGGTTTTCAGTTCGTGCGAGACGTTGGCCACGAAATCCTTGCGCAGGGCTTCCAGCTTGCGCGGCCCGGTAATGTCGCGCGCGGTCAGCACGCAGCCGCGCACGGCCCCGCCCTCGAGGATGGGCGAAGCGCTGACGGCCAGGACCGTACCGGGCGCCGGCTCGAACTCGAAGGCCACCGGGCCGCCGCTGGAAAGGGCCTTGATGGCCGCCGAGGAAAGTTCGTCCCCGCCGGGCATGCCGGAGAGGCGCATGCCTTCGGGCTCGAAACCTTTCACGCCCATCAGCTGGCGCGCCCGCGGGTTCATGCGCGTTATGACGCCGGCGCCGTCCGTGACGAGGATGGCCTCCGGCATGTCGCGGAAGGCGGCCTCCAGCTCCAGCCGGCGCAGCTCCGCGTCGCGCATTTTCGCTCCGAGCTCCCCGGCCATGAAGTTAAGGGTTTCGGACAGCTTGCGCAGTTCGCCGGAAGAACCCACCGGGATGCGGTAAGAGAAGTCCCCTCCCGCGAAGCGCTTGGAGCCGGAGATTATCTCCCCGAACTGCCTGGCCAGCAGCAGCGTGGCCAGCCAGCCGGCGGCCAGGGAAAACAAGAGCGAGAGGGCGAGGATAGCCCCCGCGTGCCCGCGCAGGGCGGCCAGGGGCAGGGCGCCGGAGCGGTCCAGCAGCAGCGCGGCCGCGGCCAGGGCCAGCAGCACCACCAGCGCGTAGGAGAGCAGGATGCGGAGCCTGAGGGTGGGAAAGATATTCATTCCGCGTCGAACCTGTAGCCGTAGTTCTTTATGGTGATCACGCGCCGGCCTTCCTTGCCGAGTTTCTTGCGCAGGGTGCCTATGTGCACGTCCACCGTGCGCGTCTCCACCTCGAGCGAGGCGTCCAGCCCCCAGGCCTTCTCCAGCAGTTCCTCGCGCTTGAGCACGCGGTCGCCGCAGGCCATCAGGGCCTTGAGCAGTTCGAACTCCTTGGAGGTCAGCTCCAGCGGCGCGCCTTTGAGGCGCACTTCCACTTTAGCCGCGTCCAGCTCTATCGCGCCCGCCTTCAGTTTTTCAGGGGCGGGGGCGGGTTTATCGGCTGCGCGGCGCAGCACGGCCTGCACCCGGGCCAGCAGTTCCTTCACGCTGAAAGGCTTGGTCACATAATCGTCCGCGCCGAGGCCCAGGCCGAGCACTTTGTCGGACTCCTCGCCCTTGGCGGTGAGCATTATGATCGGCACGGCGGAAGTTTTGGCGTCGGCCTTGAGGCGGCGGCAGACCTCCAGGCCGTCCAGGCCGGGCAGCATCAGGTCCAGCAGCACCAGGGCGGGTTTCTCTTTGGCGGCGGTCAGCGCGGCGTAGGAGCCGTCATGAACGAGCACCGGGCGATAGCCTTCCTTTTTCAGGTTATACTCTATCATCCGGGCTATGTCCTTCTCGTCCTCGACCACCAGGATCTTTTCGTTCATGGCTAAATTATACAATTACCCCCCGCCGGCCGGGAGGCGGCTCCTGTAAATTCCCTGTAAAATCCGGCCGGCGGGGCTTTGCTATAATCTCGTTATGCCCGCAAGGAAGGCCGTAACCCTCAATTTCTGGAACCGAGTGAGCTCCAACGCCCGCCTGCGGCGTTTATACCACGACGGCGACTCCATCCTGCTGGCCGTCTCGGGCGGGCCGGACTCCGTGGCGATGCTGGACTACTTCGCGGGGCAGGCCAGGAGCCACCGGCTGAAACTCCATATCTGCCATATCAACCATAAACTGCGCGGCCGGCTGGCCGACGCCGACGCCGCTTTCGTGAAAAAGCTGGGGGCCGGCTACGGCATAGAGACCACCATACTTTCAGCCGATGTTAAAAAACTGGCGAAGAAGGGCGGCACCGGCATAGAGCACGCGGCCCGCGGCGCCCGCTACGCGCTGCTGTCCAAAAC
>Ga0209066_10005011_pt1 | contig 14179 bp, 16 predicted proteins | sample All_14_2_FD_187198 | JGI IMG/M metagenome (GOLD analysis project Ga0209066, IMG submission 187198) | Freshwater microbial communities in response to fracking from Pennsylvania, USA - Allegheny Zone_MetaG_DW_15 (SPAdes) (version 2) ...
ATTTTAGGATCATCCCAATGGGTGATCTGCCCCATATAAATTGCAGCAAGCACATTGCCGTTAAATCGCAGGCTTTCAGATGGCAAGCCCGGCACATTGGCCACTACAGCAACACCAAAACCAAACAGCGGAAATTGCAGCAGTCCCAGTTTACTTAAACGGAATTCAGCGACCGGAAACTCAACAACCGCCAAATCATAAATACCGACAAAAAGTTCAGTCGTTGACACATCTTCTAGAGAATTGACGTAAGACGTTCGAATACCACTGGCACGGGTAAACTCGGCACCCCACTGGCGTAACGTTGACGCCACCAATGGAGATCCCGCCGCTTCGACGTTGGCCAAGGCCGGCTGCGAGCCTATTAGAACCAACCCACCCAGACAAAAAGCCAACCCTGCCCGGAAAAATTTACGTATCATCAACAGCACCTTGTTCGTAACACAACAAAAACAGAGCGTTTATGCGAATATCTGCATGTCATCGCTCCTGTCATCTTAAACCGAATTGATTCAACCATGTCAGCTCAAACCACTCAGCGTCGGCTCCATCCCCTAGACCTTGCTCGCCAGCGTGAACGCGGCGAAAAGGTTGTTATGCTGACTTGCTATGACGCCACTTTTGCCCGCGTCTCTGAAGCCAGTGGCGTTGACGCACTGCTCGTCGGAGATTCTCTGGGCATGGTATTACAAGGCCATGACTCCACCCTGCCCGTATCGCAAGCGGACATGGTTTATCACGTTGCCTGTGTCGCGCGCGGTTGCCAACGCCCGCTGATTATTGCCGACATGCCGTTTGGCACTTACCAGGAAAGCCCGGAGCTGGCGTTTCGCAACGCGGCACAACTGATGGCTGCTGGCGCACAGATGGTAAAAATCGAAGGTGGGCGCGAAATGGCGACGACAACCGCGTTTCTCACTGCGCGGGGCATTCCTGTGTGTGGTCATATTGGTCTCACACCACAATCCGTTTTTCAGCTGGGTGGCTACCGTGTTCAAGGCCGTGCCGATGGCGATCGCGAACGTCTGCTCACCGATGCCATGACACTGGAAGAAGCAGGCGCCAGCCTGCTGGTGCTCGAAGCCATGCCTGCCAAGGTAGCCGATTTCATTACCGAGCACTTGCGCATTCCGACCATTGGTATTGGTGCCAGCGCTGGCTGTTCCGGTCAAGTCCTTGTCCTGCACGACATGCTGGACATCGCCCCAGGCAAAAAGCCGCGTTTCGTTAAAAACTTCATGGCAGGCAAAAACTCCGTAGGCGCTGCCATTACCGCCTATGTTGAGGAAGTCCGGTCGGGCACCTTCCCTGGCCCTGAACAGCTCTATCCGGAATAACCATGGAAATCTATTCGAACGTTGCCGACCTGCGGGCGGCCCTGAATAAACTACGCCAGCAAAATCGCCGTATCGGCTTTGTGCCCACAATGGGTAACTTGCATGCCGGCCACATCAGCCTGATGCATCAGGCCAAAACGCACGCGGACTGCGTGGTGGCGAGTATTTTCGTGAATCGCCTGCAATTTGGTCCGAACGAAGACTTCGACAAATACCCCCGGACTTTTGAAGCCGATTGCGCGCAACTCCGTGAAGCAGGTGTTGATTTTCTGTTTGCGCCAACCGAAAACGATTTGTATCCGGAACCGCAAACCTACGCGGTTGAGCCCCCGGAAATTCAGTTTATGCTGGAAGGCGAATGCCGCCCCGGCCATTTCCGCGGTGTTGCCACGGTGGTCATGAAACTATTTCAGATTGTGCAGCCAGATGTTGCCGTATTCGGTAAGAAGGATTACCAACAGCTGATGGTGATTCGCAACATGACGAATCAATTTATGCTGCCGATACGCATTATTGGTGGTGAAACAGTCCGTGCCGAAGACAGCCTGGCATTATCTTCCCGTAACGGCTACCTCAGCCCGGAAGAGCGTGCCGAGGCACCCCGTCTGCAACAGACCCTCCAAAACATACGTCAGGCCGTTCTATCAGGTGATCATGACTATGAGGCACTGTGTCGAAAAGCCGCTGCAAACCTGGATTCTCATGGCTGGAAAACTGATTACATCAGTATCCGTCGTCAACAAGATCTGGCGCCAGCTACCGCCGCAGATCGCGATTTAGTCATCGTTGCCGCCTCAAGGCTGGGCACGCCACGACTTCTGGACAATCTTGAGATCTAGAACCCCTTGTTTTTGATGGCTTTTTCGATATAGAACTTTTTGTGACAGGGTTATTGACAGCGTCGGATTCAGGATTCACAATGCGCTTCCTTTCCTGACTTCAGGTTGATATTTATGCAGCGAACCATGCTCAAGTCCAAACTGCACCGCGTGACCACCACGCATGCTGAGTTGCACTATGAGGGCTCTTGCGCCATTGATGAAGACTTGCTCGACGCCGCGAACATTCGCGAGTACGAGCAGATCGATATTTGGAATATCAACAATGGTGAGCGCTTTACGACCTATGCGATTCGCGGCGCCCGCGGTTCCGGAATGATTTCAGTGAATGGTTCGGCGGCACGACGTGCTGCTCCTGGCGATCTGCTGATCATCGCTACCTTTGCCGTATATGACGAAGCCGAACTGGCCAATTACGAACCCAAGCTCGTTTACGCCGATGCCAACAACGGCATCGCCCGTATCGGTAACGGCATCCCGGCTCAGGCTGCCTGACACAGCAAACCGACCCGCCTAATCGGGTCGGTAGAGCTTGACCACCTCACCCACAATCAATAGCGCTGGTGGCTTCATGGCCGCAGCGCTAATTTTTTGTGCCAATGTGGCTAGTGTAGCGATCACAACTTTCTGATCCGGTCGCGTGCCATGGTAAATCACGGCAACAGGTGTCTCTGGATTCCGGCCATGGGCCATCAATGCTTCGGCAATCCCTGCTGCTGCCGTCATCCCCATATAAAACACCACCGTCTGCGTCGGTCGGGCCAGCCCCGGCCAATCCAGTTCACTCAATCCATGCTTCAGATGCCCCGTGGCAAAAGTGACCGACTGCGCCCAATCGCGATGCGTCAGCGGAATACCGGCGTAAGCCGCACAACCCACCGCCGCAGTAATCCCGGGCACAATCTCGACATCAACACCGGCCGCAAGCAAGGCTTCCATTTCTTCACCGCCTCGACCAAATACAAAGGGATCGCCCCCTTTTAAGCGCACAACCCGTTTACCGGACTGCGCCAGACGCACTAACCACTGGTTAACCTCTTCTTGCGGCAACGCATGCTTAGCGGCTTTTTTACCCACGTAATGGCGTGCTGCCTCGGGCGATACCAGGTCTAGAATGGCCGGCCCCACTAGGTTGTCATAAAGCACCACATCTGCTTCAATAATTCGACGCATGGCCAGCAACGTGAGCAGCTCTGGATTCCCTGGCCCGGCCCCTACCAAACTGACTTGTCCCGCAGCTAACGGCGGCGAACTGGCGTTAACACCAGACAAAAACGAGCTCAAACGTTCTAATAGAAAATCAGACATAACCTGCATTTAAGAGACAAGAAAACCAGCAGAAACAGATCCCCCTTGCCAGAAAGGGTTTGTCAGCATATCTTACTACTTCGGCCTATATATCGCGCTTATAAAAACAGGAGACAGGGATGTCGCTTACCGTTCGCCAACTGCTTAATCATAAGACTTCGGGCGTTTACGCCACCCGCCCTGATGCTTCAGTCCTTGAAGCATTGGAACTGATGGCACGGGAGGACATTAGTTCCGTACTGGTCATGGAAGGCGATTCGCTCAAAGGTATTTTTACAGAGCGCGATTACGCACGTAAGGTGATTTTGCGTGGCCGCAACTCGCGTGATACCGTCATTCGCGAGCTAATGACCAGCCAACTGATTACCATGTCGCCGGATCAGACAATTGATGACTGCATGTCGATCATGACCGAAAAGCATATTCGTCACCTTCCGGTTCTTGAAGGCGAAAAAGTCATCGGCCTCATCTCGATTGGTGATGTGGTGAAATCCATCATTGCCGGCCATGAAGAAACCATTCAACAACTGGCGGGTTATATTGCGGGTGACCTCAAGACCTGATCTCCAATCAGGCTCCAGCCAAAACCCGTAGGTCTAAGCCCTGCGGGTTTTTTATTTGCGTTAAAAAGCCCACGCGGGTAAGCTTCGCGAATCCAAGACGCTTAACCCACTATTTTTTAACGATATTTTAACAAAACTGCAACATGGGCACTGAAACCGAACTCAAACTATCGCTAGCCGCCGAGGACATTCCTCGCCTTATTCAGCACCCGTTGCTCGCCACGGCGCCTAGACGACTCAAGCTACACAACACCTACTTTGACACGGCTGAGCTAGCGCTTACGCAAAAAAAAGTGGCGGTCAGAGAACGTCGGGTACTGCGCAAGACCCTACTCACGGTTAAAACAGCCCATCGTAGCGAGGGCGGCATCAGCCATCGATCTGAGTGGGAAGCACCGACCACGCCGGGCAGCTTTGATTTTTCAACACTGATCGATGATGCGGCAATGGCAGAATCTTTAAGCCAGATTGCCCCGCAACTGGTACCCATCTTTACAACGGACTTCAGTCGTCGTTTCTGGACACTCGATTTTCGCCGCGCCAAGATCGAAGTTGCGCTGGATTTAGGGACCGTTCGTGTGCAACGTGACGATCTCACCCGTGAGCAACCCATCTGTGAACTCGAACTGGAATTGAAAGAGGGAAACCCGACGACGCTGTTCGCGCTGGCTCGACTCTTAAGCCGCCAGGTTCGCCTACACCCCGCCGATGACAGCAAAGCAGCTCGCGGCTACGCCCTGTTTCTGGATCAGAAAAAAACACCGAAAAAAGCAGACACACTGAGCATTGAAGAGGGAGACACCACCGTTGCCGTGTTCCTGAAAATTGCCCGCAGTTGTGTCACGCAACTCCAGGCGAATGAAAGTGGGATTCTGAGTCCCCAGGACGAAGAATACGTGCATCAGGCTCGTGTTGCCCTGCGCCGACTGCGCACAGCGCTGCGTTTGTTTAACGAGGCACTACCAGCCGGGTTTGCTGACCGCTGGAGCAATGCCTGGCGAGATGTCGCCCAAGAATTGGGTAATGCACGCAACTGGGATGTTTTCTGTAGCGAGCAACTCCCCCTGCTCGATCAAGATCTGGGCGATCACCCGGATCTATTGGCACTACGCACTTTTGCCGCATCAAAGCGTTTAGCGGCACATGAGGCTGCCAAAGCATGTATGACCAGCAAGGCCTACAGTCTGAATCTGATCTCTTTCTGCGAGGCCTTGATGAACCTGAAAGATAGCGAAGAGCCGATTCGCGCCTACGCCACCAAAGCCCTTAAACGACGCCACAAAAAATTTATTACCGGGGCCAAGCTGGCGCACACACTGAATGCTGAACAACGCCATGAAGTCCGAATCGACCTAAAGAAACTCCGCTACACACTCGACTTTTTTGAAAGCCTTTACCCGAAGAAGCGCGTTCAAGCTTTTGCGCGTTCACTGGCCAGCACACAAGAGCTGCTGGGGCACATGAATGATCTGGTTACCGCAGAAATGTTGATGGCCGAACGTGAACCCAAGGTAGCCGATGCGCCCATCGCTTGGGCCAAAGGTCGCATGAGCGCTTATCTGGACATGCTTCCTGCCGCGTTAAAACCCGTCATTCAAGCAGACACGCCCTGGGTCAAATAGTTGGCCCAACATGGTGAAACCTTTCCCAGAAAGATCCTGTGATCAATCGGATGTACTGGCGCTCCAGAAAGCTTGATGTACATAATCCAGTTGTGAGAGCTCGCTAACAAGCGTATCCAACCTGACTGCATCAACGGATGTTGAATTTAATACCGCTTCAATTTCCACATCTGACTCACCGAAGGCATGCACATCAATCTCTCTCGTGGGATAAGAGGAAGTTTGCAGCAGATGCACCAGCTTCTGCATCGTCAGTTTTTGATGTTGTTTTGCCGTAATCACATAAACTGCATTCGTTGCTTCGACATCCATGGTATCTGTTGGCTGCCTATTTATTTGATTAGCAACAGGGCGCAACAAGGTATTTGCCGCCAGCACAAAAAGCGTTCCCAAGGTTGCTTCTATCAATAGATCAGCGCCAGCACAGGCCCCGATTGCAGCAGAACCCCAAAGGGTTGCTGCTGTGTTGAGGCCGCGCACGTTGCCTTCTTCACGCATGATCACCCCGGCCCCCAGAAATCCGATCCCAGAAACCACATACGCGACTACGTGGACGGCACCTTCATGCCCAGCAAGTGTTGCAGCCATATCGACAAATAGCGCTGCCCCAACGGAAACCAACACATTGGTTCGCAAACCGGCCGTTCGTTGTCTGAATTGACGCTCATATCCAATCAACCCACCCAACACAAATGCGGCTACTAAACTCACTGACGTATCAATGAGGGTGTCTAGTCGAAGGTGATTGATCGCACTGATCATATTATCGAATAAGCTTAATAAGCAGTAGTAGATGCTGTATGTATCAGCATCGATTCAAATTGATTCACCACATTCGGCCAGTTTTCTTTGACAGCCCTATCACGGGCCAGATGCCTCATCTGATTGTAGGCCAGCTTGTTTTCTCTGAATATCTTATGCAATGCGATTGCCGCCCTATGAAAATCTTTGTCATGGTCAAGGGGGGCCAGCAAACCATTCTGCCCCGGCGTGACATACTGAGTCGCTGCCGCGTAATCAAAAGCGACAATCGGCAAACCACTGGCCATGGCTTCCAAGGTAACGTTACCAAAAGTCTCCGTTTTGCTCGGAAAAACGAAAAGATCACCTGAGGCATAGTGCGTCGCCAGAGCAACGCCAAGACGCACACCACTTAGCACAGCATTGGGGACACGAGCGGCGATCTGAGCGCTTTCGGGGCCATCCCCCACCAGGACCAGCCGGACTTTTGAATCTATTTTGACGATAGATTCAAAGGTACTAATGAGCAAATCCAGATTCTTCTCTGCAGCCAACCGACCTACATGCACGATGACAAAATCGTCATCCGTAACACCCCAGGAGGAACGCAGTTCACGTGAACGACGATCCGGCGTATAAAGTTCTGCATTGACCCCGCGCGACAACACCCGGACGTTTTTGAATCCAATCGAGGTCAGTTCATGCTTCATGCGCTCAGTCGGCACAGTGGTTAATGCAGTTTTGTTATGGAATTTTTTAAGATAGCCGACGATAGGTCGCTTGAGCCAACCAATGCCGTAATGCTGGCTATAGCTGTGAAAGTTTGTTCTAAAATCGGAACTGACCGGAATTTTTAATTTCCTGGCCGCTTCAAGCGCAGACCATCCTAAAGGGCCTTCCGTGACGATATGCACCAGGTCTGGCCGTCTTTTAGACCATTGGCTCACCAAACGCTTTTTGGCCGGCAACCCCATTTTAAGATTCGGATAATTCGGAATGGGCAAGCCCAAGGTCAGTAACTCCTGCAACTCGGCGCGTGGTGCTGCCGTTTTATCGGATTGTTGCCGAGGCCGTATCAACTGAATATCATGGTTTAACGCACATAACCCCTCGACAAATCGCGACAACGACAGTGCAACACCATTCACTTCAGGCGGATAGGTCTCAGTAACAATCGCCAGCCGCAGTGATTTTTTGGGTGCTGCCAGTTGCTCGATAACGATGGAGTCCATGATGGTCGCAAGTAAAAATATGGCCCATCATCACGGAAAGACGTAACAGATTTCTTACTGAACGTTGACAAATTTATTAAATCTTAAACGTCATCAAATCCTATTGAATCCTTAACACTACGGTAGCAATCGCCTCTTATCGTTAGATCACTTTATTTAATTCGGAGGCCTCATGCGGGATTTTTTAGCCACGTTGAACGAACAACGTTGGGATGATCATCGCTACTATCACCAAAGCCGTATCAATCAGACACTACACTTCTTGAGTGCAGCTGGTTTTCTGGTGGCTTACAGCATGATTTTTTCAGATCCGGCGATGGCCGCTATTATCGGCTGGGTGTGGTCGATGGGCACACGACAATCCGGGCACTTCTTCTTTGAACCACAAGGCTACGACAAGGTTAATCAGGCCACGAATGAATACAAAGAAGCCATCAAGGTGGGCTACAACCTGAATCGCAAAGTAATACTGATTAGCATCTGGCTGCTCTCTCCTTTTCTCCTGCTGGTCAGTCCAACGCTTTTTGGATTGATGACCCCTGCGGACACGATCAAACAAACAATGGACCAGATCGGCATGATCTGGTTGTTCATTGCAGTTGCTGGCCTGCTCTTTAGAACGATGCACCTGTTCTTTATCCGCGACATTAAAACCGGCCTGGTTTGGATGACTAAAATCCTGACCGATCCGTTGCACGATCTGAAGATGTATTACAAAGCCCCTTTTTATCTCATGCGTGGCCAGTTAATTGATCCTATGGATCACGTTGTCCACGAAAAACTCGAAGTCACCGCCTGACATCAGGCTGCGCATAAAATAGCCCTGGCAGTTGCCAGGGCTATTTTTTTGTCTGAGGATTAGTTAAATTTAGCTTTAAGCAGTTCAGAAAAAATAGATCGTTTGATCGATTTATTGGTTAAGGTAGTTCCCTGCCACCACCAACCATCCCAGCACATGCGACGGGCCGCTTGGGCCGCTTGCATAAATTTATTGCTCACCACCGTAAAATCGGCATCTGTATAGTTCAAGCTAAATATGAAGCGCCCCGTACCCACCCAGCTCAGGAGTAACCCTTCCGACTTGAGGTAGTACTGCAGCATCCAGTTATAACGAGACGGTTGGATGTAACTTACCGTCCATATGCTGGACATATTAGACACGCGCACAGGCAGACCTTCTGCTTCCAGACGCTGATTAAACGCATCGGCACGCGTATTCCAGCAATTTTCCAGGTTGGCGTAGATCAGGCGTACATCAAAGTCGTTAAGACGCTCGAGAAAAACCTGCATTGCGCCCATGACGTAGGGATGAGAGTTAAACGTACCGCGAGCAAAGCAAATGTCAGCCGGCTTGTCATCACGAAAGCGTTTCATCAGATCTTTACGGCCACACACAACACCCACAGGCAATCCTCCGCCCAGAGTTTTTCCGTATGTCACCATATCTGCACGAACACCAAAATACTCTTGAGCACCACCGGGAGCCAACCGGAATCCGACGAACACTTCGTCGAAAATCAACACAATGCCATGGCGCGTACACACATCACGAAGTTGGTGTAACCAGGTAGCGTAGGCCGCACGATCAAAACCTGCTTGACGACTGCTATCGACCAATGAACTATCACCCGGAGCCGATTTATTCGGATGCAATGCCTGCAGAGGATTGACCAGTACACAGGCAATATCTTTGCGCGCTGCCAGCACCTTTAAAGTACGCTCAGACATATCCTCAAGCGTGTAGGTACGACCTGGCGGCAAAGGATTACCTACACCGGGTTGCACATCTTCCCACCACCCATGATAAGCACCACAGAAGCGCACCAAATTTTTGCGGCCGGTGTGATATCTGGCTAAACGAACGGCTTGCATAACGGCTTCTGTGCCCGACATGTGAAACGAGACTTCGTCCAACCCGGAAATAGTTTTTAAACGCTCTGCATTATCAAAAACAATCGGATGATACGAGCCGAGCACCGGCCCCAGATTTTCAACTCGACGAGCCCCTTCAGCAATACAGGCTTTGTAGAAATCGTAACCAAAGACATTGACACCGTAAGAGCCTGTTAAATCAAAGAAGGTATTTCCATCCAGGTCTTCGACCGTAACACCGGCGCTTGCATTAAGAAATGAGCCGGATGGCAAACGTGTCTTGAGATAACGAGAAAACTGAAACGGCACGCGATAGCTGCCGGTGAACTGCAAATCAGAAATCGACTCAGCGGCCATTTTTGTCAGCGCAGCAGAACGTACATATTGTTTTTCATAAAAAGCAGAGAGCTTGTCCAACGCTTTCTTCCGCTTTAAAACAATTTCCGAAGGCGCATCATCTGCCGCAAAAAATCTTGTTTCATCGTAGTCATAAAACGGTATCAATCGAGAGATACGCTTAGCCATCCTCGAATGACCCGCTAATGATCGGTGTTTGGCTCGAGAAAGCTGTAGACGCTTTTTCAAACCTGGTACGACCGAGGTAACTGCACCGACTACAGCGGCACTGACGAGTACATTCTGCAATAAATTATCCATCCCCGTTTTTTATCGAATACTCATTACAAGCACATGAAATTCAGAGCGATTCTCAGCAAATTTCTTTTGCAGGAAGATTTAAACTTCTTGCTGACCAATCGAATTCCCAGGCGTTTCTTGACACGCTTCATGGGCTGGTTCAGCAAACTGGACAACGGCATCATTCGCTATTTGTCGATCAGCACGTGGAAATTTTTTTCCGCAGTAGATCTGTCTGATGCGGCTAAAACGCATTTCGACAGTCTGCACGATGCCTTTATCCGTTCGCTCAAGCCCGGTGCACGCACCATAGCGCTCGGTCCCAATATCTTGGTCAGCCCTTGTGATGGCATCATCGGTGCACATGGCCTCATTGAAAACACAGAAGTCTTTCAAGCCAAGGGCTTTCCCTACAGCCTGCGAGACTTGCTGCCCAACGATAGCCTGAGTAAGGAGTTTGCTAGCGGCTCATACGTCACAATACGTATTACGGCAGGCATGTATCACCGCTTTCATGCACCATTAGATTGCCACATAACCAAGGTCACTTATATTTCTGGAGACACATGGAACGTCAATCCGATTGCGTTGAAGCGTGTCGAAAAGCTCTTCTGCAAGAATGAACGTGCTGTTATCGAAACCAGCTTCATTGCACCAGAATCACAAAAACAGCATCGGTTTCTGATGGTACCAGTCGCCGCTGTCCTAGTTGCCAGCATTCGTTTGCACTTCATCGATGTGCTCCTGAATCTTCGCTACAAGGGTGCCAACGTGCTGAACTGTGATGCAAATTATCAAAAAGGAAAAGAACTCGGATGGTTCGAGCATGGCTCTACGATCATTCTGATCTGTCCTCCCGGATTCCACTTGGTCGACAACATCACAGAAGGCCTGCCCATCCGTATGGGCGAGCCGCTGATGTCCGTCAGCGGCTAAATGACGGTAACGCTCGGTGCCTTTTTTGACTTATTGGCGACTGAACTTGGACGCGCTACCTTCAAAACTGGTTGAGCATCAACGCACGACCATCCTTACAGGTTTCGCTTACTTGAGCAAAGCCAAACTGCTTGAATCTCTCGATTTTTGCCGTAGAGACAATAACACGCCCTGATTGGTAGTTTTCCTTCAACCAGTCCAACCTCAGCTTGATTAAAGTTTTGCCAATCCCTCGGCCACGATACCCGGCATGTACTGCAGAAAGATAGAGTGCATGTGTATGAGAGGCCCAATCTAGTGCTTTGACGCCGCCCGCACCCACAACGTGACCTTGCGATTCAGCAATAAAGAATTGACGGTAAAAAGGCTTCTGTGATGGCCTAAGTTCATCCGTTAAGCGCTTGACGTTATAGCGCTCGCGATCTGAAAAGCAACTTGAAAACAACTCAATTGTCTTAATCACTTGTTCCGCATGATTGACATTCAGTGTTACAAATTGAATCTTCTTGGTTCTGCCCATTAGGCTATCTCAAGCGAAATCGCTGTCCAAACCCCTCTGGACCAATGGCCTCAACAGAACCTTGCCTCACCAGCTTAGCCAAGATTTTTTTCACCCTTGAGTCGTAGTCCAGAATCGCTTCGGAGATATCCGCCAGGCGCATAGGTGTTGTGGCGCCTTTCAAGCAGCACAGGACTCGCTCAGCAAGAGGACCTTTCGTTAATGCGCTTGACGTCGTCGTGCCAAAGCGGACCAAGCGACCTGCGCTCAACTTGGGCATAGTCGGACGAAGCAACAACTCTGCAAGCATAGATGTCACAAATATTATCCTTGGCTCGTATGAGTTTTGGCTGGAGCCCTACGACGAACGGGAGACGAAGTTGGCTCAACACTAACGGCCTCAGACTTTTCATGAGCTTCTAAATTGGCTTTTGCCACATTTAATAGCGCGTCTTCTGCTTGAGTCACTGTAGCCAGTGCCGCTGTTACCGAATTGAGATTGCCAGCAAACGCTTCTGGCAAATCTTTCTTCAGCTTACTGACTAATTCATCCGTCAAGGCATTGAACCCCGCGGCATGTTGTTGTACCGCCTCCAGTAACAACTGGTTGAACTGTGTATTTTTTTCAAGATGATGATCAAACCACTTAAGCATCAGCTTTTGATGCGTACCGTCATCAGCATGGACCGACCAAAATGAATCCAAGTCAGGTTTACCCTCGTTCAAGCGATGTGCACTTGGGTGCAGCAACGCTTTACCCAATAGATACTGTCCCTCTAGGTAGCTGGATACCAAATCGAGATACGCTTGAGAGGTAGTTTTTCCCAACTCAAGATTTTGTTCACGCAAGTTGTGTAATGACTTCAGGTAGTAAGCAAACATGGTCATCCTCCTCGTTTGTTTACAAAATACCTGCCGAAGATTTCAAATTGATGACCTCAACACGCACCTTAGGATATCGAAGTTACCGGGTGATAGTTGTGTGCATCAAACAGTACGATAAAATCGTACTATGAAAAATTCTAAAGTTAACTACGATTGCGCCAAGTGTCCTGGGTATTGCTGCAGCTACCCCAGAATTGAAGTCACTAAAAAAGACATCGAGCGGCTTGCCGAACACTTCAAAATCAGTGCCACCCAAGCGAAATCACAATTTACGGAACGCTATGAGTTCATAGGTGATCGCCCTGAAGATCATGTCAAAGAACAGATCTTGCGGCACAAAAAAGACCATATTTACAAATCAACGTGCCAGTTTTTGGACCAAGACCAACGACGCTGCAGCATCTATGAGGCACGCCCAACGGTCTGTAGACAGTTTCCAGATGGTAAGAAGTGTGGCTACTACGGCTTCCTGAAGTTTGAACGAAAGGCGCAAGGGGATAAAAACTTTATCCCGACCGCATAATTTCAGGCTTTATTTTTTAGCGCCAACCGGGATAGAGGGCTGTTCAGTGACTACGCCCTCTTTCTCCGATTGGTCCATCAAGACCTAAAGACTACTTCTTAAGCACGTCATCCCGAAAGTTTTTGAAGCGCTTAAGGGCTAGCTTATAGCCATCTTCATAGCCATTACGGTAGCCGGAACCACCGAGCAACTTATTGTAGTTAGGCTTATCTTTCAAGATTTTTTCCAACTGTTCAAGCGCTTGAGCAAGTGTATTGTCTGCCATGATTGATTTCCTTTTGTTGAACAACCGTAACGTACACTTTTGAAGCGTTTTTCTCTACCTTGCCGCGATTAATGTTTTGTTACATTTTTATGGCGATACAAGTTAATTTTTAGAGTTGCTTTACAGATCGAAACTAAATTCACTGGCGGATCAGCTGACTCAGCCCCTGTTGCCCCACTGGCGGAACCGGCAACCAAGGAATTAACGCGCAGCGCGCGCTCAATGTTTCCGTCACCAGCTTAATATACGGCACTTCGTATGCACCACGCTCCATCAAGATCGGATTCAGCGTCCCACTTGCCAACAACGATTGGTTAATTACCCATGCATAGGGTTCAATTCCCGCGCGGCGCAGGTCACTTTGCAGACGCGCTGCTTCATGCACTGGCGTAGCTTCGGGTAGGGTCACGACAAATACATGCGTGAAGTCCTTATCTCTGAGTCGGGGCAAAAGCGCTTTAACAGCTTCAGGTATCTCGCCTTGTGTCCGTTCAACTTCTCGATGGTAAGCCTCTGCAGCATCTAGCAACAGTATCGTGTGGCCGGTCGGTGCCGTATCGAGAACAACGAAGCCGCCCTTGCCTTGATCAACCGTGCGCGCAAATGCACGAAATACGGCAATCTCTTCAGTACACGGCGAACGCAGATCTTCTTCCAGCATGGCTAAGCCGGCGGCATCCAGACTTTTGCTGGCTTTCGCCAGTACCTCTTCGGTATAAAGACGCACCTCCTGATCCGGATCAATACGCGTGACCGTTAAACCCATTGTTCCTTCTTCTGCCGTGGCTGCAACGTGTGCCGCAGGATCCGTCGTTGAGAGCGTGACCGGAAAGCCTCGCTGCGCCAAATTAAATGCAATCGCGGCAGCCACCGATGTTTTACCTACCCCGCCTTTGCCCATGGTCATGATGACGCCATGTC
>Ga0209066_10005012_pt1 | contig 14178 bp, 14 predicted proteins | sample All_14_2_FD_187198 | JGI IMG/M metagenome (GOLD analysis project Ga0209066, IMG submission 187198) | Freshwater microbial communities in response to fracking from Pennsylvania, USA - Allegheny Zone_MetaG_DW_15 (SPAdes) (version 2) ...
CCGGCGTGCAGTTTGATGCAGCGCAAGCCCGGGCACATGAACCTACACCCGCACCACCGTGACGGAGCACTGCGCCTCGGCCACCACCTGCGCGCTCACGCTGCCCAGGTAGCGCCGCAGCGCCGAGTTGCCGCGCGCGCCCATCACGATGTGGTCGACCTGGTTCTTGGTGGCGAACTCGACGATGGCGTGGGCGGTGTCAGGTGCTTCCAGCACATGGAAGGTCAGCCGGTGCTCGTCCAGTTGCAGTTGTTGTTGCAGCGGCCGCGCCCAGTGCTTGATGGCCACCAGTTGCTGCACGTGCAGGCTGTTGCCTTGCTCGTCCATGAGCTTGTCCATGCCCACGCGGTTCACCTTCATCACGCTGACGCAGGCCAGGCGCGCGCCAGGTTCGATCTGCAGGATGCGCCGCACCGTGGCCAGCAGCTTCTTGTCCAGGTCTGGCGTGCTGTTCTTGATGCCCACGGCCACCATGATGATGGGGCTGCGCTCGACATGCTCACCCAGCGTGTCCTGCGGTGTGTGCTCGGCGCCCAGGGCCTTGAACCACCGCTTGATCGTGCTGACACGGCCACTTGTGCTCAGGCGCTCGGCCCTTGCGGTCAGGGGGATCTGGGTGGGGTGCTGAAGGTCCAGGGCCAGTTGCGCACCCGTCTGGTAGCGCTTGTCCGGGTCCACTTCCAGGCAGCGCAGGATCACTTCCTGCAACCAGGCCGGCGTGTCGGGGCGGTGCACGCGCGGCGGGATGGGGTCGGTGTACAGGCGCTTGCGCAGGCCGGACACGCTCGTTGGGCTGCCGAAAGGGCGCTCGCCCGTCGTCAGGTGGTAGAGCATCACACCCAGCGCAAACAGGTCGCTGCGCGGGTCGTTGCGCACGAACTGCACTTGCTCGGGCGACATGTACGGCCCTGTGCCCATGGGCAGCGAGAACTCTTCTTCGAGGAGGTCGGGCAACTGGTCGTGGCGTGACAGGCCGAAGTCGACCAGCACCGCTTCGCCGGAACTTCTGAACATGATGTTGCTGGGCTTGACGTCCAGGTGCACCAGGTGCTGCTTGTGCAATTCGTGCAGGGCGAAGGCCACGCGCTGGCCCACATCGGCCACCTCGTCAAAGGGCAAGGGGGCCTTGTCAAAGCGGGCGCGCAGGGAATCTCCCTGAATGCGCTCCATCACGATATAGGGCTGCCCGGTGAAATCGCCCTTGGTGACGAAGCGGGGCACGTGCGGCCCCTTCAGCATGGGCATGACCATCTGCTCGACCTCGAAGCCCACGATGGTGGCCGGGTCCTCGCCGCCCTTGATGCGGGGCATCTTCATGATCAGGGCGTCGCCGGTGTCGCCTTCGAGCGGGGCTATGTCCCACAGCGTGGCCATGCCGCCCTGGTGCAGGCGCGCCTTGAGCGTGAACTGGTCGACGACGTCGCCTGGCTGCAGCTTCCCCGGTGGGATGTTCATAGGCACTCCGGTGGGTTCAGCGCCCGTCTCTCAGGCGCTGGGCCAGGAACTCGGGCAGGCCGGCGTCCAGCACGCGCTGTGCGGCCGCCTCATGGTCGTAGGGCACGCGGTGGAAGGTCAGGGTGGTGCTGCGGGTGTCAAACACCGCATAGCAGGCGGCCGGGTTGCCATCGCGCGGTTGCCCGACCGAACCGGGAATGGCCAGCCAGCGCCGCATGGGCGAGAGCTGGATCGGTGTGCCATCCACGGGGGTGAACTCGCCTGACTTGCCCGTGCCCGAGAGGTTGTAAAGGCAAGGCTGGTGCATGTGGCCGCAAAACACAAAAGGCTGCCGGCTGGCGAACAGGCTGCGCGCGGCCTCCATGCGGCCATCCAGGTAGGCCCAGTGGGCCGGGTCGTGCACATTGGCATGGGCAAACAGGCATGGGTCCCGCTCGGCCGTCAGCGGCAGCGCCGCGATGAAGGCCAGGTCGGCCGCGCTGAGTTGTTGCCGGGTCCAGGCCAGCGTGGCCGCCACATGGGCCGCCATGGCATGGTCTTCGCCCGGCTGCATGGCCTCGTCGTGGTTGCCTTTCACGACGGTGGCGCCCTCTTTGAACCGCTGTTGCACGAAGGCCATCACCCAGGCCGGGTCGCCGCCATAGTCCACATAGTCGCCCAGCAGGACGGTGTGATCGCAGCCCTCCTGCTGCGCATGGGCCCAGACCGCTTCGGTGGCCTGGCGGTTGGCGTGGAGGTCAGAAAAGATGGCGAGTTTCATGCAAGATGGCCGGGGCTGATCAAGCAGTCTAGCCCTGCTGGCAGGGTGGCTCAACTCGGGCTATCCTTGGCTTCGGCGACTGTGCGAGGGCAGGCAACCCTGGGTGATCGCTGGTTCGGCTGGCCGTGCGTCAATCTGACACGAATTCAGCCTGGCCCTCCTCGTGAGCCTGTTACAAAATAGAGCGACTCTCGATTTGGTACCATGAGCCCGCACACAGGGTCAGGACCCGACATCCTCAGACCGAAGAGACACCATGAGAACCGCAGAACAAGAAGCCGTGCTGCGCTCGGTGCGCAAGCTCATCGATTTCTGGCAAATCCATGCTGACGAACTGGCCGGTATACCCGAGCCGGTGGTCGTGCACGTGCCAAAACGAGCGCCTGCCACCACCAAGTATCAGCACCCCATTACCGGCGAAACCTGGAATGGCGAGGGCACGCAGCCGCCGTGGCTGCGTGAGGCCTTGACCCGCGAGGGGTATACCGTTGAAGAGTTGCGCCTGCCGCAAAGCGAAGAGGTTGATTTGTAGTCAGCTTGCTCTTTGCTGGTATGTCTTGACGCATTGGTGTCGGGTGAGCCGTTTGACACCCTAGGCGCCAGCCCGTTGATCCCTTAGAGTGGGTGTGCCCGTCGCGGCTTTGCCGCGCGGCATACATTCAAAAAGGGAATCACCATGAAACACACATTGTTCGCCATGATGGCTGCGCTCGGCGTGGCAGCTTACTCGGGGCATGCTCAGGCCGCCAGCAACTATGCGGCGTTGGATATCAGTGCGCTGGTAGACCCGACAGATTTTCACCACTACTTCCCTGGTGGGCTCAATGACTTGGGGCAGGTGGTCGGCAGCCGGTGGGATACGTCCAGCGGACAATTTGTAGGTTTTGTCACCGGGGCGAATGGCAGTGGGTTCACGAACCTGCCTGCGCCAGTGGGCTATGACTACTACACTCCATTTGCCGTCAACAATCAAGGGCAAATGGCCGGGCTGGCCCGTACCCGTGAAAACTTCTTCAACCCGACGGTGCTGAAAACGGGACCAAACGGTACCGACCCGACCTATGTTGCCTATTTCGGCCAGCGGGTCGATCTCTTAATCTACATGAACGAGCGAGGCCAGATCGCAGGAACCTATCCGTTGAGTTTTGCAGGTGACCGACAGGGTTTTGTTACTGGCGCGAATGGGGTAGGTTTGACTGATATCGGCAACTTGGGCGGTATCGATACGATCGTGTCCGGTCTGAATGATCGCGGACAAGTTGTCGGCCGTTCTCGGGTCGCCGGTACGGACTACGAGAGCCACGCCTACATCACCGGTCCTGATGGGGTTGGCATCACCGATCTGGGCACCTTGGGGGGCACGTCGAGTTGGGCGACAGGCATCAACGAAAAGGGGCAGGTTGTGGGTGGCTCCGACCTGAGCGGAGACAGGACGTACCAGGCATTCATCACCGGAGCCAATGGCACCAACATGTCGGCACTGCTTGTACCCAACAGCCTCGTCAGCGCTGCCAGTGCCATCAATGACAGTGGCGTGGTCGTTGGTTCGTATACGGACGAAGGTGGCGGCGGGGGGCGTGGCTTCATCACCGGGCCTGATGGCGTATCGCCAACTGAATTGAAGGCGTTTCTACCGGAAGGCGTTTATGCTTCCGCGCCTCTGGCGATCAACAACCAGGGCCAAATTCTGGTGCTGGCGAGTAGCGGCCGGGTCTATCTGCTGACGCCCGTGCCCGAACCCGAAGTGGCCATCCTGGCCTTGTGCGGCCTGGGCATGGTGGCTGGGGCGGCTCGTCGACGTGGCCTGGTCCGGCCAGCGGTCTGAGCGTATCAGGGCTGGTCCCTCCGACAGGAATCGAACCTGTATCTGGCGCTTAGGAGGCACCCGTTCTATCCATTGAACTACGGAGAGCTGACAGCAGGCGGCATTATGCCTTGAGCATGCCCTTGGTTTCGATGAAGGCGATCACGCCATCCAGCCCCTGTCTGGTCTTCAGGTTGGTCATGACATAGGGCCGCGTAGGCCGCATGCGTTTCGTGTCGGCTTCCATCACGTCCAGGTTGGCGCCCACATAGGGTGCCAGGTCCGTCTTGTTGATCACGAACAGGTCGCTCTTGGTGATGCCGGGGCCGCCCTTGCGCGGGATCTTTTCGCCAGCGGCCACGTCGATCACGTAGATGGTCAGGTCGCTGAGTTCGGGGCTGAAGGTGGCCGCCAGGTTGTCGCCGCCGGACTCGATGAAGACGATGTCCGCGTTGGGGAACTTGGTCAGCATGCGGTCTACCGCCTCCAGATTGATGGACGCGTCTTCGCGGATGGCGGTGTGGGGGCAGCCGCCGGTCTCGACACCCATGATGCGGTCGGGCTCCAGGGCGCCGGCCACGGTGAGCAGTCGCTGGTCTTCCTTGGTGTAGATGTCGTTGGTGACCACGACCAGGTCGTAGGCCTCGCGCATGGCCTTGCACAGCATCTCGACCAGGGTGGTTTTGCCGGAGCCCACTGGGCCGCCCACGCCCACGCGCAGAGGTGGGAGCTTCTTGGTGCGGCCAGGGATGTTGTGCAGGTTGCTCATGATCGGAAGAGGCGTGAGTATTGGGTTTCGTGCTGGGCACTCAGGATGGCCAGCATGGGGGTGAAGGCCTGGCGCTGGCTGTCGGGCAAGGCCAGGGCATGGTCGATGGCGATGGGGATGTCGTCGATCAGAATTTGCAAGATGCGCTGGCCTGCGCTTTGCCCCAGGGGCACGGCCTTGATGGCGGCCTGCACCATGTTCTCGGCCCAGCCAAAGGCAAAGCTCAACAGGGCTTCGCGCACGCCTTCGGGGTTGCCACGGCCGTTGGGTTCGGGCAGGCACTGGGCCACCGCCAGCGCGAAGGAGATGGGCCAGGTCGGTGTGGGATGCAGGGCTGCGCATTGGGCCAGTCGGGTGTCGCCCACATCAGCCGTGACGCCACCGCTGCGGTTGCGCAGCCATTCCACCAGCGAGCGGCCCATTTGTTCGACCTGCAGGCGCAGTTCGCTGGTTTCGCGTGTCTGCGTGACCCATTGGTTCAGCTCGGTGATGCGCGCCAGATCGCCACGCAACCATGCGGGCACCGCGCGGGCCACCACGGCCAGATCGGCGCGGGCCAGGCTGAGGTGGAGCTGGTCGCGCAGCCAGGCGGCTGCCTGGGCCTCGGTGGTGACCAGGCCGGACTCGACCGCCGCTTCCAGCACCTCGGAGTAGCTGAAGCCGCCTACCGGCAAGGCCGGCGAGGCCAGCCACATCAATTGCAGCCGTGCGCTGGCGCTGAGTGGCGCGCTGCGGGGGACGACCTGGGGCATGCCGATGTGCCGTCGCTTCAGTGGTCGTGGCCGCAGCCGGGGCCGTGCACATGGGGTGCGGCAGTGGCTTTCACGGCGATGCCGATGGGTTTGCCGCGGCTGGGCTGTGCCGCAGCGGCCGGAGCATGGTCGTGTCCATGGTCGCAATCGGGGCCGTGCACGTGGGCGTGTTCATGTTCATGCTCGTGAGCATGGCCATGGCTGTGCCCCCCGGCCGCATACGCGCCGCCTTCAGGCTCGAACGCCACGGTGGCTTCGTTCACGGTGAGGTGCATGGCGCGCAGCATGTCGGCCAGCACGTGGTCAGGTTCGATCTTCAGGTGATCGGGTTGCAGCTCGATCTGCACGTGGCGGTTGCCCAGGTGGTAGGCGGCGCGCACCAGGTCAAAAGCGCTGCCATGCTCAGTGCAGGGCGTGATCACCAGCACTGGCTGGGGCGCGGACAGCACACGGATCATCGAGCCGTCTTCGGCCACGAGCACGTCGCCGCCGCGCACCAGGGTGCCGCGTGGCAGGAACACGCCCAGGGCCCGACCGGTGCTGTCTGTGGCGTCAAAGCGGCTCTTCTGGCGCACGTCCCAGTCGAGTTCGACGGTGGCTGCGCGTTTGAGCAGCACGGATGCCAGGCCCTGGCCTTGAGAAAGCAGTTTGTTGACGGTCAGCATGAGGAAACTCGGGCGGTGATGGCGAGGGGCAAGTGTCCGTCAGAAATTTAATACGTAACGGTGGAGCCGCAACTGTGGGTGTGACTGCCCATCTTTCATAGCGTGAACCCCATTGATACAGTTGTTTGGTTAACTGAACATCCAGCGACCCGTCAACTTTACTGCGTCCAAGACCTGCTTTTTGGTGTTGGGCAAGAGCACGTCATCAAATTTGCCTGGTTCTCGCAGAGGTTGCTTGAATCAGCGGGAGGTAGCCAATCTTGGTCGGCGCTGTCTGTCACCACTTGCAAATGCTTGACTGCGCTGCACAGCAGCCTATCGCTCGACGGTCATCGTGCCTTGTGCTGAATTTGTTGCCCCCAGCATGCGCATTTTCATTGCGACGACTGCGGCATGGTCTACTGCCTTGACCTGAGAGTGCCCAAAGTCCTGAGGGTTCCAGAGGGTCTCAACGTGGAGACGCTGGACTTCAGTGTGCACGGGCGCTGTGCCAACTGCACACAGCCTGAAGTCAAGCGCTGACGCAGCGGCGGCATCTCGGCCTACAAGCGGAAAGCCATGACCGACTGGGCCAGGCGTTGCGCCTGGTCTCGCATGCTTTCAGCGGCGGCAGCAGATTGCTCCACCAAAGCGGCGTTTTGCTGTGTCACATGATCGAGTTGCGTCACGGCTGCCGATATCTGCCCAATGCCTTCGCTTTGCTCCTGGCTGCCCGTGCTGATCTCACCAATGACCTCGGTGACGCGATGAACGCCTGCCACGATGTCGGTCATGGTGGCTCCGGCATGGCTGACCTGCCTGGTTCCGGATTCCACCTTGTCCACGCTGGCGCCAATCAAGGCCTTGATCTCACGAGCCGCTTCTGCACTGCGGTGGGCCAGCGTTCTAACCTCGTTGGCGACAACCGCGAACCCGCGACCTTGCTCGCCCGCTCTGGCCGCCTCCACTGCCGCATTCAGAGCCAGGATGTTGGTCTGGAAGGCAATGCCGTCGATGGTGCCAATGATGTCGGAGATGCGCCGGCTGGATTGCTGGATCTCATCCATGGTTGTGACCACTTGCGACACGACTTGCCCCCCCTGCTCAGCGACTGTCGCCGCCGATTGGGCCAGTTGGTTGGCTGTGCGGGCCGCATCGGCAGCATGCTGGACGGTCTGGCTCAATTGAGCCATGGAAGAGGCGGTCTGTTGAAGATGGGATGCCGTTTGTTCGGTGCGGTGGCTGAGGTCGGCATTGCCTGAGGCCACCTCCGAGCTGGCCGTCTCAATGCTGTTGGCCACCTCCCGAATGCCGCCGACCAGGTTGGACAGCGCCGTGCGCATGGTGGAGAGCGAGTCCATCAATGCGCCCAACTCTCCGGCCTGCCGAATGGCCGCGCGGGGAGACAGGTCGCCTTTGGCAATGGCCTCTGAGGCCTCAATGGCCTGGTGCAAGCCTGTGGTGACAGCGTGGTTCGTCCTCAACATGATGGCTAACACGCTCAGGGCCGTGAGGCCAGCCAGCGCCATCGACACCATGAAGCTCTGACGGTTCGCCTGCGCCGATGCGGCAAAGGTGGCTTGTGCCGAGGCCTCCTGCAGGGGAATCAGGGTTTGCAAAGGCTTGATGAAGGACTTGTGAACAAGGGGCCAGTCGTCCTCTAGAACGCTGGTGATGGCGGCGGCTTCGTTGGCTGCATAGGCGCTCTCCAATTTGCTGATCAGCGCATGGACAGCAGGCCAACCGGTCTGAAGGTCCTGGAGTAAGGCGGCTTGTTGCGGTTCGTCATGCCTGTGCCCAGACACCTGCGTCCATGCCGCATCCATCTGGGGCCGCATGTCTTTGAGGTGTTTCAGGTTGCCCAAGGCCGCATACTGGTCCAGCAGCATGCCAGCCGCGCGTGCGCGCACCAGCCCGAGTGAGCCATCGATGCGTTGCATGGCCACCAAAGGCTTGATGCTGTCATCGAGCATGGACGACAGGGCCTGGCGCTCTCGCTGATGCCCCATCCAGGTCAGCCCGACAAGGAGCAACAGGCCGAGGATGGCCACGCCAGCGGCCACCATCAAGCGGATTCGTATGGTCAGATGGCTCATGGCCCCCCCCTTGAGCAACGCTGCTACTGAGGGGCCACCGCAACAAGGCCGTGTTGGGGCCGGCGTTGCACGGCTCCCCCCCAGATATCAGTCAGTGGCTCATTGCGTGGGCAGACCCTTGCTTTCCCACTCGGGGAACCCGCCCCGGAACCAGTGCACTTGCTTGAAACCTGCATCACGAGCGACCACGGCGGCCTTGTAGCTCTTCCAGCATGTGCCGGCATTGCAGAAGAAGATGACAGGGGCTGTTTTGGGTGAGGTCAGTTTGCCAAGGTCAAAGCTGTCGAGCGACTTGTCAAAACTGGCCTCTTTGGCGCTCTTTTCCTTGTAGGGGATGCTGATGGCACCCTTGATGGATTTTTCTGCGAATTCGTTGGCCGCTCGTGCATCCACAAGCGTGGCACCTTTGGCTGCCATGTCGCGCGCCTGCTCGGCTGTCACGACCTTGACGCCCTCCAGGTTGCTGGGGGTTTCTGGGGCGGCCTGTGCCAAGGGGGTCCAAGTGGCCCCAAAGGCCAGCAATGACAGGGTGCAAAGAAGGTGCGTGCGCATGAAAGTGTCCTTTCAAATGGGAAGAATTCGGCGTGCGCGATCTCATCCGCACGCTGCGTTCAACGGAACGCTGCTCCTGACATCGGCGTATGTGGGGAGAACTTGAGCTTGCCGAGTTCAAGGCATGCAGCCCCGGCGCACCCGCTGTATGGCATCTGGCAATGGCTCGCTTTGCCAGGACGTGGTGAGCATGGCCAGGTCATCAATGGACGCAGGACGAGGCGAGCAATAGGGTAAGAGCCTGGTGAACAGCTCCTCCGGCTTGATGAGCGTCTCCGGGCTGTAGACGCCAGCTCGCCAGCCCGTGGGTTGTGCGCACAAACGATCCATGATCAGAGACGCGCCCAGCGCCAAGGGGATGCCTGTGACCGCGCCCATGCCCCCCAGCGGTCCGCTCGTGAACGCTACGGCTGCGCTGGCGGGGCGCCCAGCGTGCTGACCGACGGCGAGCGCGAAAAGAGGGGGCAAGCCACCCAGGCGCAGGTCGCGGCTGGCGGCGGCCCATGGCTGAGGCAGATCTGGCGGGCTCAGCGCTGCCAGCCTCTCCAGCCATTGAGCACATCGGTGCGCAGAGAGCCAACCGTGGTCGACCGCCGCCATCATGAGCTTGACTGCGGCCACGCTGGGCTTTCCCGCAAACATCACATTCGCACAAGTCTGCAGGCCTGTGCCCAAGTGCAGGGGCAAGGTCACCGCTTCCGGGTGCCCGATGGTCCATACCTTGCGAGGCCCCAGACCGGGGTAGTCGATGACCATGGCCTGCAGGGGCGGCAGGTCGGTGTCTTGGCCGTTCGCACGCGCGCGGATCCGACCTGTCATCTGATGCACGCCGTGCACTGTGGCGGCGCTGGGGCCATGGCGGCGGATGCTGCCAGGCATACCCGCCCCCACGCCAACGGCGGCACCATCCAGCGACCAGGCCGTGTAAACGCTGTGGACGCTGTCCAAGGCGGCTGCCGCCTTGACCGCCGCCAGGTTGGACAAGCCGGGGCTGGCGCCCAGGCCCACGATGGCCAGGATGCCAGCCTGGTGGGCGGCGCGATCAAGCGCGAGCATGTCGAGGGTGGGCTCCCAGTCGTCGCAGATGTCAACGTAGTGGCAGCCGGCATCCATGGCCGTCTGCAGGATGGGCACGCCAAAGCGGAAGAAGGGCCCCACGCTGTTCATCAGCACCGCTGCGCCGCTCAGCAAGCGGCGCAATGCCGAGGTGTCCTGCACGTCCAGCGCAACGGCGCGGGCGCGCGATCCCAGTCGGGCTGCCACGGCGGCGGCGGCCTGGCCATTCATGTCGGCCACGACCAGCTCGCTGACCCGGGGGTCATCCAGTACCGTACGGGCAGCCCATTGCCCCATCTCGCCTGCGCCGCCCAGCGCAATGACTTTCATGACGCGCCCTCGCTTGGACATGCTTGGTCGTCGATGGCTGCGTGCAGCACCTTGATGCACAGGGCTTTGACATGCGCGCCTGAAGGCTTGCCGTGTTCGATCATGTCCAGCACGGCACGATCGACGAAGGCCAGCCAGGCACGGATGGCGGCCCTTTGCCTGGTGTCAGAGGCCCGAATGCCCAGGCCCACGGCCATCAGCCCGGCGATCCGGGCGTTGAGGGCATCGTTCAGTGAGGTCGTGTCGGCGCGGCCGTCGCGTGGCGGGCGCAGCAGCAACAGGATCACACCGGGGTAGCGCCGGGCATAGGCCATGTAGGCCGTCAGCGCCTGGTCGATGAGGGCCCAGGGCGCCTGGCCGGCTTTCGGCGAAAACGTGGCTACGAAGCGCTCGGCCAGGTGCTCATACGTGGCGGTGAACAGGGCATGCTTGCCGGGGTAGTAGTGGTAGAGCAGGCCGGCTGACATGCCTGCTTCGCGGGCCACATCGTCAACCGACGTGGCCTCATAGGCCTGCTTGCCGAACACGCGCAGACCTGCCTCAAGGATGAGGTTTCGGCGCTCGCTGGGATCTAGCCGGATACGGGTGGCAGTCATGTGCGTCAGGGGAGAGGTTATATTGAATTCAATTCAATAGCGCATCATACCCGCCAATCCCCGCCTACAGGCGGCGTGCTATTTCCTTCCGACGCGCTGGCCTGTAGCGATGCATGTAGACATGCGCATGGATGATGTTCTGGTGCAAGCTGGATCCGCCTGTAGCGACAGGCTGGCAAGATAGGCCTTGTCGAAACCGAAAGACCTTCGACCCCAAGAAGGTCTACGAGGATGCTGCCAATCCGGCGCGGAGCCAGCACAGAAGGCTGTGCCTAAGGTGCATACGGGATGCGGGGTGTTGGCATCGTACCCATTGGCGAGACAGGAGGGACGATGTGAGCGCTCAACGCCTTTGCCTTTGCGTCGCCGATGCTGAATTGACCCGGGCATTGTTTACACCGCAGGTGCGGTACTAATTTGCTACCGCTTCAGCGTACCGCCACTTGTGGCGGTGTGAACAGGCTTTCAGTCGGCTTCTCGGGGGAACGAGGCCCAATGTTGACAAACGGGCCCCTGGTACAACTCAAAACAGGAAGTAGCGCTGGGTCATCGGCAGGCTGGTGGCCGGCTCGCAGGTCAGCAGCAGGCCATCAGCGCGCACCTGGTAGGTTTGCGGGTCGATCTCCATGACCGGCATGTAGTTGTTGAGGACCATGTCGGCCTTCTTGACACTGCGGTTGCCCTTGACGCCCACCGCGCGCTTCTTGAGCCCGTATTGCTCGGGCAGGCCGGCGGCAATGGACGCCTGGCTCATGAAGGTCAGCGAGGTGCGGGCCACGGCGCCGCCAAATGACCCGAACATGGGCCGGTAGTGCACGGGCTGGGGCGTGGGGATCGAGGCATTGGGGTCGCCCATGGCAGCTGCTGCAATGAAGCCGCCTTTCATGATGATGCTGGGTTTGACGCCAAAGAAGCCCGGGCGCCAGATGACCAGGTCGGCCCACTTGCCGATCTCGATGCTGCCCACCTCGTGCGACACGCCATGCGACAGGGCAGGGTTGATGGTGTACTTGGCCACATAGCGCTTGACGCGGGCGTTGTCGTGGCGGTCGGTGTCACCAGGCAGCTTGCCGCGCTGGCCCTTCATCTTGTGGGCCGTCTGCCAGGTGCGCATGATGACCTCGCCCACGCGGCCCATGGCCTGCGAGTCGGAGCTGAACATGCTGATGGCGCCCAGGTCGTGCAGGATGTCTTCAGCGGCGATGGTTTCGCGGCGGATGCGGCTTTCGGCGAAGGCCAGGTCCTCGGCCACGCTGGCGTCCAGGTGGTGGCAGACCATGAGCATGTCGAGGTGCTCGTCCACCGTGTTGACCGTGTAGGGCATGGTCGGGTTGGTGGAGGAGGGAAGGAAGTTAGGCTCACCCACCACCCGCATGATGTCGGGCGCATGCCCACCGCCGGCACCTTCAGTGTGAAAGGCGCACAGGGTGCGGCCTTTGGTCGCGGCCACGGTGTTCTCGACAAAGCCGCTCTCGTTGAGCGTGTCCGAGTGGATGGAGACCTGCACGTCGCCTTCTTCGGCCACGCTCAGGCAGGTGTCGATGGCAGCGGGCGTGGTGCCCCAGTCTTCGTGGAGTTTGAGGCCGATGGCGCCCGCGTTGACCTGCTGGCGCAAGGCCTCGGGTAACGACGCATTGCCCTTGCCCAGAAAGCCCAGGTTCATGGGGAAGGCCTCGGCCGCCTTGAGCATCAGGGCCATGTTGTCGGGGCCCGGGGTGCAGGTGGTGGCGAAGGTGCCGGTGGCCGGGCCGGTGCCGCCGCCCAGCATGCTGGTCACACCGCTGTAAAGCGCTTCTTCGATCTGCTGCGGGCAGATGAAGTGGATGTGGGTGTCGATGCCGCCAGCGGTCACGATCATGCCTTCGGCCGCGATGATCTCGGTGCCCGGGCCGATGACGATGTCCACGCCGGGCTGCACGTCGGGGTTGCCGGCCTTGCCGATCTGCACGATGCGGCCCGCCTTGATGCCGATGTCGGCCTTGACGATGCCCCAGTGGTCGATGATGACGGCGTTGGTCAGCACGCAGTCGGCGGCTTCCATGGCGCCAGGGCCGTTGATGCGCTGGCTCTGGCCCATGCCGTCGCGGATGGTCTTGCCACCGCCGAACTTCACCTCTTCGCCGTAGCCTCCGGCTTTGAGCGTCAGGTCCTGCTCGACCTCGATGATGAGGTTGGTGTCGGCCAGGCGCAGGCGGTCACCCACCGTGGGGCCGAACATCTCGGCATAGGCGCGTCGCTGAATGCTAGCCATCTTGACGGGTCCTTCTTGTTGTTCAGTGCGCGGATGAAAGGGCAGCGTTCACAGCTTGCCCTGAACCAGGCCGCGAAAGCCATAGACGATGCGGTCACCGGCGTAGTCCACCAGCTCCACGGTGCGTTGCTGGCCGGGCTCGAAGCGCACGGCCGTGCCCGAGGCGATGTTCAGGCGCATGCCGCGTGCGGCCACCCGGTCAAAGCTGAGCGCGCCGTTGGTCTCGGCGAAGTGGTAGTGGGAGCCGACCTGGATGGGGCGGTCGCCCGCGTTTTCGACCACCAGGGTCAGCGTGCGCCGACCGGGGTTGAGGTCGTGGTCGGGCCCGTCGGTGATGAGTTCGCCAGGGATCATGGTGGGTCCTTGCGTCAGGGGCCGGGTGTGGCGTTCAGATGGCGGCGGCCATGGCGGGTGCGAGCAGGCTCAGGCCCCATGCGGCGACACCGGTGCCGGCCAGGCGTGGCAGCCAGCGTTGGGTTTGCTGGCCTTGCTGACGCAGCGCCAGGCCCAGGCCGAGTCCCAATGCATGCAGGGCGGCGGTGCTCAGCACCATGCCGCTCAAGGTGGCGATGGCGTGGCCTCCCAGCTCAGCACCGTGGGCCAGGCCGTGGAACAGCGCGAAGGCGGCAACCAGCGCGGCGCCGGCACCAGCGGGCAGGTGCATGCGGGTGGCGACCAGCAAGCCCAGCACCAACAGCGAAGCGGCGATCATGGGTTCAACACCAGGCAGGCTCAGGCCGCCCATGCCCAGTACCGCACCCAGCAGCAGCGTGAGGGCAAACGCACTTGGTGCTGCCAGCATGGCGCGTACCGAGGGCTGTCGATTGGGCTGGCGGTGGGGCTGACCCTGCTGGCTAGACAAGCCCAGGGCGCTCCACAAGCCCACGCTGACCATGGCGGCGAGGTGGTCCAGACCCGTCAAGGGGTGGGCGGCGCCAGCAAGCAGGCTGGACAGCATGCCGGTGCCGTGGCTGTGGCCGACGCCGTCGGCGCCGACATGGGCCAGCACGGCCGGGGAGACGAGGGCGACAGCCATGCCGGCCGAAGCCAGGATGGTGCGGCGAATCTGAGTGGTTTGCATGGGCATTGATCCAAAGTGGGGAGGGTTCAATG
>Ga0209066_10005015_pt1 | contig 14177 bp, 16 predicted proteins | sample All_14_2_FD_187198 | JGI IMG/M metagenome (GOLD analysis project Ga0209066, IMG submission 187198) | Freshwater microbial communities in response to fracking from Pennsylvania, USA - Allegheny Zone_MetaG_DW_15 (SPAdes) (version 2) ...
GTTGCGAACAGGCTATCCAGCCGCTCCCTCTCAGGAGGAGACGTGGCCGAGAGGCTGAAGGCACCGCTTTGCTAAAGCGGCATACCCCAAAAGGGTATCGAGGGTTCGAATCCCTCCGTCTCCGCCACCTACCCCTCCATAGCGATCCATGCGCGTCCAGGCGCTGCCTAGACCTTTCTAAAAAATCACGTAATATCAGTGGTTTCCTGGCGGTTCTCCGCGAATTTGCGTCCCAGTGCGTCCGCCGGGGTCTCGCTCAGGGGGTGTTTGTACCGTATAAAGAACCGTATAAAGGATCGTGTAAACGGTTGAGGAGCGACAATGCCGCGCCGAGTTCAACGGTTGAGCGCTATGGCGCTAAAGCATTTTGTGGAGCCTGGCCTTTATCCAGATGGGGACGGCCTGCACCTCCAGATCACCGGCGCCGGTGGTCGATCTTGGGTTTTCCGCTATTGGGTTTCTGGCCGCGAACGACGAATGGGTCTTGGGTCGTTGCGCATGGTGTCTCTCGCAGAAGCTCGGCAAGCTGCGCAGGAGGCGCAACGGCTCCGCTTTCAGGGCGTCGACCCTTTGGAGGTTAAGCGGGGAACCCAGCGGAATGCATTGAGCCAAGGTCATCGACGCCCGCCGGATCAAGCGCCCCCTCAGCCTGTCGCTGAACGTTCAGTCGCTGTCACCTTTGAAGCTGCGGTTGAGGCCTACATTGAGGGCAACCGATCTGCGTGGCGAAATGAGAAGCACGCCAAGCAGTGGACCAGCACGCTGACGACCTACGCTTTTCCGCACATGGCGCGGCTTGCCGTGCACGATATCGAGACCCGGCATGTGCTCTCGGCATTGGAACCGATCTGGGTGGAGAAGTCGGAGACAGCCAGTCGGGTTCGTGGGCGCATTGAGGCGGTGCTCGACTGGGCGACCGCTCATGGGCATCGCTCCGGGGACAATCCCGCCCGATGGAAGGGGCATCTGGACCAGATCCTGCCCGCCAAATCCAGGGTCTCCAAGGTCACCCACCACGCCGCTCTGCCGTTCAAGGAGCTTCCCAGCTTTACCCGCTGCCTTGCAGGCGCGGGCGGCGTGTCGGCCCGGGCCTTGGAGTTTGCGATCCTGACCGCCGCCCGCACTGGCGAGGTCATCGGCGCCGAGTGGCAAGAAATCGATCTGACCGCCAAGGTCTGGACCATCCCGGCGGCTCGGATGAAGGCGGGCAGGGAGCATCGGGTCCCGCTATCGGGCCAGGCTTTGGAAGTGATCGAGTGGGCGCGCCAGAGAGCTCTGGCCCAAGATGTCGAGGGCCAATTGGCGGGTCACATCTTCCCGGGGATGCGAGCGGGCCAGGGTCTTAGCAATATGAGCCTCCTCAAGGTGCTCAAGACCTTGGGGCGCGGCGATCTGACGACGCACGGCTTTCGGAGCACGTTCCGGGACTGGGCCGCTGAGACGACAGACTATTCCAGCGAAGTCGTGGAGATGGCCCTGGCCCATACCATTTCCAACAAGGTCGAAGCGGCTTACCGGCGCGGCGACCTGTTTGAGAAGCGGCGCGCGCTTATGGAAGAGTGGGCGAGCGCCTGCTTTTCGTCCTGATTATCCAGGGTTCGCAATCGCCAAGCCGCCATGGTGCGAAGCGCGTGCTTGTTGTAAAAACTCATGAGTTGAAAATTAAAATATAGGAATTATAACAACCGAGATGGACGCTCAAACCCACCGCGAACGCGCGCTTGAGGTCGCCCGGAAACGGGGCGTGGCGAGAGGTCGTGACTTCGATGCGGCGGGCGTCCCGCGCACCTACCTTCAGCGCCTGCGGGACGAAGGCGTCTTCATTCAGGTGGGGCGCGGCCTTTATCGTCTGGCTGGCAGCGACATGGCCAGTGACGGAGCCCTGGCGGAGGCGACGCGTATTCAGCCTCGGGGTGTCATCGGGCTGCTGTCGGCGCTGCAATTCCATGGCCTGACGACCCAGACCCCACACGAGGTCTGGATGCTGCTGGGACCCGGCGCCTGGGCCCCGGTCAATTCTTCGATCATGATCAAGGTGGTCCGCGCCAGTGGCGAGGCCCTGACCGCCGGCGTGGAGACCCATGTCATCGACGCGGTCGAGGTGCCGATCACCTCGGCGGCCAAAACGGTGGCCGACTGCTTCAAGCATCGCAACAAGATCGGTCTCGACGTCGCGATCGAGGCGCTGCGCGACTTCATGGGGTCGCCAAGCCTTCGCCTCGGGCGCGACGAACTGTGGCGCTGCGCAAAGATCGATCGGGTGCAGGGTGTGATGCGTCCCTATATCGAGGCGCTGACATGAGCCGCGCACCGGTCAACATGGGCGCGTCGGTTCGCGATCGGCTGACCGCTCGGGCGCGCGCCCAGCGTGAAGACGCCCAACGCCTGCTGATCCGCTATGTGATCGAAAGACTGCTCTATCGGCTGGGCCGATCAACCCACCGAGGGCTCTTTGTCCTCAAGGGCGCGATGCTGTTCAGTCTCTGGTCGCCGACGCCCTACCGGGCAACGGGCGACCTGGATCTCCTCGGCTACGGCGACAATGCTCCCGATCAGCTGATGGCCGTGTTTCGCGAAATCATGGCGATGGCCGTCGAGGACGATGGTGTGGTCTTCCAGCCTGAAAGTCTGCGCGCCGCCCCGGCGCGAGAGGCCGACGAATATGCGGGCGCACGGTTGGACTTTACCGCGACCCTGGCTGGCGCGCGTATGACCATTCATGTCGATATCGGCTATGGCGACGCTGTGACGCCCGGGGCGGTGAAGATCGACTATCCGACGCTACTGGATTTTCCGGCGCCTAATCTGCTCGCCTATCCGCCAGAGACAGTGGTGGCGGAAAAGTACCAGGCCATGGTGTCGCTCGGCATGGTCAACACGCGCCTGAAAGACTTCTTTGACCTCTGGGCCATCGCCGGCACATTCGCCTTCGACGGCGCCGTGCTCGCCAGGGCAATCCACGCCACGTTCGAGCGGCGGCGGACGGCGCTGCCCCAAGAGCTACCCGTCGCTCTGACACCAGGCTTCGCCGCCGACAAGCAGGTCCAGTGGCGAGCCTTTCTGGCGCGAACGCAGATCGCCTTGGCGCCGGAGCCCTTCTCCGATGTTCAAGCTCGCATCGCGACGCTCGTCATGGCGCCGACGAAGGCGCTGCTCGCGGGCAAGCCCTTTGTGTCGCGCTGGGAGCCGGGCGGCTCTTGGTCAGCACCGTCTCACACCTAGGAACTGGTCAACCGTTGATCGGCCGTGAAGGCGGACCTGAGCTCAACGGAATCCGCTTTCCGTCTGCGAGCGAGGGCGAGCCTACGCAGCCCATGGCAAAGGGGCGGCTACCTTCCCGAACAGCGCGGCACACAGCTAAAGGGTGCAAGCTCCAGATCTTCGCGTCATGTTTTCGCCAAAAAGTTGCAAAAAATGTTGCTTAAATCGATGCGGTGCAAGTCATGAAAAATCATGTGTTTCCGGGTAACATGGGCGGACAGTTATAAGGGCGCCATTTTTGGGCTCCGTCTCCGCCACCACCCGTTTCCACGGGCATCCACCACCGTCCGTCTCCGACCGAGAGGATGCTGTAATATCACAGCTTTCTCGCGATTTCGTGTCTGGACGCGTCCCGGCAAATCCCTTTCCGTTGCGCTCAGCAGTGGGGGTGATCCCCGCGTGGGTGAAAGTGTGGGTGTGTGATGGCCCGTATATATGATCGGCTTTCGGCTCTGACCGTTCGGCATCTGCAGGCGCCGGGACGCTTTCCTGACGGCGGTGGTCTCTATCTTCAGGTCACGCCCACCGGCGGCAAATCGTGGATCTTTCGCTATCGGCACGAGGGGCGTGAGCGACAGATGGGTTTGGGGCCGCTGGAGTTTGTCTCTCTGGCCGAGGCTCGCGAGCTGGCGCGCGAAGCGCGAAGGCAAAGATATCTGGGTCAGGACCCTCTGGGCGACAGGCGGGCGTTGCGGAAGAAGCAGGTGGCCGCCCAACGCAAGGGCATGGTCTTCCGGGACGCCATGGTCGCCTACATCGAGACCAACAAGGCCGCCTGGCGAAACGACAAGCACGTTCAGCAGTGGCGAAACACGCTGGAGACCTACGCCGCGCCGCGCTTTGGCGACAAGGTCCTGGCTGACATCGACACTTCCGATGTGCTGGCGGCCGTGCAGCCGATCTGGCTCACCAAGGCCGAGACCGCCAGTCGCGTGCGCGGCCGCATCGAGACGGTGCTCAATTGGGGCGCGGCGCAAGGGTTGCGGGAAGGCGAAAATCCCGCGCGCTGGAAGGGCCACCTGGAGATGATCCTTCCGGCCAAATCCAAGGTCCAAAAGGTCAAGCACCATGCGGCGCTGCCCTTTGAGGAGTTGCCCATCTTCATGTCCAATCTGAAGGCGCAATCGGGCGTTGGCGTTCAGGCCCTCCAGTTCACCATTCTCACGGCCGCACGTTCTGGAGAGGTGCTGGGCGCCGACTGGAGCGAGATCGACTTCGTCGGGAAGGTTTGGACGGTCCCGGCCTCACGCATGAAAGCCGGCAAGTCCCATCGGGTCCCGCTGACGGACGCTGCGATCGAGATCCTTGAGCACCAACGGCGCGTCTGGTTCGAATTCGAAGCGCGGCGGTTCAAGAAGACAGTCAGGGAGGGGGAGGGGCCGGTCGGGCCAGTATTCTGCGGTCAGCTCGCAGGCAAAGGTCTGAGTAATATGGCCATGCTCGCGGTCTTGCGACGCATGGGTCGGGACGACCTGACGAGCCATGGGTTCCGGAGCACATTCCGGGACTGGGCAGCGGAAAAGACGGACTATCCCGGCGATTTGGTCGAGATGGCCTTGGCCCACACCATCAGTAACAAGGTCGAGGCTGCCTATCGGCGGGGAGACCTTTTCGAGAAGCGCCGGGGGCTGATGGAGGATTGGGCGAAGGCAGGGGCCTGCTGACCTTGTGGTAGGCTTGGAGCTTAAGCTTTGTAGAGCGGCGTCTTCGGACTGAATTGCCGGTTGGCAGCAGGGGCAACCTCAACCTGCCTTAGGTGAGGCGGCCATCCAAAGATAGATGGATTTTAAGTCTCGTTAGAGCGTTGATATCATCGGAGAATTCAAACTTCGCGCAAATCGCTGCGCTACTGCAAAGTCTGATGCGATACGTAGCGTTGTTCACCGCTTCACTCAAGCGGTTTCAGCGGCAAATCGCGGAGAAGGCCAATCCTGGACGCTGAGCTTCGTGTTGTCGCATCGACGTCGTCGAGAGGTTTTTCTGGACCCTGTTTCTACCACCGGGTGGGGCATGCTTATAGCGGTGAACGGCAACCCGCCATCGTCTCGGTTCAGCGTCTCAAGCGGGTGACCCATCGAGGCCACGTGCCTGACGAAGAGCCGCCTACGGGCAAGATTTCAAACGTAAAGCGGTGGAGGCCCGGCCCGGAATCGAACCGGGGTGCACGGATTTGCAATCCGCTGCGTAACCACTCCGCCACCGGGCCATCCGGGTTTAACGCAAAGGGCGTCGGCGAGAGGACGGTTCGATACAGGAGCAAGCTGCGCGCCGCAACGAACAATTGGTCTATCACACCAGAGGGCGGCAGCAGACTGGACGGCTAGCCGTCAGAGGATCCGTTGTTTACGCCCCGTCCCAGACTTTGTCGAGAATTCGGGCGCCGAGCTGCGGTCGTGATGCCTTCGCTCGCCGCCCCGACGATGCCGTTGCAGCCACTTGCTGGCTGTACGCCGGGAAACGCCCGACGCCTCGGCGGCACGCGCCACCGGCCAGCCCTGTTTCTCAATGCGGGAAATCATCAGGGCTCGACCGACAGGCGTCAGCCGAGCATTCTTGTGGATGTTCATCCGGGGAAACCTCCGGCCAAGGTTGGTGCTTCGCAACCCCAGCTTCTCAGCCGATCCCCGGGTGAACAATCTTCATAGCTTCGACATCTAGCGCAGCGCATAGCCGCCTAGTGAGCCACTGATCGTTCAGCTGCGCGGAGGGGGTCTGGGGGAGGTTGAACAAGTTGTGGATGACGCTGGGCGCGCCGATCAGACGCGGTTCCTAAGCCGCCAGCTGTCGTTGCCGGTCTCGACGATGTCGCAGTGGTGGGTCAAGCGGTTGAGCAGCGCCGTGGTCATCTTGGCGTCGCCGAAGACGGTGGGCCATTCTCCGAAGGTCAGGTTGGTGCTGATGATCACCGAGGTGCGCTCGTAGAGCTTGCTGATCAGGTGGAACAGGCGCTGGCCGCCGGACTGGGCAAACGGCAGGTAGTCCAGCTCGTCGAGCACCACGACGTCCAGACGTGAGAGCTGGGCGGCCAAGGCGCCGGACTTGCCGCGCCGGGCCTCGCCCTCGAGACGGTTCACCAGATCCACGGTGTTGAAGTAGCGGCCGCGCGCCCCGGCCCGCAAGACGTTGGCGGTGATGGCGATAGCCAGGTGGGTCTTGCCGGTGCCCGTGCCGCCGACCAAGACGATGTTACGGTGATCGGCCAGGAACGAGCCGCCGTGCAGGGCGCGGACCAGGCCCTCGTTGATCGGCGAGCCGTCGAAGGTGAAGCGCGCCAGATCCTTCATCGCCGGCAGCTTTGCGGGAGTGATCCGGTAGCGGATGGAAGCGGCCTGGCGGTGCTCTGTCTCGGCCTTGAGCAGGTCGGCCAGCATCTCCAGGGCGGTGCGATTGCGCTGCAGGCCCGTGGTCACCGCATCGTCGAACGCGGCGGCCATGCCCTTCAGGCCCAGTTGGCCCAGGGCCTCGATCATCTCATGCCGCTGCACGGGGACCTCGCAGCAGGTCGTAGCGGGCGCAGTCGATGCAGGGGTGATGGGGGTGACGGACCTAGCGACCGCCTTCAGAAATACTCCGCATACGAGCATTTCCTTGCGTTAGGGAGCCAGTTGGTGTTTCCTCAGCGGCAACGGACGCAGATCCGAAGGGAAGGAAACATGGCGTACGTCGTTTCGACGATCCATCGGCCCACCAAGCGAACCCGACGAAACTCGCGCCAGTTTGGCCTGCTGCCCGCCATCGCGCTCAGCGGCTTGGCTTGGTCGATCATCCTCTGGGCCTTTAGAGCCCTAATCGATTAAGCTTATGAACCGGCCGTGCGTTGGCCCCACCTCCGCGCGGTTGCGACCGGAGACGCGTATCTGTCTCCGGTCGACCACGATGCAGGGGCGTGGGGGCGTTACCCCCCCCCAAGGATTAATGCGGAACCTGGAAAATGAGGTGCCGCACGCAGCAGAGCACTCTATCGCCCTAACGGCGCTTTTTCCCAAGTAGGCCAGCGCCAGCGCCAGCGCGCGAAGCGCACGCAACGCCATCACTGTCCTAGTCGCCTGCGGCAAATTGGCTGTTTATGACTACAGCTCTGGCTGAACTCTCAATCTTTTAAGCGTGTCCAGACAGCCCGCCTCCCAATCGAAAACGACCTTTCGGAGACCAAGGGCGGGCTTTTCGACTACGTGCCAGGATAGGGCGGCAAAGGCCGAAGCCAGCGGAATAGTAAGCGCCAGATTCCAATACCACTCGCGAGCAAATGGGATCGTCGCGACAAGTGTCTGCTGAATGGCAAAATGATAGAGGAAAATTCCATAGGAGTAATCGGCGCCCTTAAGCAGGCCAATCCTCGGCGCATTTGTGAGGCCAACGTATGCGGCGACGTAAGCGGCAGGAAACGCGATTCCAAAAGCTCCAATATCTGTCCGCCATGCACAAAGCAACATGACCGAAACTGCGATCGCGAAAACCGTCTTCGTGAATGGAATTACGTTGCGGTAGAGATAAATGTTAACGCCCCCAAGAAAACTAAACACGAAGAATACGCCCGGCAAAGTTGTCCCGTACTCTGGCAATTGTAGTCCATGCTTGTAGACTTGAACAGCAAGGCCCAGCGTCATCAGCGCAAGGGTACCTAGCAGGACAACAATCTTGAGCCGCTTCCGTCCCAAGATGGCGAGGGCCGCGATCGCGACATAACAAGCCAGCTCAAACGGAACGGTCCACAACTGGCCATTCACCAACTTGGGACACGGATTTCCGTCGAACACCGAGGGCAGGAAGAAGTGAACGTGACCGATAACGTTCCACAAATAGCTAAAGAATAGAGGATGCGTGAAATAATCCCCGAGAGGGATAGTTGTCATTATTGGCCCTAGTATAAACGCCGACAATATTACTTCGACTACGAGGGCCGGGTAAATGCGGATGATCCGCAGACCAAGAAATCCGCCGACGGTCTTGCAGCGCTCTAAACTTCCAGCGACCAAAAACCCGCTCAGCGCAAAAAACAGAGGCAAAATGCATCGAAAGACCGGACCAATTGGCGTTGCCCAGACCCGATCGGTAACCTCACTTCCGTAGGAAGTGACGATGCTATGTGAGATGACTACCAGGAGCGCCAATCCAAGGCGTAGGTAGTCAAATCCGGATGGACGGCCGCCAGTTTCGATCAAGCGTTCCGCAATGTTCATCGCGCCCCCCATGAGCTCCATTGCCCAAGCGTATTATCCAAGCGTGAGCTAACAAACCTCTCAGAAATTCATCCAAGCCCCGCACAGCACCGCACCCTCGCCGAGAAATTATGGTGGAGCTAGTAGGCATTTGCAATTTTTCCGACAAATCAATCTTGAGGGACGGTTCGGAAGCGCTTCGGCAGATGAAATCGTGCAATTCGGGCTGACGCGCCGCCGAACATAATCACAATTAGAGGGCTCTGCGTGCGACAGAGGAGCTTGACGCGTCATGGTCGCCGCCTACAACCGGGATATTGGGGAAGGCAGAATAAGCTTGTGTCGTCGCGGTCCACTGACCGACCGAAGAGCCCGACCATCCCAGGTTCAGAACCCTCATGGTCTTCGCCGACGACAGGTAAGCATCGATCCCTACAATGAAGAAGGACGACCCCGACGTTAACGCGACCTCGATAACGGCGTCTGTCAAAGACGAATAGGTGATGGTCGCCTTTCGGACATTGGCGGACGCGCCGCCCGCCGAGTTGATCGCCCCAACGACCGATGCGCCCGCCAGCACGTTGGTCGCGCCAAACTGGCCAATGTAGTAAATATCGACTGTATCGGTCGCCCCGGCAGTCTGGAATTGCGCCTTATCTCCGATAGTGGTGATCTGGATCACTTCGCCACCCAAGACGCCGATATTGGCCTTAGACACCGATGCGCCAACGCCCGTGACGCGGTCGTCATAGAGGCCGATTGGAAGGGTTGTGACCCCCGAGCCATCAGAACCGAAGGCGTTGTCCACTGAGAGGGCGGGGATGCCCTTTGCGGCGAGAAGCGGGCCAAGCTGGTGTGACGCAGAGCTTTGCCGCCATTTGTTTACCGTGGGAACAGAGACGGCACCCGTAACGGTGCTATCCCCGAGGCCAAGAAGATCATGCGGCCGATGCAGCCCGGCGACGTCACCGCCACCTTCGCCAATATCGACAAGCTCCAGGCGCTCACCGGCTACAAGCCCAAGGTCAACCTCGCCGAAGGGCTGAGGCGCTTCGTCGAATGGCGCAGGGCCTATTCCGGCGGCTGATCGACAAGGGCCGCATTGCGCTTCGACAGTTGGTGCTCGCGCCACGAGATGAGCAGGGTCGAGGCCACCACGATCCCGGCCCCGACCAGGGTCGCGTCCCACGACGGGCGTCACTACCAACCTGGCATCGTTGGCAAGGATTCCCGAAGGTGAAAGCTTCTCAAAAATGTTATCATAACGTGCTCTACACGATACTTAGTTTGGCATTATGTTAACTTTGCAAGCTCGAGAAAGGTGCAATTTATTATTTGCCTTGCTAGATTGAACCGGCGGGCGGTGTTCGGGGAGTACGCCCGGGAGCGTTGCCTCGATCTTCAGATCACGTCGACGGGCGGAAAGTCCTGGACTTTTCGCCGCAGATTCGACTAGCGCGAACTGCAGATGGGGCGACCGGGTTGGGCTAAGACAGGTGGTTGCTGACTTCTGAGCAACGCCTCCGGGCCTCCAACCTTATGGGCCTGTCGCACTTCGGGATGCAAACGTTCATCGGCCGCCGCGCCATTACCCATCTCGTCAACTATGAACGCCGAGATCGAAGGCAGGCTGGGTTCGATGCTGTGCATCGCCTTCATTTTCATCGTCCAGCACCTTGATGCAGTTTAGCTATCTTCACGCGAACGCAATCGATTGAGATAAAGAGGGGCGCTGCAATGACGCGCGTCATACACCTGACCCAGCGCCGACTGGTGAAAAAGCTACCATCAATCGGCTGGACAATTAGCACTCATCGTTGATGCGAGCTAAATCCTGGCCTTGGCCGTAATTTGCGAGCATACGTTTTGAGGTGATCGAACGAAGCTCAGCGAGAGGGAGCGCTGAATAGAGCGAGATAAGTTTGTTTAAATTCATCAAAGCGATGCAATGCAATCAGGTTGATGCTTATAAAAATTCTGCGTCCTTTACACCGTGTATTATGATATAGGCATCGATCAAGGTCATTAAAGTGAACGTTCAGTTGGAGTTGTCATGATAATCATCACTATCGCTGCTGTATCGGCTCTAATTTTGCTGCTGGCTTGGCCAAGCTTAACAAGGCTCGTACGTCGAGACACGAAGCGTAAACGCGGGGCGCGTTACTTTATCGATTGAGCTGTCCTTGCCTTTGAGCGCACTAGTTCAAGTATCTGATGGCGAGCTTCTTTCCGTAAAATCCTCGCAAAATTCTCTGCCAGTTCCATACCCTCTGGCGTGTCAACGAACTCCGCGAGGAGGCGGTACGCGATCACGTCGGCGTTATCAGTCTCGTTCGTGACAGGGTCAGGAAGTCCTTCAAAAAAATACTCGACTGGCACACTAAGCATATTGGCGATTTCGTAGAGCGTCGATGCGCCTAATCGATTGGTGCCGCGCTCATAATTTTGAATCTGTTGAAACGTAATACGGGCGGCGGTTGCAAGACGTTCCTGCGTGACGCGCAATATTTTACGCCGCACGCGAACACGTCTTCCAACGTGTATATCGACGGGGTGACGCGTTGAGCGTTCAATTGAAGAAGCCAAACATCGTCTCCGTGTGATTGACCGCTGATCGAAAGAACGGCTAGCCTATAGCTTGACCATGCGGGCGGCTAGCATGGCGCGTTGCAAGTCCATTCCAGGCAAGCCAAAAATTGATGGAAAAGTTGACAGTTGCGTTGGAAGCGGCCGAGGAAAGCAAGGAAGGCATCGGCTGATGATCGTGTCAGTGGTACCGAATAGGCCGTTCGGATAAGGCCGTTCCAGAGAAATCCGTTCGACTAAGATTACTCCTAGCCGCTCGTGTTTAAATGGCTAATTCTTCGCGCAAGCTAGAGCTACGCACAGATGGTCACGCTTGAGCGTTGAAAGCTCCGCCCCGTGCTGGAGCTTAGTGCCAAATCGGCGAAATTGACCCGGATAGAAAATTCGGAACTCGCGCGGAATGCGCTTGACGGGGGAGTAGTGTTGTCATTCAGCGACGGGATGTCGAGATGCTTGAGCACGGGGTAAATCACGGTGCCGCTGGGCGAAGCGAGACACGATCCACGAAACTGACAGAAATTTTCTGCCGAAACCAGGATCGATGCTTCTCACGGGAGCAAATGTCGCTCGAAACGCGCGGTCTCACGGGCAGCCAAATGCCTTCCGAGTTTTTTTTCCTAATTTTCGGTTGAATATAAAAAGCTCATCGGATGCCACCAGTGACAGCAGCTGCCATAATAATTGTTCTCTCGGCATTGGTAGTCTGGCCATCCGTGAGTGCTCCTCTAAAAAAAATATTACGGCGGATTCGTCGAAGATTGAGACGTTAAGCAGATCTTCTGACGTCCTTGCTTACGGCTGGCAAGTGCCCGAAATTCAATGCGCGCGATGACTATGTAATATTTTCAATCCCTTATACAGGGGCCGCACTTATTACGAGGAAAGACTGGCAATGCGTCAGCGCCAGCGCCTGGAGGGCAGCGATCCCCGTGGACGCAAGGCTACCAAGCGCAATAATTGTCTTGACGCGACTGGCTGACCCGCTGCGCGATTTTTGGGCTCGGAGGTTTAGACAAGTGCCTAACCCATGAACAGGTGGGGCGCTTTGGGCCAAAGATCACTGGCAGGTCACTGCTACCACGTTGGCGCAAACTGCCTATGTCCTGGCACCCTGCATGCCCAACAATGTAGTTGAATCAGGTGCACCAGGCGGAAACGCATATAGCCTCTTTCAATCGATTATGCTGCGGCTGCGAAAGGCGCTACCCTCGCCCGGCGTTCAGTGCCAGTGGGGATTTTTTTGGCAATGCCAGATGCAAGTGCGGACCTAGACAATTGTCTGAGGCGAGAAATCAAGCAGCGCCATTCTCCACTTAAAATCCTGATGGTCGCACTTAACTACGCTCCAGAAATGGTAGGTTGTGCGAAGTACACATCTGAATTGGCAGAAGACCTCGTCGCCAGAGGACACCAAGTTACGGTGGTTACTACGCCGCCCTACTATCCTACCTGGAAGATAGCAGATGGTTACAATGGTGCAGTATGGTCTCGCGAAAATAGAAATGGCGTGCGAATTCACCGCACTCCACTCTACGTGCCGAACGAACCCACCTCGCTTAAGAGATTAGTTCATTTAGCCTCGTTCGCTGTTGGTGCTCTACCGACGGCTGTTGCGGTAGCCGCCCACCATCGGCCGGATTTGGTTTTTGCTGTCGCGCCTACCCTCGCCGCAGCTACAGCCGTCCTCGCGGCCGGAAGCTTGTTCGGCGCAAAGACATGGATGCACATCCAAGATTTTGAAGTCGACGCCGCATTTGACCTCGGTATTATGAAGGGAGGGATGCCTCGGCGAATAGCGCTAAGCGTGGAGCGCTCGCTTTTTGGAAGATTTGATCGTGTCTCCAGCATTTCGCCCGCGATGGTCCAGCGTCTAAGCCAAAAAGGTGTGGCGCAGACTAAACTTGTTGAGTTGAGGAATTGGGTCGACGTCGACGCCACCGGTGTACTCGCGAATTCGAACACTAGTTATCGCCAGCAGCTTGGCATTGATGCTGCGCAGATTGTCGCGTTGTACTCAGGGAATATGGCTGCGAAGCAGGGAATTGAAGCGCTCGCCGAAGTCGCAACTCAGCTCAGGGCCGTGGACGCTCCTGTTACCATGGTTCTTTGTGGCGACGGACCCGCCCGACGACTGCTTGAACAGGCCTGCTCCGAAGCGAGCAATGTAAAGTTCCTTCCCCTGCAACCACTTGAGCGGCTGCCGGAGCTCTTGGGAACGGCCGATATTCATCTGCTCCCGCAGAGACCAGAAGCTGCGGATTTAGTGCTGCCATCGAAACTGACGGGAATGTTAGCGTCCGGTCGGCCTGTTGTAGCGATGGCCGAGAGGGGGACGGGCCTAGCTCACGAAATCGAAGGGGCTGGGATCGCTACATCTTGTACCGCCTCGGCCATGACCGCAGCAATATTGTCCTTGGTTGCGGCGCCCGGCTTGCGCGTGAAATTGGGCGCCTCCGCACGCATCCGGGCAGAAGAGCGTTGGAGGAAAGATATTATAATAAGTAATTTTGAAAAGAAAGTTATAGAATTGTGCTAAATCAGAAATTAGAAATCATAGTGATCCATTTTAGACCAAACTGAAAAAACGATTTTGCTAAGCGTTTAACTTTCAAGTTTTCCGTGTTCAAGGCGTTTGATTTCTTTCACTTTGATAACAATGAAAAACTCATAGGTCGCCTGTAGTGCGCAGTGCTCGAGCCCCGCTCCGCCATCCAGAATGCCGAATTTAAATATATATTGGTAGGGAAATTTCAAAATCAGTCTGAACGGTAGGCGAAAGGATAACTTCTTTAGTGCCAGGCGCCGAACGGCTCGTTCGTCACTGAACAATTTGGAGGCCGAGAAATCTCCTGCGCCAAGAGACCGGATGGTCTCCTCTGCCTCGTAGGTCGAATAGTGATTATGCCGCCATATCCAGTCTGCTATACCCTTCGAAAATGAGTAATGTAAGTAATCATTTTCTAGAGCATTCTGCGACCTGATTGAATCGTCAGGGATTCCCATGCGGCCCGGTTTCTGATTCAAGCTCTGTGCTGGATCGGAGGCTGACCTGCTCCTGAAAAACTTGACCCGTTTGAGCTAGAATTTTCTCGTTTTGCGGCAAGGGCCACGGAGCGAGGAGCGACCATGAAGAGGTCGAAGTTCAGTGAGGCGCAGGTGGCGTTCATCCTG
>Ga0209066_10005016_pt1 | contig 14168 bp, 12 predicted proteins | sample All_14_2_FD_187198 | JGI IMG/M metagenome (GOLD analysis project Ga0209066, IMG submission 187198) | Freshwater microbial communities in response to fracking from Pennsylvania, USA - Allegheny Zone_MetaG_DW_15 (SPAdes) (version 2) ...
CGCCGGCTCCCGTCGCTCCGGCGGCGCCCGCGCCCCAGGCCGCCGCGGCGGCTCCGGCGGCTCCGGCCGCTGTCGCCCCGACCCCGGCGCCCGCGCCGACCCCGGCTCCGCAGCCGGTGGCCGAGGCTCCCCGCGCCGCCGCGCCGCAGCAGCAGCCGGGCAACCAGACCCGCACCTACGAGCCGTCGCGCGAACGCCGCGACGATCGTCCGAGCACCACGACTTATCGCCCCGATCGCGGAGGCACGTCGTTCAACCAGCGCGCCCCGCGCGAAGGCGCCGGCAACCCCTATGGCCAGCGCGCGCCGCGTCCGGGCGATCGTCCGGAAGGCGACCGTCCCCGTCCGCAGGGCGCCGCCGCCACCGGCTACCAGGGCGCCCGTCCGCCGCGCGAAGGTGACCGTCCGCAAGGCGGCGCGCCGCGTCCCGGCGGCGAGACCGTCCGCTACTCCGCCCTGGCCCCGCGCCCGGCTCCGCGCACCGGCGACCGTCCTGGCGGCCCGCGTCCGCCGCGTCCCGGCCAGCCTGCCGCCCCGGCCACGCCCGAGATCCAGCGCGCCACCCGCTCGGCCCCGCGGCCTGGCGGCGCGCTCATCGACCGCCGTCCCGACGAGGATGATGATCGCCGCAAGGGCGCCGCGCCCGGCAAGGCCGTCTCGCGCACCAAGGGCGAGCCCAAGCGTCGCGAAGGTCGCCTGACCATCCAGGTCCTGGCCGGAGACGACGAGGGCGCCGCCGAGCGCATGCGCTCGCTGGCCTCGGTTCGCCGGGCCCGTGAACGGGAAAAGGAAAAGCGTCGCGGCGGCGGAGCCGAGCAGGCCCGCATCGCCCGCGAAGTGGTCATCCCCGACATCATCACCGTGCAGGAACTGTCCAACCGGATGGCCGTGCGCGGCGTCGACATCATCAAGTTCCTGATGCGTCAGGGCGTGATGCTGAAGATTACCGATGTCATCGACAACGACACCGCCGAGCTGGTGGCCACCGAATTCGGCCACACCGTCCGCCGCGTGTCCGAAGCCGACGTCGAAGAAGGCTTCCTGGTCGCCGACGACGACGAGGGTGATCTGGAGCCGCGTCCGCCGGTCGTGACCATCATGGGCCACGTCGACCACGGCAAGACCTCGCTGCTCGACGCCCTGCGCGCCACCGACGTCGTCGGCGGCGAGGCCGGCGGCATCACCCAGCACATCGGCGCCTACCAGGTCCGCCTGGAAGACGACGACCGCATCACCTTCCTCGACACCCCGGGCCACGCGGCGTTCAGCGCCATGCGGGCGCGCGGCGCCAATGTCACCGACATCGTGGTGCTGGTCGTGGCGGCCGACGACGGCGTCAAGCCGCAGACCATCGAGGCCATCCAGCACGCCAAGGCGGCCGGGGTCCCGATCATCGTGGCCATCAACAAGATCGACAAGGACGGGGCCGACCCCACCCGCGTCATCAACGAGATGCTCCAGTACGAGCTGGTCGCTGAAAGCCTGGGCGGCGACGTCCAGACCGTCGAGGTTTCCGCCAAGACCCGCCAGGGTCTCGACGAGCTTCTCGAGCGCATCCTTCTCCAGGCCGAGCTGCTCGACCTCAGGGCCAACCCCGACCGTACGGCCGAGGGCGTGGTCGTCGAGGCCAAGCTGGACAAGGGCCGCGGCGCCGTCGCCACCGTCCTGGTCAAGCGCGGCACGCTGAAGCGCGGCGACATCGTCGTGGCCGGCGCCCAGTTCGGCCGCGTCCGCGCCCTGCTCAACGAGCGCGACGAACAGCTGTCCGAAGCCGGTCCCTCGACGCCTGTCGAGATCCTCGGCCTCGACGGCGCCCCCTCGCCGGGCGACGCCTTCGCCGTGGTCGAGAACGACGCCCGCGCCCGCGAACTGACCGACTACCGCCAGCGCCTCAAGCGCGACAAGGCGGCCGTCGGCGGCGCGGCGGCCGGGGTCTCCCTGACCGACATGATGGCCAAGCTTTCGGCCAAGAAGGTCAGCGAGCTGCCCCTGGTCATCAAGGGCGACGTGCAGGGTTCGGTCGAAGCCATCGTCGGCTCGCTGGACAAGCTGGCCACCGACGAGGTCCGCGCGCGGATCATCCTGTCGGGCGCCGGCGCGATCAGCGAAAGCGACGTCCAGCTGGCCAAGGGCGCCGGCGCGCCGATCATCGGCTTCAACGTCCGGGCCAGCGCCCAGGCGCGGGCCATGGCCGAGCGCGAAGGCGTGGAAATTCGCTACTACGCGATCATCTACGACCTGATCGACGACATCAAAGGCGTGCTCTCGGGCATGCTGGCGCCGATCCAGCGCGAAACCTTCCTCGGCAACGCCGACGTTCTGCAGGTCTTCGACATCAGCAAGATCGGCAAGATCGCCGGCTCGCGCGTCACCGAGGGCGTGGTCCGCAAGGGCGCCAAGGTCCGGATCGTCCGCGAGAACGTGGTCGTGCTGGAACTGGGCACCCTGCAGACGCTCAAGCGCTTCAAGGACGAGGTCAACGAGGTCAACGCCGGCCAGGAGTGCGGCATGCACTTCGCCGGCTTCCAGGACATCCGCGCCGGCGACACCATCGAGTGTTTCACCGTCGAGGAAGTGAAGCGCTCGCTGTAGGGCGCAGCTCACCACAAACGATCAGGGGCGCTGTCTTGCGACAGCGCCCCTTTTTCGTTGTTCCCGGCTGGAAGCCTGAGCGACTTACGCCAGCTTCCGCAGTTCCGGGACCAGGTCGGTCTTTTCCCAGCTGAAGCCGCCCTCGTTGTCGGGCGTGCGGCCGAAGTGGCCGTAGGCGGCGGTGCGGGCGTAGATCGGCCGGTTCAGCTGCAGATGCTCACGGATCGACCGCGGCGTGGCGCCGCCGATCAGTTCCGGCAGGATGCGCTCCAGTTCGGCCGGATCGACCTTGCCGGTGCCGTGCAGGTCGACGTGGAAGGAGACCGGCTTGGCTACGCCGATCGCGTAGGCGATCTGGATGGTGCAGCGGTCCGCCAGGCCGGCGGCGACGACGTTCTTGGCCAGGTAGCGGCAGGCGTAGGCCGCCGAGCGGTCGACCTTGGTCGGATCCTTGCCGCTGAAGGCGCCGCCGCCGTGCGGGGAGGCGCCGCCGTAGGTGTCGACGATGATCTTGCGGCCGGTCACGCCGGCGTCGCCGTCGGGTCCGCCGATCTCGAAGCGGCCGGTGGGGTTGACCAGCCACTGGGTCTTCCTGGTCACCAGGCCTTCGGGGAAGATCGACAGGACGTGCGGCTTGATCAGATCCAGCATGCGCTTGCTGGTGGCCGCCTTGCCGTCGATCTTCTTCTTGTGCTGGTGGCTGACGACGATGGAGACGACGCGCACGGGCTTGCCGTCGCCGTCGTACTCGAGCGTCACTTGGCTCTTGGCGTCAGGCTCCAGCTCCGACAGCTCGCCGCTGTGGCGCAGTTCGGCCAGGCGCTTGAGGATGTTGTGGCTGTACTGCAGCGTGGCCGGCATCAGTTCCGGCGTCTCGGTCGAGGCGTAGCCGAACATGATGCCCTGGTCGCCGGCGCCTTCGTCCTTCTTGTCGCTGGCGTCCACGCCCTGGGCGATGTGGGCCGACTGGCCGTGCAGATAGCAGGCGTACTTCGCCTTCTCCCAGTGGAAGCCCTTCTGCTCGTAGCCGATGTCCTTGATCGCGGCCCGCACCTTGGGCTCCAGCGATCTGATGATGTCGCGGGTAAGCGCCTTGTTGGCGGCCTTGTCGCCGCCCGGCTTGCCGGCCCGGACTTCACCGGCCAGCACGATCCGGTTGGTGGTGACCAGCGTCTCGCAGGCCACCCGGGCCTCGGGGTCGGCGGTCAGGAAGGCGTCGACCACGGTGTCGCTGATGCGGTCGGCGACCTTGTCGGGGTGGCCTTCCGAGACGCTCTCGCTGGTGAAGAGGTAGGAGGATCGGCTCAAGACGGGACTCCAAGGGAAACGAGGCCGCCTCGAAGGCGGCCTCGAAACCTATAAGGATATCTTTATGTCCGCAAGGCGACGCGCAGCGCGCGGATCATCGACCGGCACCAGAAATTCGGGGCGCGTCGTCAGAGACCGTCAGTCTTCGGCGCCGTCAGGGGTCTCTTCTTCCTCGGCCATAGAGCGGACGAGGTCGAGGATCCGGCGACGGACGCGGCCGCGCTTGATCTTGGGAAACAGCGCCGCCAGCTCCAGACCTTCCGGCGTCATCAGGAAGTCGTGGATGAAGGGCTCGGCCCCGCTGTCCGACACGCCCTCGGCGCGGGCCGTCGACGGATCGACCAGGCCATCGAAGAAATAGGAGATCGAGGTCTGCAGCGACTTGGCGATCTCGTACAGCTTGCTGGCGCTGACGCGATTGGCGCCGCGCTCGTACTTCTGCACCTGCTGGAAGGTCAGGCCGAGGTCGTCGGCGAGGCGTTCCTGAGAAACGCCGAGCAGCTTGCGGCGCATCCGGATGCGTCCGCCCACATGCAGGTCGACGGGGTTGGGGGAGCGGTCAGTATCAGTGGTAGCGTTCATGAGGCCCTGAATAGCAGAAACACCGGTTTCACTTACCCCCCATCACGCCATTCTGTCGCCGTTTCAAGGCCCGGACTACCCGAATACGCAGGATGAACGCGGCCGAGACCAGCAACAGGGCGACAAAGGGCAGATCGCCGTAGCGACGGTACGGGGTGTCAGTCCGCCGCCGGGGTACGGTCGCGTCAATAACGCCGGTATCTCCAAGACGCAACGCACCTGCGTCCACCTGTCCCAGTGCGCTGATCACCGCCGAGACCCCGGTGGGCGTCGAACGCAGGATCGGGACACCCTCCTCGATGGCCCGATAGCTGGCCAGATTGAGGTGCTGCAGCGGCCCGCTTGTGCGGCCGAACCAGGCGTCGTTGGACACATTGACGATGAAGGCCGGGGCTACGCCGGAGGCGCGCGCGCCCCGCCGGGTAAAGCCCGGGAACAGCGACTCGTAGCAGATCAACGGCTGAAACGGCGGCAGGCCGGCGACGGTCAACGGGGCCGGCTCCGGTCCGGTGGCGAAGCTCTCGGGCGCATGGACCAACGCCTTGACCCCCAGGCGGGTCAGCAGGTCTTCCAGGGGCAGGAACTCGCCGAACGGCACCAGTCGGTGCTTGTCATAGACGCCCGCCGGCTCGAGGCCCCCGGCGGTGCGGCGCGCGGCGACCAGGGTGTTGAAGTAGCGGGGATCGGCCGGCGTCCCCTCGTAGCGATAGGCCCCGACCAGCAGGACCTGGCCCGGGCGCAGCGACTGCTCGATGGCCCGCCGGGTCCAGGTCCCGGGGGCCAGGTAGTCGTTGACGGCGGCGGGGATGGCGCCTTCCGGCCAGATGACGATGTCGGCCGGCGGGCCCGGGTAGGGGCGGGCGGTCAGGCCGGTGTAGGCCTCGACGATGCGCTGGAAGTGGGCGGGATCGTACTTGGCGGCCTGCTTGATGTCGGCCTGGACGATGCGCACACGGAGCTCGCCACGCCGGTCGCCGGGCTCTGTGACCTGGACATCGACGGTCCGCACCGCGCCCCAGACAAACAGCCCCGCCAGCACCGCCGCCGCGCCGCCGACGGCGAAGCGTCCCTGGCGACCCTCGCGCCAGAGCACGACCGTCGAAACGGTCGCCAGGGTAATCCAGGTCAGGCCATAGGCGCCCACCAGCGCGGCCGTCTGGGACATCGCCGACCCGGCCCGCCAGGTCTCACCGGGCAGGTTCCAGGGAAAGCCGGTCAGGACATGGCCGCGAATCCACTCGAAAGCGGCGAACACGCCGGCGAAGACCAGCACGCGGGACAGGCCCGTCGCCTGGATCAGGCGATAGGCGAGGGCCGCCGCCCCCCAGAACAGCGCCACGCCGCCGGCCATGGCGGCCACGGCGAGGGGCGCCATCCAGCCATGGGCGACGATGTCGACCAGGAAGGCCTCGGCGATCCACCAGGTCCCGATCGCGAAATAGGCCAGGCCAGCCAGCCAGCCGCGCCAGAAGGCCGACCGCAGCGGCCGGGCCTCGTCGGCGCTGTCGACCAGCCACAGCAGCAGGGGATAGCCGAGCAGGCCCGGCAGCAGGCCGAAGGGCGGATGGGCCAGCGCCGCCGCGAGGCCGGCGACCAGGGCCAGCAGCCAGCGGGGGGCCTTCTGCAGGCCGCTGGCCAGCCGCGCGACAATCACGCCGGCGGAGCCTCGACGGCGGTCAGGTCCGGCCGGGGCCGGACGCGGATGCGCTTCACCCGCCTGGGATCGGCGTCCATCACTTCCAGCTCGTAGCCGGCCGGAAGCTGGATCACCTCGCCTCGCCGCGGCACGCGGCCGGCGATGGCGGTGACCAGGCCGCCGACGGTGTCGATCTCTTCCTCCAGCTCGGCCGGCGCCAGTTCGCCGGCGCCGAGGGCTTCCTCCAGATCCTCCAGCGGCGCGCGCGCATCGGCCTCGAACACGCCGCCGGGACGGGCCCGCACGCCGCTGACCGTGGCCTCGTCGTGCTCGTCATCGATCTCGCCGACCACGGCCTCGATCAGGTCCTCCAGCGTCACCAGCCCCTCGGTGCCGCCATATTCGTCGATGACCAGCGCCATGTGGATGCGCGTCTTCTGCATCTGGGCCAGCAGGTCGGCGGCGCGCATGGAGGCGGGGACGTACAGGGTCTCCCGCTTGAGGCGCTTGAGCAGGGTCGAGGTGGCGGCCGGCTTGCGGCCCTTGCCCGACACCGCCTTGAACACGTCCTTGATGTGAACGACCCCGATCGGGTCATCGAGCGTGTCGCGGTAGATCGGCAGCCGGCTGTGCTCGGTTTCAATGAACCGGGCGACCAGCGCCTCGAAGGCGGTGGTGATCTCCACCGCCACGATATCGGCGCGGGGGGTCATCAGGTCATCGACGGTCAGCGTCTGGAAGGCGCGCGCCTGACCGACCAGCGTGGCGGCGGCCGCGGCGGCCTGGCCCTGGGCGGTTTCCAGCTCCTGCACTGGTTCGGCGACCTCGCGGCGCAGGCGTCGGAAGAGGGCGCGCAGTCCCCGGCTTCGTCGGGGGGGCGTCTCGGGCTGCGTCCCGGTATCGTCGCTCGGCATGTCGTCCCTGCTGTCAGGCGTAAGGATCAGGGACGCCCAGTCCGGCGAGGATCCGCCGTTCAAGCGCCTCCATCTCCTCGGCCTCGGCCTCGGTGAGGTGGTCGTATCCTAGAAGATGTAGCACCCCGTGCGCCACCAGGTGTTGCAGATGGTGCGCGATCGGCTTGCCCTGCTCGGCCGCCTCGCGGGCGCAGACGCCATGGGCCAGGGCGATGTCGCCCAGATGGTCCTCGGGATTTTCGGGCGCCGGGAAGCTCAGGACGTTCGTGGGGCCGGTCTTTCCGCGGAAGCGTTCGTTCAGCTCCGCGACACTGTCGTCGTCGGTCAGCAGGATGGTGACCCCGCCGCGCGCCTCCAGCGCCGCCTGCGCGGCGGCCAGCACGACAGCCTCGGCCTCCGGCAGCGCCGCCGACCAGGCCTCGTCCTCGATCTCGATGTCGATCATTTACCGGCGCGCTTCGCGGCGTCCGCGTCGTAGGCCTTGACGATGCGGGCCACCATCGGGTGGCGGACGACGTCGTCGGACGTGAAACGGGTGACGCCGACGCCCTCGACCCCTTCCAGGATCGACACCGCGTGGGCCAGGCCCGAGTCTCCGGCGTTCAGCAGGTCGACCTGGCTGGGGTCGCCGGTCACCGCCATGCGCGAGCCCTCGCCCAGCCGGGTCAGGACCATCTTCATCTGCAGACGGCTGGTGTTCTGCGCCTCGTCGACGATGACATAGGCGTGGGCAAGCGTGCGGCCGCGCATGAAGGCGATCGGCGCGACCTCGATCTCGCCCTTGTCGCGGCGACGGCGCAGCTGCTCGGTCCCGACGATCTGGGTCAGGGCCTCCCAGACGGGCGCCATATAGGGATCGACCTTCTCGGTCAGGTCGCCGGGCAGGAAGCCCAGCTTCTCGCCGGCCTCAACCGCCGGCCGGGTGACGATCAGGCGGTCGACGTCGCCGCGCAGCAGCATGCCCGCGCCGTGGGCCACGGCGAGGAAGGTCTTTCCGGTCCCGGCCGGGCCGAGGCCGAAGGTGACGTCATGACGCCCCAGCATGTCCATGTAGCGGGCCTGGGTCGCGGTCTTGGGTGACACAGGACCCCGGTGACCGCCACCTGCCCGGGCCACGGCGGCCGGACCGGCCGAGGCGGTCGGTCGGGCTTCGCCGACGGCGACGCGCACGTCCGCCTCGCTGACCGGCGAGCCCGCGTCGACCAGGGCCTCCAGCGCCGCGATGGCGCGCTTGGCCTGGCCGCGGCCGCGGGCGTCGCCCTGGACGGAGACGCCGCCGCCAGGAGTCTCGATCAACACCTTGAAGGCGTCCTCGATCAGGGCGGCGTGGCGTCCGCCGGGACCGTAGACGGCGCGGGCCGCGTCGTCGGACAGCGGCAGAAATTCAGGAGGACGGCTCATGCGGGTTCCAGAACGAGCGAACCCGACAGACTGCCCCGCGTCGCCGCCTCGATCCGCACCGGCAGGATCTGTCCGATCAGCGAGGCGGGCCCCTCGATATGCACCGGCTGCAGCCAGGGCGACCGGCCGCCGACCTGGCCGGCGTTGCGGCCGACCTTCTCGATCAGCACCGACGCCACGCGGCCGACGACCGACTGGTTGAAAGCCGCCGCCTGGTCCTGCAGCAGCGCGTTCAGGCGCTGCAGCCGCTCGTCCATGATCTGTTCGGCCACCTGGCCGGGCATGGCCGAGGCCGGCGTGCCGGGGCGGCGGCTGTACTTGAACGAGAAGGCGCCGGCGTAGCCGACCTCGCGCACCAGGTTCAGGGTCGCCTCGAAGTCGCTCTCCCGTTCGCCGGGGAAGCCGACGATGAAGTCACAGCTCATGGCGATGTCGGGCCGGGCGGCGCGGATGCGTTCCACCAGGCGGATGTAGTGTTCGGCCGTGTGGCCGCGGTTCATGGCCTTGAGAATGCGGTCGCTGCCCGACTGCACCGGCAGATGCAGGTAGGGCATCAGGGCCTCGACCTCGCCGTGGGCGGCGATCAGGGCGTCGTCCATGTCGCGCGGATGGCTGGTGGTGTAGCGGATGCGGTCCAGGCCCTCGACCTTCGCCAGCTGGCGAACGAGGCCGGCCAGGCCGCCGTCGCAACCGTCGTAGGCGTTGACGTTCTGGCCCAGCAGCGTGACCTCGCGCACGCCCTTGGACGCCAGGTCGCGGGCCTCGGCGACGATCGTGTCGGCCGGCCGCGACCACTCGCCGCCGCGCGTGTAGGGCACCACGCAGAAGGTGCAGAACTTGTCGCAGCCCTCCTGCACGGTGAGAAAGGCGGTGACGCCGGTGACATGGCGCTCGGTCGGCAGGGCGTCGAACTTCTCGTCGGCCGCGAAGTCGGCGGAGAGGCGCTCGCCGGTGGCCCGGTGGGTGCGGGCGATCAGCTCGGGCAGCTGGTGATAGGCCTGCGGTCCGACCACCAGGTCCACGGCCGGCTGGCGGCGCATGATCTCCTCGCCCTCGGCCTGGGCCACGCAGCCGGCGACGACGATGTTCATCGTCCCGCCGGCCTCGGCCTTGCGGCGCTTCATCAGCTTGAGCTGGCCGAGCTCGGAATAGACCTTCTCGGTGGCCTTCTCGCGGATGTGGCAGGTGTTGAGCACCACCAGGTCGGCGCCTTCGGGGTCATCGGTCACGCCATAGCCCAGCGGGCGCAGGACGTCGGCCATGCGCTCGCTGTCGTAGACGTTCATCTGACAGCCGTAGGTCTTGATGTAGAGGCGCTTTTCCGGCGCGGACTGGGTCATGCCGAGGTTATGGGGTTGGCGCTCGCGTTTCGCAAGAAACACCGCCTCCCCGGCGAACGCCGGGGTCCATGTGAAACCCGCTCGGCGCCCTGGCTGTCCTGTGGGTCCCGGCCTTCGCCGGGAGGTCGGGACCGAGGGCTACTCCTCGATCGGCACGCCATAGAGTTCCAGCCGGTGATCCACGAGTTTGTAGCCGAGCTTGCGGGCGATGGCCTGCTGCAGGGCCTCGATCTCCTCGTCGACGAACTCGACCACCTTGCCGGTCTTCATGTCGATCAGGTGGTCGTGGTGGACGTCCGGCGCCTCCTCATAGCGGCTGCGGCCGTCGCGGAAGTCGTGGCGCTCGATGATCCCCGACTCCTCGAACAGGCGGACGGTCCGGTAGACGGTGGCGATGGAGATGTGCGGGTCGATGGCGTGGGCGCGGCGGTAGAGCTCCTCCACGTCCGGGTGATCCTGCGCCGAGGACAGGACGCGGGCGATGACGCGGCGCTGGTCGGTCATCCGCATGCCTTTTTCGACGCACAGTTTTTCGAGCCGGTCCAAGGCAGTCCTCCGTCCTGAGTCGCGCCAAGATAGGCGCTGGCCGCTCAGGTGTTAAGCGCGCGCCGCATCACGACCGCGTCCGCGCCGGACGCATAGTATCCCTTGCGCAATCCGACGCGCTCGAAGCCCGCCGATGCATAGAGGGCGAGCGCCGCGACATTGTCGTCCGCGACCTCGAGGAACAGGCTCGTCGCGGCCTGTGTCGCGGCCAGGCCGGCGGCCGCCTCGACCAGGGCGCGGCCGACGCCGAGGCGTCGCGCGGCGGGCGTCACAGCCAGGGTCAGGATCTCGGCCTCGCCGGCGATGGCGCGGCACAGGATGAAGCCTTGCCCGTCGATGGTCAGGGCGAACACGCCGGGCGTCGCCATCAAGGCGGCGATCTCGCCCGCGCTCCAGGGCTTGTCGAAGGCGGCGGCGTGCAGGGCGGCGAGGATGGCCGCATCTTCAGCAAGGGCGGCGCGCAGGCTCATATCGGCAGCTTGGCGTCCGGGGCCCGCAAGTACAGCGGCCGAACCGGCCTGACGGGGGCGGCGGCGGCCAGGCGCGCTACGGCGACGGGGTCGGGTCCGTCCGGAGTCTCGATCACGGCGCCGGCGAGGATTCCCTCCAGCAGCGGCGCGCCGGACCCGGTGAAGGTCGCGGGGCCGCCGGCGTAGACCTCGGCGATGCGGGCGGCGGCGGTCTCCAGCGTCACCGCGTCCGGGGCGGTCAGGGCCACGCCGTCGCCGAACAGCTGCAGATAGATCTGGCCCCGGCGGGCGTCGATGGCGGCGGCGACAAAGCCGGTCCGCCCGAAGGCCATGGCCGCCAGCGTGCCGACTCCGACGACAGGGATGGAGAGGGCGGCGCCCAGGCCCTTGGCGAAGGCGATGCCGACGCGCAGGCCGGTGAAACTGCCCGGGCCGACCGTGACGCCGATGCGGGTGAGCGACCTGAAGGCGACGCCGGCTTCATCCGCCAGCTCGCGAACCATGGGGGCCAGCCGCTCCTGATGCCCGCGCGGCATCGCTTCGGAGCGGGCGGCCAGCACGGTCTCGCCGCCCAGGATGGCGGCGGAACAGGCGGTCAGGCAGGTGTCGAGGGCGAGGATCACCCGCGCTCTCTACAGCGTCTGCTCGACCCGCGTCACTTCCGGCACGTAGTGTTTGAGCATGTTCTCGACGCCGGCCTTGAGCGTGGCGGAGGAGGACGGGCAGCCCGAGCAGGCGCCGCGCATGTGCAGATAGACCACGCCGGTGTCAGCCTCGAACCGCGAGAAGACGATGTCGCCGCCGTCCTGGGCCACGGCCGGGCGGATGCGGGTATCGAGCAGATCCTTGATCTCCTGGACGATCTGCGCGGTGTCGCCCTCATAGACCGTCTGGTCGTGACCATCTGACGCACCCGTGGTCAGGATCGGCGCGCCGGAGGTGAAGTGATCCATGATCGCGGCCAGCACCGGCGCCTTCAGATGGCTCCAGTCGGTCCCCTCCGCCTTGGTGACGGTCAGGAAGTCGGAGCCGAAGAAGACCCGAACGACATCGCCAAGGTCAAACAGGGCGCGGGCCAGCGGGGAAGCGTTCGCCTCCTCATCGTCGCGGAATTCGCGGGCGCCGTCGGTCAGCACCTCCCGCCCGGGAAGGAACTTCAGAACCTCGGGGTTCGGCGTGGGCTCGGTCTGGATAAACATGACACTCTCTAGATGGCCGCCCGCGGGCTCTTCGGCAAGGGCGATGCAAAAGAGTCAAAAACCGGGACGCCGTAAGGAGCTGTTTAACACCCTGAGCCTAAACCCGTATTGGTTATCAATGCTCAGAAGGGGCAACTCAGGATGAAATATCCCGCTATCGTCGCCGCCGGCCTGCTGGCCGCGGTCACCCTCGTTGGTCCGGCTTCGGCCGCCAACCTCCAGGCCCAGATGGAGTCGTGCCTCACCAAGCACGCCAACACCCGTCAGGCGGCCGCCATCACCCTCGAATGCAACGCCGACGCCGGCAAGCTGTCGGCCTGCAAGGTCGTGCAGAGCCAGGCGCCGTCGCCGGGCTTCGAAAAGGCGGCCATCTGCGTCGCCGAAGTCCTGCCCATGGCCGGCAAGACGGGCACCATCCGGGTCCCGGTCCGCTTCCCGGGCGCCTAAAGCCCGGTCCACGGACACATACCGGTCCGCGCCGCCCGCTCCAGGGTCGTCGCGGATCGACAAAGACGAATTCGGGGCGCCTCCGCCGAGGCGCCCCGATACGTTTTCGGCGTTAACCTCAAGATTACCCAATTCAGGGGAAGGTGCCGCGTCGCTGTTGGTGGGCGGGGAAACTTTTATGCGTATGCCGAGACTTGATGATGCGCCTTTGGCGGTGAAGATCGGCTTCGCGCCGCTGCTCGCCATCATCGCGCTGGCCCTTGTGGCAAGCGGTTCCTGGTGGATGAACCAGAACCAGCGGTCGGTGCTGACCCAGGTGGTCGCCTCCGACGTGCCCCAGGCGCTTCGCCTGGCCTCCATCTCCCAGCGAATCACCGCCGCCCACGGCGAGCTGTATCTGCTGACCACCGGAAAGCTGGCCGACATCGAGACCGCCAGGATCCCGGACCGCGCCGCGGCGCTGTCCGCCGAGATCAAGGACATCCGCAAGGAAGTCGACGCCGTCGTCAAGACCGCCGAGCCGGCCAACCAGAAGCAACTCCAGGCGCTGGCCAAGGAACTGTCCGGCTATCAGGACGCCGTCGACCTCGTCACCGGCATGCTGGACGCCGACGCCACGACCGCCGCGCAGTTCACCGTGCCGTTCGAGGAATCCTACATCCAGATGAACGCCACGCTGGCCAAGGCTGTGAAAGCCTCCAGCGACAACACTGTCGCCCGCGCCGAGAAGTCGGTGAAGGAAGCCGAGACCATCGGCGCCATCGCCACCGTCTTGGTTCTGCTGGCCCTGGTGGCCGTCGCCGCCATCGCCGCGGCCCTGGTGGTCGCCATCCGCAAGGGCGTCATCCGCATCGCCGCCGCCACCGAGACCCTCGCCGGCGGCGACAACCGGGTGAACCTGGATGTCCTCAAGCGCGCCGACGAGTTGGGCGCCATCGTCAAGTCGCTGGTCATCTTCCGCGACAACCAGCTTCGCCTCGCCCAACTCCATGAACGCGAACAGGCCCAGGCCGCTGACCAGGAATCGACGCGCGCCAGCCAGGAAGCGGCCCGCGCCGCCTCCGCCAAGGAACAGGCCGAGGTCGTCGATGGCCTGGCCCAGGGTCTGCAGCGCCTGACCGCCGGCGACCTGACCTGCCGCCTCGATAAGCCGTTCGCCCCGGCCTACGAGTCGCTGCGCGCCGACTTCAACGCCACGGTCACCCAGCTGGCCGAGATCATGCGCACCATCTCGCACCGCGCCTCGGGCATCGAGACCGCCTCCAGCGAGACCAGCGCCGCCGCCGACGACCTGTCGCGCCGCACCGAGAACCAGGCCGCCAACCTTCAGGAAACGGCGACCACGCTGAACGAGATCACCAACGCCGTGTCCCGCACGGCCGAGGGTTCGGCCCAGGCCGACAAGATGGTCGGCGAGACCGGCGTCGAGGCCCGCGAGTCGGGCGAGGTCGTTCGCCGCGCCGTCTCGGCGATGAGCGAGATCGAAGCCTCGTCCAAGCAGATATTCCAGATCACCGGCGTTATCGACGAGATCGCCTTCCAGACCAACCTGCTGGCCCTGAACGCCGGCGTGGAAGCGGCCCGGGCCGGCGACGCCGGCAAGGGCTTCGCGGTCGTCGCCCAGGAAGTGCGGGCCCTTGCCCAGCGCTCCGCCGAGGCGGCCAAGGAGATCAAGGCTCTGATCGCCTCGTCGAGCAACCAGATCAACAGCGGCGCCACCCTGGTCGGTGAAGC
>Ga0209066_10005018_pt1 | contig 14164 bp, 14 predicted proteins | sample All_14_2_FD_187198 | JGI IMG/M metagenome (GOLD analysis project Ga0209066, IMG submission 187198) | Freshwater microbial communities in response to fracking from Pennsylvania, USA - Allegheny Zone_MetaG_DW_15 (SPAdes) (version 2) ...
GGTCGGGACTGTATACCGCGTGAGCCACCGCCGCGCGCTGCGCGAAGCCGCCCGCTGACGCCAGCGTCAGGCCGCGCTCGGCGGGTGCCGCGGCGGCCATGCGGCCGGCATCGTCGCCCCCCGCGGGCAGGCCGCCCCGCAAGCCCCAGCCAGTCGCGCCGCTGATGACGGCGATGGCGATCCCAGCGGCCAGGCGCTGGAGGTACCAAGGCGTCTGCGGCACGGCGCGCGGGCGCGCCGATTTCAGCAGGCGCTGCGGCGGCTGTTCATCCAGCACGGGATCGAACAAGGCGTGCAGTTCGCGCTTCTGCGCCCGGTAGGCCTCCAGGCGCTGCGCGTCTTCAGGGCGTGCGGCCAGATAAGCGGCGATCTCGACCTGGCGCTCAGCGGGCAGGCGGCCATCAACGAACGCATGCAGGTCGGCCTCGGTGACCGGGGGAATGGACGGTGGCGGACGGTCGGTATTCATGGGTTGCTTCGCAATACATTCATTTGACGACTTTCAGCCGCACCGGTTCTGCGCGGCCTTCCATCAGGCCGCGCAGGCGCTCACGGCCTCGCGACAGGCGCGACATCACGGTGCCGATGGGGATACCCAGGGCCTGCGCCACATCGGCATAGGCCATGTCTTCCAGCGTCACCAGAAGAAGCACTTCCTTCTGCTCGACGGGCAGCAAGTCCAGTGCAGCCTGCAGATCCAGTACAGCCAGCCTGTCGGTTTGTGTCGGCGCCACCGGCACTTCGGGCGTGTCGTCGTCCATGGTCACGGTGTGCAGCCTGGGACGGCGCACGCCATCGACGTGCAGGTTGTGCATGATGCTGAAGAGCCAGGCGCGCATGTCGGCCACGCCGCCCCACAGGTTCGACTTGGCCCAGGCCCGCTCCAGCGTGTCCTGCACCAGATCGTCGGCGTCGTCACGGTTGTTCACCAGCGCGCGCGAATAGCGGCGCAGGCGCGGCACCCAGCTCAGCAGGCTTGCGTCGTCTTGCATCGGGGGGTCGTGGCCTGAGGGACTGGACGGAAGTCGACAGCAAATGTCATTCCTTGATGATGTGCCAGACGTCTTTGAAGTTGTCGCCGGCGCGGTCGCCGGGCTTCTGGTCGGCCTGGTAGGTGTAGACCGGCTTGCCCTTGTAGGCCCACTGGCGCGCACCGTCGTCGCGCATGACGATCGTGTATGCACCGGCGGGTTGGTCGCTGGCGGCGGCCATCGCGGGCGGCCACAGCGCGGCGCAGCCGCCGTTGCAGGTGCTCTTGCCGCTGCCTGCCACGTCCTTGTCGAAGGTGTAGAGCGTCATGCCCTTGGCGTCGACCAGCGCGCCGTTGGCGAGCTTGGCCGGCGCGTCGGCAGCCATAGCGCCGGTGAGTGGTGCCGCGAAGGAAGCCGCTGTGATCAGCAGCGCGGCCAGAGTCGAAAGGTGCTTCATGGGGTTGTCCTTTGGGGTCTGGTGGAGAGTAGCCACGCTGCGTGCCGTTCAGTAAGCCGCAGCCACCGCCAGCTTGGGGTCGATCTGCCAGGTTTCACTGACGATCTTGCCTTCACGGAACGTCAGCACGTAGCGCACCTTGATGGGCATCTTGCCTTCGAAGACGACGTTGGCCGAGACGGTGGCGCCCTTGGGGTTGGCCGATTCTTCAATCTGGCCGACTGTGAGCTTCAGTGGGCCGACGGCCTTGCCGAACTTCTCCCAGGTGCCGCGAATGGCATCGGTGGTGGCATAGGTGCCGTCGAGTGGGCCGCCTACCCAGTTCAGCTGGGCCTGGTCGGCATAGGCACGCATGACGATCTGGGTGTCGCCCGAGGCGATGGCCTGGAAGTGCGTGCGGGCGTCGTCGCTGGGGGCGGCGAAGGCGCTGCCGGAGGCGAGCGTCAGGGCGGTGGCGGCGAAAGCGAAAGTCTTGAACATTGTGGGCTCCGATGAAGGGTTGGTGTGAAGTGAAGGGGGGTGAGTGCGGGACGAAGGGTCAGATAGGTCCCGACAAAAGAGCAGACGGCGTCGGCATGCGGTCTATTCCAGAGCGTGCAAAGAAATTTAGGGTCAGGGCCCTGGGCCGTGAATTCGAGGCTTCAGCCCAGCAGGGCCGGCACCCAGCGGTTGATGAGCGCGCCTCCGACGATGAGCCAGCCGAACAAGATCAACGCCAGCAGCAGCGGCTTGGCCCCGGCCTTGCGAATGGCGCCGATGTGCGTGGCCAGGCCGAGCGCAGCCATCGCCATCGCCAGCAGCGCGGTGTCAATCTCGGTCGTCACTGCCACCACCGACGCCGGCAGCCATTGCAGCGAATTGAGCAACACGACCGCGACGAAGCCGAAGGCGAACCAGGGCACAGCGAGTTGACCCTTGGCGTGAGCATGCTCTGCCTCCACTAGGGCTTGCAGGGTGCTGTCGCGCGCCAGCCAAGCCGACAGCATCACCAGGAACGGCGCCAGCATCATTACTCGAACCATCTTCGCGATGACGGCCGAGTTGGCTGCGTCCGGGCCCACCGAACGTGCTGCGGCCACCACCTGGGCCACCTCGTGGATGGTCGATCCGACGTAGATGCCGAACCCGTTGGCGCCGCCGGGGATCAGCGCCCAGTGCCGGTTCAGCTCGAACAGCGCCGGGTACAGGAAGATCGCCAGCGTGCCGAACACCACCACCGTGGCCACCGCCACCGTGACCTGCTCGGCGCGCGCCTTGACCACCGGCTCGGCGGCCATCACCGCAGCAGCGCCGCAGATGGCACTGCCAGCGCCGATCAGCATCGCCGTCTTGCGCTCCAGGCCCAGCCAGCGCGTGCCGATGAGGCAGGCCAGTGCGAAGGTCGAACCCAATATCATCGCGTCGATGGCGACACCAGCGATGCCGACATGGTCAATGTCCTGCACGGTGAGCCGCAGGCCGTACAGCACCACGCCCAGGCGAAGCAGGTTCTGCTTGGAGAAGTTGACGCCGGCGCCGCTGGCTACCGCCAAGCGCGGGGCCCACGGGTAAACCGTGTTGCCCACGATCATGCCCAGCACGATGGCCAGCGTCAGCGCACTGAAGCCATGGTCCTGCAGCCAGGCGATGCGGCCCAGCGCGATACCGGTGGCAGCCAAGGCGCCGCTCAGGGCCAGGCCGGGGAGCATGCGTGCGAAAGCCGATGCAGAGGCCAATGTGCGTGGCTCAGGAAGTACGTTGATGGTCATGCTGCTTGCCTCCGGTTGAAGTTCGTGAGGACAAAGCTTCCGGCTTCATGGATGACCCGTCAAACGGGTTGTATCGCTAAGATGTACCCATCTAATCGCTTTGCAAACGAATCCGCCATGAATACCCTTCGCCTCACGCTGCGACAGCTGCAGATCTTCGTGGCGGTTGCGCGCAGCGGCACTACCACGGCAGCCAGCGCCGAGATTGCGCTGTCGCAGTCGGCCACCAGCTCGGCCGTGAATGAACTTGAGCGGCTGCTGTCGCTGCGCCTGTTCGACCGCGCGGGCAAGCGCCTGCTGCTCAACGACAACGGCCGTGCGTTACTGCCGCGGGCCCTGGCGCTGCTGGACGGTGCCGCCGGCATCGAGTTGATGTCCCGCGATGGCAGCGCCCAGGCGCAGTCGCTGCGCATCGGCGCCAGCACCACCATCGGCAACTATGTGCTGCCCAGGCTGCTGGCCCGTTTTGTCGCAGCGCAACCGGGCCATGCCAGTGCCTGGCGCTCAAAGGTCGTGATCGGAAACACGGCGGCCATCTGTGACGCGGTCGCTGCGTTTGAACTGGACGTGGGCCTGATCGAAGGGCCTTGCCACCAAGCGGCGCTGGCCGTCACGCCATGGCACCAGGACGAGATGGTGGTCGTTACATCGCCTGACAGCGCGTGGGCACGAATGAGCCTGGCCGGCGAGCGGGTGCCAATGCGGACACTGCGTGAAGGGGTCTGGCTGTTGCGTGAGTCGGGCTCGGGAACGCGCGAGGCCACCGACCAAAGTCTGCTGCCCCACTTGCGCTCCTACCGTCGAAGCATCGAGCTGGGAAGTTCGGAGGCGATCAAACATGCGGCCGAGGCGGGTATGGGGGTGGCCTGCCTTTCGTCGTGGGTCGTGAGCGACGCTTTGGAGGCCGGCCGCCTGTGCCGCATCTCCACGACCTTGCCGCGGCAGCTCCGACAATCTCACCTGGTCGTGCATCGCGACAAACAGCCCACCGCTTCGCTGCTGGCATTTGTCGACCAGGTATTTGGCGCCGAGAACACGGCGCCATGAAATGTGACTCCATCGAGGTCAGGCCTGAGCAGCTCGCCAGTCGGCGCTCAAAGTTTATCCACGCACCTTCAACGAGATTCACGGCAGGCTCACCTGCACAAATGCCGGATGCGGATGGCGACGTCAAGACTGCCGCATATCCACATACCGCGCGCGATGTCTTGGGCATTGCGATCCAACGGCCACCCCTTGTTTCCTTCTTTATTTGCGGCGAGAGCAATGATCAGAATGTTGCAACAGCATCAGGTCAAAGTGAACTATTGCCCGTCTATCACGCACTTTGAGGAGCACAGGGAACCCGGGTGGCGGGTATTGCGCTACGGACACTGAAGGACCAAAAGAAGTGATTCGCCCTCCCTGCTGGCGCTTGAAGAAGGCCTGCCCATGGTCCAGAACACCGTTTCGTCCGTGACGCAAAGGGCCATTCCAGAACTTTGCACTTCGCTACAGTGCCGAACGACCGGTACAGGTAATCGATCGGTCGCTTGAGATCCTGACCGGTAAGCGACCGCTTGCGTTGGCGCCCATGGACTCTGCCGTCGAACCTAAGTGGCAGCAATCAGTCTTAAGCCGCCGGCCAGTGTGCGGTATGGGGTGCAGATTCATGGCGACAATCGAGTTTTGTGCTGCTCGGGTACATCAGCCACACAGTTGACCTGCCTCGATCAGTGTCAAGCTCCCTGTCCCGTCGCGAGCTTCAGCACCATCCCGATCACGAACAGCGAGGCGGCAATGCGACCCCAGCGCCAGGTGGTGAACCAGTAGCGATGATTGACCCACACCGCGCGATGGATTCGCTCTGCTGAAACCAGGAGTGCAATCGCAACGACCACGGGGCCGACGATTCCGACGGGCGCATCAATCTGGCCCAGCAGGAATACCCAGAACAGCGGCCACGCCACCGCATCGATGGCCGCGAGCCATCGTCTACCCGTCCAGTGCGGTGCATTGGCTCGGGGTTCACGCGCAACGAGCAGCCACATACCAACCTCCAGTCATTTCTTGCGTCACTGACCCAGTCCGTTGCTCTCCTCGTCCGTTCAGCCCACGGCACTGCCCAGAATGGAAAGGCAACCGACCAGCGATCAAACATTGCCACATCCCACCCGGTGATTGAATCCACACGGCAAACAACCGTAAAAGATGTTTCATCGCTCGTGGGTCCATGGCCAGCCCAGTGATCCACCAAATCGTGTCGTCTGATTCCCAAAGAACACTGCCCCAATTTCCGAGGGAGCTGGATTGGGAACCCGTCCCTCGATCATCAAGCCTGTTCAGGTGTGCACCCTGCCCCGCATTCGTCGGTCGCCGTGCGACACCGAAAGCGCTGGGTCAAGGCGCGAAAGCCTGGGCACCGTGGAATAAATGGAGGGGGCCCACCAGAGTGAAACGGCGGTGGGAAGGCAGCTGTTTATGCCGCGAAAGGCCTTGGCGAATGCGCCAGCAGCGCTATGGTTCGCAAGTAGGCGAGCGGCGAAGTTTCAGGTGTAGCACCTTGTGGAAATTATCAGAAGGACCATTCACAAATCGGGAACGCAACTCCATGAGTCTCGGTTCTTGAAACGCCGAGTGCCATCAATTCGTTCCAAGAAGCTCCGACGGACGGAAACGACTGGAAACCATTGAGACGCGCACGATACCCGCGCCATCTAGACAGGATTTCGCAGCTCCCAGCTAAATGGATGTAGTCAGCGAATTGCCGTTGCTGGCACTTCCGGAGCCGCTTCATATGCTGGATCGTGATCAGTTGGAAACGTTTGCCACTGTGGTCGAGCAGCAAAGCTTCGACCGCGCGGCCAGCGTGCTCAGCATCACAAGGGGCGCTGTCTCCCAGCGCATCAAGGCGCTGGAAGAATCGTTGTCCACGGTGCTGGTCAAGCGAGAACGGCCGGTGGCGGCCACGCATGCCGGTGAGGTGCTGCTGCGCCATGTAAAGGCGCTGCGCATCCTTGAAGGATCGGCACTTCAAGAACTTGCGCCAACCGCTAAACCACACGCACCCGTCTCCCTGGCCATTGCGGTGAATGCCGATTCCCTGGCCACCTGGTTTCCTGAAGTGCTCCGGGAACTGCTGATGGGTCAGCTGGTGGCCCTGGAGGTGATCGCAGACGATCAGGATCACACCTCCGCCCTGCTGGCTCGTGGCGATGTAATCGGGTGCATCTCGACATCTGCCAAACCCGCCGATGGCTTCTTGGCCGAATGCCTGGGCGCTATGGAATACCGCTGCTATGCGACGCCAGCCTTCGCCTCCACGCACTTTCCGAGCGGACTCACGGTCCCAGCAGTGCTCTCAACACCGGCTGTGTTGTTCAACCGCAAGGACTCGCTGCACGACGATTTCCTGAGAAGGCATTTTGGGTTTGCCGTTGAGCGGTACGCCAGACACTACTTGCCCTCGCCCGTCGCCTTGCTTGAAGGGGTTGCCATGGGCGCTGGCTATGGTCTGATTCCCAGCTGGCAGGCGGCACCCTTGGTGGAAGCGGGACAGCTCGTGGACGTCTGCCCCGATGCGCGAGAGATGGTGGACCTGTTCTGGCACCACTGGGACCTCGAACCACCAATGGCCAGTGACATCACCGCCCTGATCGTCAAGGTGGCCAGAAACAGCCTGGAGCCTTCGGTCGGGTTCGAGCCATCAACGGCGCAGACTGGACCATCGCCGAGCCCACTCTCCGGCCACAAAGCGGAGCCACAAGGCGGTGCCAGCGGACAAGAAGCATCCGAGCAGCAGTGACACCACGTCGGTGTCTTCACCATACTGCCCCAGCCAGCCCGCCAGATGCACGGCGACTGAACCTGCGAAGCCAACCGCCACGATCCACCTTGCGTGCTGCGGCGGTACGAGGATGCCTGTGACCATGGTGGCAAAACAAACACCGATGCTGGCGATGTAGACCACATTGACCGACACCATGGTGTCCACAATTCCCTGGTCACGAGAGGCCAGCAACACGCTCAAACCCAAGGCAATCAGCGCAAACAGCGGGTGACCCGCAGAACGACTGCCAGAGGCGGCGCACGCCAGCGCTTCCGTCATGGCGCGCAAGATCGCCGCGCCTGCACCCAACGCTGCCACCGACAACGCGATGAGCATCAACTTGTCTGTGTGCTGTCCCACCGACCCAGCGACCTGACCCAGCACCCAGGGAACCACCTGCTTGGCGTCAGCCAAGTCGCCCAACATGCCACCACTCTGCATGGCGACCACCACGGCCGACGGCAAGAAAGCGATCACGAAGAGCAGCAGCCCCGCCAGAACGCAGCCGCCCACGGCGGCCAAAGGTGAGCGCGCGGCCAATACAAATTGCTGGTAGTCGGCACCGGTACACACCAGCAAGCCGACAGCCAAAGAAATGGCCACCACGCGGGATGCACTGAACGTGGACAGGTCTTCGGCAAATGCGGGGATCGCCTGCAGGTAGATGCCCATGCCGTTAGCGACGACCAGCGCGTAGACCAGGACAGCGGCACTCGCAAGAAGACACATGGCGAACAGCGCCGAAGCGAACCGCAGGTCCAATCGCGATGCGCCGTAGATCAACAGCAAGATCACCAGGTGGCTGTGTGTCTGTTCAAGGCCCAACAACTCCAGCACAGCAACACCTCCCTGAATCTGGGCAGCCAGCACGCCCGACATCCAGATCAATGACAGCAACGCCACAACGCCTTGAAGCTGCTTGCCATAGGCACGGCCAAACAGATCCCAGACCGGAAGGCCAGTTGCCCAGAGCTGCCGTGCGAACGCAGCCAACACCAGCATGCCAAAGGCGGTGGCCACTCCATAGATGCTGCCTGCCATGCCGTGGGAAAGAGCCAGTTCGCCCGACCCGAAAAGGAAACCAATCCCATAGCTGGCCGATACCAGAAGTGCCGCAACCTGCAAGCTACCCAGCGCCCTGTTCATGGAACCCGCCCTTGCGTCTGCCAGGCGCCAGTCACTGGATCGGCGTCGGTGAAGTAAGCACAACAGACCTTGCCGCGATCCCGAAAGACTTCTTGCCCTTTCAGCAACTGGTGCGCCTCGGGCAGTCGGTAGTAAGGCACCGCCGGCAGAAGGTGGTGGGTGAGGTGGTACCCGTTGTTGCGCGGGTGTATCAGCCAGCGCCAGACACCGTGGCAAGCCATGTCACGCGTAAAGGTGAACACGCCGCCCGGCCGAAGGCCGAAGTGATCGCACATCTCGCGGAAGGTGGTGATCAGATGGAATGCCGTCGCTCTGGCCAGCAGCCACAGGCCCAGGAAGGCGATCGTGAAGTTGGGACCGGCCACAACCCACATCAACGCCACCGCCCCAAGCCACCACCCAACGATGTAGAGCTGACTCGCCGTGCGAACCTGGCGCGAGAACAGGTGTCCACTCATCGACGACAGCCAGGCGTTTAATGAAAAGACCTGGTCCAGGTAGTTCGAGAACCAGGTCGTCGGCCCAATTCGAGCGAAGAAAAGAAGATCGGGGTCACCCCCAACGGACCCCAGTTCCATGTGGTGTTTGAAGTGCGTTTCGCGGTAGCGAGTCAGGCTCGCGAACAACAAGGGTGCGATGAACAGACGCGCAACCAGGTCGTTTCGCCGTCGATCCCTCCACAGATTCCGATGCCCGGCGTCGTGAAGAATGTTGCCGAGCGCGCGTTGACGGTTGGCGATCAGCACAATGGCCACTGGCGCGAACAGCTCGCTCCACCAAACGACCAGCGCCACAGCGCTGAGAACGATGAGCCAGTCGAAGGCAATGTCCAACACGGCGCGCCAAGGCGACAGCCGAAACAGCTCACAGTGCGGGTCACCCTGTTGGCGCAGCTCTGATCGAAGCGCGGCCATGTCCGAAAGGACATTCGAAGTCGTTGTCATGGTGGACACTCCTTCCTCACGGCGTGCGGCTGCGGACGGCCTCGCAGCGCACGGTAGCGTATCTCGGAGCACAAAGCCCAGGCCGCGCCAAAAGGTATCAGGAGATCCCAACAGCGCGCGGTGGTTTAGGAACTTTGGCCTCGCGTCAATTCAGCTAAACCAGTCCCTTCTGCGATGCACCTGAGCACTTGTGCACACGCCGGGTTCACGCCAGCCGCCCATAATCAACGCCGAAAGCCAACACCATTTCCCTGTGCAGGAGGACATCGGAGTGAGCGGAGAAAAAGACCAAGTTCGGCTGCAGCAAATGATGGCCCCTGACCTTCGGCCAGAAACCTACGTCTACTGCACCTTCCAGGACCATCGCCTCCCTGCTTACCTCTCCCCCATCTGCACGTTCAGGGAGACCGAAGGACTGACGGCCATCGTTGAGCGCGCTCAAGCCATAGAGGCCAAGGTGCCCTTTATCTTCGAGGCGAAGCTCATCACGCTCACTGTGCACTCCTCGCTTGAGGCCATCGGCTTTCTGGCCATGATCGCCACAGCCCTGGCCAAAGCGGGCATCCCCTGCAACGCGGTCGCAGCCTTCCACCACGACCACCTGTTCATCCCGGTTGAGCGCGCCGATGACGCGTTTTCTTTGCTCGACGCTTTGAGCCACAGTGGTGCACCGGCGTAACTTGACGAGCTGCGTTGCCCGGGTCTTCGTCGTTTAGCCCGACTGAACCAGCTGCAGATTTGGTCGCCCTGACCCGATTCCCTTTGACATCGCGCGCCGCGCTTGTCTACCCTACCCTCTATCCAGTCTGTTGAGACTTGGGGTGTGGGTTACGCGGTTTGATCGCTGCGTGGCCTGTCGGTCAACCAGACCTGCAGGAGTGGGCATGAACAACCTTCAACTTCCCGAGGTGAAGCCGTCAGCATCTGCGGTTGTGACACGCCGTTCTGTCAAACGCCGTATCGATCCTATCGACGCACCCGCCCGACCATTGGGCTCCAAACGTTTGGCGCTGATCGCAAAGCGCACCAACGCTGCCGCATCGACGTCTGACCGCCATGCGGAGCGCCTCGCTGCGGGCGATACCTTGCTCGCAAACCACGATGGCACCGTGACCTTCCTCCTGTGCGCCACCCGCTACGGGCTGCTCATGGAGCGCACCCAACGCCAAGCTTCGGGCATGCGGCTGGTGCAGACAATGGTCTTTCATGACGTGAAGAGCTTCGACCGCTGGTGTGCAGTCGAGCCGTTGCGTTTTGATGATGTCCTGCTGTTCAGCAAACTGGGACGACAGGGTCATGCTGCATTTGCAATCCACCCCTGACCGCATCGAGCCTGCGTCAGGCAGACCTGCGGTAGAGGACAACGCGCGCGTTTTTCAGATCCTCCCATTGATCACAGATGCGAGGTCCCCGGGCGAAGTGATCTCACTGTTTCGCGAGGCCGTTATGGGCCTGGGAGCTGATGCAGGCTACTTCCTGAGTTGCCTTCGAGACGATGCAACTCGAACCTCATTCCGATCGTTTTGGGCATGTGATCCAGCATGGCCGGCGGAGTACGCTTCTCAACGATGGTTCGAACATGATCCCTGGTTGCGCTATGCATCGTGCGACGCGGAACCCATCCGTGCCAGCTACCTCACCTGCTCATCCCCCGAAGAAAACGCCTTCATCCGCGCAGCTGCAGAGCATGGCTTCGCATCTGCTTTGATCGCACCTGCCCCCAGCTCGGTTGGCCTCTCAAGGGTAGGAGTCCTGTGCCTGGGATCAGCTGACCCCGAGAGGTTCGAGGCCGAAAGCTACCCTAGGGACAGGGTACTGGCGCGCGCGCTCGCCATGGAGCTACATCACTCGATTGCTAAATCCATGCGCGAGGAACTGCTCCGGGGCACGAGCCTCACAGAATCCGACCTGCACCTTTTGCGCTGCGAGGCCGCAGGGCACAGCAGCAAAGTGATCGGTGCGGCCATGAATCTTGAGGCCAAAACCATCGACAGCCGGTTTCAGCGCGTCAACGCGAAGCTGGGCGCGCCGGACAGACGCACAGCCGTACGCATCGCCCGCCTTTACGGCCTGCTTTAGTTAAGGGTTGTAGGACGCCCTCCCGCGCAGGCACGCCGACGACACACGCTGACCACGAAGGGTGGGCGTCGTACAAGCCTCTAGGGAGGAAACCGCGGGGAGCACCCGTCTGGGCGTACCAGCTGGCAGCTCTATGGGGATTTGACAGTGCGCAGAGATGTGGGAGGTGGCCGTTGCGCCACCTGATCAGTGCGAGATGGCACTACCGCGGCGTACTGTGAGGTTTCAGACGAACAGCTGCAGCCCATCTCGCAGCGATCGCGCCGTGGATTTCTTAGTCGGACGCAGGGGTCTGCAGCGAGCCGTGGTGAGCCCGCTCCAGACACACGCAAAGTTGCGAACGCCGAGGTGCTCACGGTGGACCTCGCTGGTGAGGTGTGCGAATGGGCTGCCCACGAGCGAACGTCTCGACGATGAGCATCATCGCGCCGCAGTGAACGCACACGAAGGTCGGACGGATCTGGTCGGCCGCACCGCACCCAACCTTCTCGGGCAATGCGCCTGGTGCCTCGGGCGTGAGCAGCTGGCGCGCCTGGTCAATGCACTCCCGCCGATGGGTGTTGGCCAGCAGTCCGTAGTGCCGGATGCGGTGGAACCCGCCGGGCAAGACGTGCAGCAGGAAGCGGCGCATGAACTCATCCGGCGAGAGCGTCATCGTCTTGTGGCGTGTCCTGCCTTGGCCTCGGTCTTTGTCACGGTAGTCCTTCCAGCGGAACGTCACCCCACGCTCGTCGTGCGCCACCAGGCGCGAGTTGGAGATCGCCACCCGGTGCGTGTAGCGCGAGAGGTAGGCCAGTACAGCCTGTGGCCCCGCAAACGGCTTCTTGGCATAGACCACCCATTCACACCGGCGCAGTGGTGCGAGCCACCGCGCGAAGGCCTTCGGGTCCGCGAGCGCGGTGTGTTGCGAGAAGAACTGCAACGTGCCCGCGCGGTGCTCTTGTTCCAGTGCTTCCAGGAAGAGCCGCCGGAACAGACGCGAGAGCACACGCACCGGCAGGAAGAAACCCGGTCGGCACGCCACCCAACGCTCCCCGTCCAGCGAGAGCCCGCCGCCGGGCACGATGCCGTGCACGTGCGGGTGGTGCGTGAGTGCCGAACCCCAGGTGTGCAGCACCAGGGTGGCACCGATCTGGGCACCCAGGTGCCGGGGATCGGCGGCGATGGTGCGCAGCGTCTGTGCCGCCACCTCGAACAGCAGGCCGTAGACGACGGCCTTGTTCCAGTACGCGATCTCGCTGATGGGTGCGGGCAGCGTGAAGACCACATGGAAGTAGTCCAGGGGCAGCAGGTCGGCCTGGCGCGCATCCAGCCAGCGCTGCGCAGCCCTGGCCTGGCACTTGGGGCAGTGGCGGTTGCGGCAGGAGTTGTAGGCGACCTGCAGGCGCTGGCAGTCTTCACAGCGCAGCACATGTCCCCCCAGTGCCGCGCTGCGGCACTGCTCGATGGCTGTCATGACCTTGAGCTGACCCAGGCTCAGGTGGGAGCGCTGGGCTTGCCGCCAGGCCGGCCCGTGGGTGCGGAAGATGTCCGCCACCTCCAGGGCAGCGGTGCCCATGGTGGGCCTACGCGGTGCTGAGCTGCTCCAGCGGGCTGACCACCTCGCGCAGGACGTCGGTGGCCACCTGCGCGTACATGGCTGTCGTCTCCAGCTTCTTGTGCCCCAGCAGAACCTGGATCACGCGGATGTCCACCTTCTGCTCCAGCAGGTGGGTCGCAAAGCTGTGGCGCAGCGTGTGCATGGACACGCGCTTGTCGATGTGCGCCGACTCGGCCGCCATGTGAATGGCGCGGTTGAGCTGGCGGGTTGTGAGCGGGTCGACGGGATTCATGCCCGGGAACAACCAGCCGCCCTCGAGCATCTTGCCTTGGGCGCGCGCCACGCGCCACCAGACCCGCAGGCGCTCCAGCAGCACGGGCGAGAGCATGGCGTAGCGGTCCTTGCTGCCCTTGCCTTGTTCCACGCGCAGCGTCATGCGCTGGCTGTCGATGTCGCCGACCTTCAAGGAAACCACCTCGCTGGCCCGCAGGCCCGTGCCGTAGGCCAGCGACAGCGCGGTCTGGTGCTTGAGGTTGGGTGCTGCTGCGATCAGGCGCGCCACTTCCTCGCGGCTGAGCACCACCGGCAAGGTGCGAGGCACATGAACGGGCTGCATCCTGGCCGTCAGCTCTGCGCGATCCAGGGTGATCTCGCAGAAGAACTTTAGTCCGGTGATGGTGGCGTTGAGGGTGGTGGGTGAGGTGCCTTCGTCAACCAGGCGGAGCTGGAAGTTGCGCAGGTCTTCGACGGTGGCGGTGTCCGGAGGCCGGCCCAGGTAGGCAGTGAACCGGCGCACGGCCCGGATGTAGGCGGTCTGCGTCTTGGGTGCCAGCTTGCGCATTCGCATGTCCTCGAGCATGCGCTGGCGCAACGGTGAGACTGTGGGATGGGGTGCATTCATGATGGTGCTCCTGTCGTAAGCGAGGCCAATTGCCTCGGCTTACAACATCGGCGCGTGCACCATCGCCGTCAACCAACCATCCTGGCTCGGAGACTACCGCGAGAGCGGTTTAGTCCAAAGGCTGATCTCCGACACTCGAACCTAACGCCTGAAAGTTCGCGTGTTGCGCAACTGGTCATTGGCCGAGCAGGGTCTCAAGCGACCGCTTTGTTGCTCAGACCGGTCACTCTATTGATGCGAGCCGGGCAAGGTAGCAGGAGCAACTGATCACACCAAGGATGAATTGGTTCTCCCGACCCGCTGCGGTCGGTGTTGATGTAGGCAACGATCCCAGAAAACCGTCCGAGAAACCGGGGGAATCCCACCCCGGATACTTGGCGGCACGGCTTATCGGAACCATTGCGAAGAGCATCCGCAGTTGGCCCGCGGGTCCGAAACACGTAGCCAAGGTCTTCTCAAAGAATTAGATCGGCCAGAACCATAGAACGTCCAAAAGCATTCTCTGGTGTGGTGACCTCATGGCTGCACCGAGCAGTGCGAAGCTGCCACATGAGCCGCTCGGTGAGATGC
>Ga0209066_10005020_pt1 | contig 14162 bp, 8 predicted proteins | sample All_14_2_FD_187198 | JGI IMG/M metagenome (GOLD analysis project Ga0209066, IMG submission 187198) | Freshwater microbial communities in response to fracking from Pennsylvania, USA - Allegheny Zone_MetaG_DW_15 (SPAdes) (version 2) ...
ACTTCAAATACTTTAAGGCTTATCGGGTGCTGCCTGGAGAACTTAATGCGCATAAAACTGTGGGCAGGCGTCGCGTTTTTGGCCTTAGCTGGTTGTTCGGTAACTAGTGCCGTCAGGTTAAGTGATAAGAACTACGCTCCGCTGGCTCCCGACCAGGTGCGTGTCTTCATGTCGGCTGAAGAGGTCCCGGGGCCGTATGAGAAGATCGCCATAATCACCAGCGAAGGCGACTCATTTCAGAAAACAGCCTTGATCGAAAACATGAAAAAGAAAGCCGCCGGGCTTGGCGCAAATGGATTGATCCTTGGTCAGTTTAAGACGGCGACTACTGGGGAGAAGGTGGCGCAGGCGTTCCTTTGGACTAGCGCTAACAACACTCATGAGGCTACCGCCATCCGTATGAGGCCTAGGAAGAGGCCTTCAGCTGTTTCACGCGAAGCGGAGTAGGTTTACGAAAAGGGAGCAAGAAACATGACGAATACGATCAGAGGGATATCGGTTATTTTTATTCTGGCGGTGTTTGCTCCGGGTATTCTGGCCGCAGAGGGCGGGACGAAATTCTTTGCCGAGCTTGAAATGTTCATGCCGGGTCAGGTTGCCGACGGTGAAGAGGCCGACTTGAAAAACACAGCCCGTGCATTTGTTGCCGGTGGTTCCAACTCGGCTGCGTATACCATTGAAGCCGCCCCTGCCGCTGGCGGCAGGGTCGGACTTCTTTATCCGATACAGGATATAGGGGATATGGGCTTGAGTATCGGGTACCTTGCCGGCCCTTCTTTGGACGTTAAGTTCGTGGACAACGACCCCGGTATCGGAATCAGCAATTTTGACTATACCCGTGACCTGAGTTTTGTTCGGGCTCTGGGAGAGTTTCGCAAAGAATACCAGATGGCCGACAATTGGACTTTCTATCCAGCATTCGGTGTAGGCATGGCCTTCGGGAGCAATAAGGGGAAGGTTGCGCGTGCCACTAATTATTTTGCCGGTGATACGGTCGAGTCCAAGTCATGGAGCGGCGTTACATGGGAGGCGACGGCTGGCTTTGCCTATAAAATGGAAAAGACCGACCTGAACTTTGCCATTCGCTACGCTGGATTTCCGCAGTTTAAGGAAGATGCGGCTAAATCACTATCAAAAATTGACTGGTCGACAATAGGCTTTTCAATTGGTTTAACATTCGGGACAGGAGGGGGATCCTCTTATTCGGACAAGGCGTATCGACCGACCGCAAGAACTGAAGAATACGACCAGGATGATACTTCCATGGACGTGCCTGTCGCAGCCACGGAGCCGGTTGCCGCCGAGACTGATGACGCTGAGGGGTACGAAGGCCATATCGAATATGCCGAGGATTACTTCTCCCAAGGCAATTACGAGAAGGCTCTGGGGGAGTATTCCAGCGCTATGAAGGCTTTGCCTGAGAATGATGAGCGCATCATTTCTGTACTGGAGAGAAAGGGCATGGTGTTTACGAAGCAAAAGAATTACCAGCGGGCCAAGGGGGCTTATGCCTCCGCGATCAATGTCTCAAAGAATATCGGGGCCAACCCGCCGGCGGTAGTTAACTCCTATCTCGGTCTGGCTTATGCGCTCGAGAAAAGCGGCAACACCGCCAGTGCAATTAAAAATTATGAGAGGGCTTTGCAGCTTACCACGACCCCGGCGACAAAAGAGAAGGTCAGGAGGATCCTGCAGCGATTGAAGAGAAAGAATTAGGCTGGCATTGAAAGCATAGCTCCACTTTGTTCTATTTTGTTTTGTGCGAGCGGAAAATCTCCGGCAAAGGGCTGCCGGAGATTTTATTTTGACCAAAATGCTGCCCATGGCGGGTTTAAGGGCACTTTTTTTGGGGGGAGGAACTGTTCCATGTTTGCGCTGTTTTGTTGTGCTTTGTGGTGCGGAATTTAGGGGCTGGTGGCCAGATTTTAGCCACCAAATTGGCCACCAAAGGCAGTTTCTGTGCTACGCTTTTTCTTAAAACTTTTGAATTGTCTTTGAAATTACTATATAATAGATATCCGTTGCCGAGGTAGCTCAATTGGTAGAGCATTCGCTTCGTAAGCGACAGGTTGTGGGTTCAAGTCCCATCCTCGGCTGAAATTTTTTCAAATACAGGGGTTCGGGTCGGTTCCTTCCGCGGTTCCTTCCGTAATCATGTCAAAAAAAACCATACTTCCGGCAGCAGAGGACGGCATCAGTTTCGCGCCCGGGGTAAGCTTCGCCAGAAAAGCCATCTGGTGGTGGCTGCCCATGCTCTACCTGCTCATCTCCGACACCTTCTACCTGCGCACCTACGACTCCGCCCAGGTAAAGATAACGCTGCTGCAGATGGGCGGCTTCGGCCTGCTGGGCCTGTGGATCTCGCTGCTGGTGCTGGAGGGTCGCCGCGCTTTCCGCCGCGAGGACTTCATCTTCCTGGCGCCTTTCTTCGCCTACATCCTGTGCGTCGTGGTGTCTTTCGTCAGCGCGCCCTACAAGGGCCCCAGCGTGGACGACTTCGTGCGCTACCTGCTGTACATGTCCGTCACGCTGATCGTCATCCGCGAGTTCACGGCGGAGGCCATAGACCGGCTGACCAAGGTGCTGATCGTCACGGCCTACATAGCCGTGCTCTACGGCATGGTGCAGTTCCTCGACACCCGCCTGTCCCCGTCCAAGGACGTCGGCCCCATGCTGGACCCGTTCGTCTGGCGCTGGGCTTTTTACAAGCGCATCTTCTCCACTTACGGCAACCCCAACTTCTTCGGCAACTTCCTGGTGCTGATTCTGCCTATAGTTGTCACGCAGTGGCTCAAGCGCAAGTCTATCCTGCTGGTGCCGCTGATCGTGATGAACCTGATCTGCATCTACGGCACGCAGACCAAGGGCGCCGTGCTGGGCCTGGGCATCTCGTTCTTCCTCTTCGCCGTGTTCTACGGCTATTTCTTCATGCGCGACAGGCTGCCGGTGAGCCGCGGGGCTTTCCTGGGCCTGGCCTCGCTGATCCCGGTATCGGCCGTGGTGGCCATCTACCTCATCGGCAACCCGGCTTCCTACAGCTTCCGCATAAACACCTGGCTGTCGACCTGGGAGATGATAGAGACCCACCCGCTGACGGGCATAGGCGTGGGCAGTTTCAAGGTGATCTACCCGGCCTACCGCCGCCCCGAGATCTTCCATATCGAGGGCAAGCACAATACCGAGACCGACCACGCCGAGAACGAACATATCGAGCAGTGGATGGACAACGGCCTGATCGGCTTCGGCCTCTACCTGTGGATCATCATTTTCGTGACCACGGTGGGCCTGCGCGGGCTGAACGTCTATACCTCCGGCCTCAAGGGCGCCAGGCCGCCCCCGGTGGCCTACGACCTGCTGGGCTACCTGGTGGCCCTGCTGGGCATGCTCGCCCATAACTTCACCGACGTCAGCATGCGCTTCGTTTCTTCCGGCGTCTACCTGGGCCTGCTGCCCGGCGTGATCATAAATTTAGCCCGCGGCCACGCGCTGTGGGAACTGCATTACAAGGAAGCGGCCCAGCCCGCGAAGACGGCAGGGGAAAAAGCCGCCGGCGAGGACGGGGCCCGCATGTGGGGCGTCTGGATAGCCCGCGCCGCCGGGCTGGCCGGCGTGCTCTACGCGGCCTACCTGGTGCTCAGCGAGTTCTCCGTGCTGCAGGGGCCGCTGCGCAACTATATCGCCGACGGCGAGATCCTGCAGTGGCACATAGCCTGGGCGCTGATGCTGCTGTGCGTGGGCTACGCGGTCTACTCTTTCGCCGGCGTGATGCTCAAGGGCGTCTCAGCCGCCGTGCCGGTAGTGATACTCCTTACCCTGTTCCCCATGTACTACTTCTGGGGCTGGTTCAAGGGCGACGTCTACCACAACATGGCCATCTTCTTCTCCAAGCAGGGCAAGTGGGAGGACGCGATCACCTACTACAAGAAGGTGAACACGCTCAACCGGTTCTTCATCATGCCCTACTATTTCACCGGCAACGTCTTCAACGACCGCTTCAACATGGAGCGGGGCTACCGGCCGGAGTGGGGCGACGAGAAGGACAAGCCCCGCGACGATTACGAGCGGGCGATGGATTCCTACGAGTACGTGCGCAGCATCGCCCCCAATTACGTGCAGATGCACCACCAGGTGGGCAACCTCTACCTGAAGATGCACGACCACCTGGTGCGCCAGGGCAAGCAGAAAGAAGCGGCCGAGTTCCTCGACAAGGCGATGGCCCGCTACAACCTCTACGAGCACCTGGACCCGGTGTACGCGCCCAACTATTTCCGCAAGGCCCAGATCCATATCATGCGCCAGGACTTCAAGTCCGCCGAGCGCGAGTACCAGAACAACGTCTCGGCGTGGAAATGCTTCAAGAAGGACCACGACCACGGCAACGCCGAGGCCTACACGCTGCTGGCCAACGTGCAGTTCGCCCAGGGCAAGTACCGCGAGGCCGCCGGGAACTACAAGCTGGCCCTTGAGAAGGACCCCAATTTCCAGCAGGCCAGGCAGAACCTGCAGGTAGTCTACTCCCGCGTCCCGGCGCTGGCCCGCGAGGCGGCCAACCCTAAGGAGACGGTCAAGATAGTGGGCGTGGATTAGCCGCGCCAGCGGCGGTTTATAAAGACAATGCAGACTACCGACAACAAACTCCCCGTCGCGCGCGCGCCGCTGGTATTCATGCTGGCGGCGGCGTTCTTTGTGTCTCCGCTGCTGTTCTTCACCGGCCTGACCCGGAATCCGTATTACCTGCAGATAGCCATCCTCAACGCCGCGGTGCTCGGGGCCGCCGGGCTCTTCCTGTACGAATCGGCCCGGCGCAAGGCCTGGGCGCTGCCGCGCACCGCGCTGGCGGCCCCGCTGGCCGCGCTCGGCCTGGTCTACCTCGCCTCCTTCGCCTGGTCCTGGTTCGGGCACGCCCCTTTCTTCCGCCCGGCGATTGCCTCCGAGGGCCTGAAGGCCGGCCTCTTCTTCCTCGTCAACTGCGCGGCCGTCTTCTACCTGGCCCTCAGCATCCCTTACGCCGCCGGCGGCGACGACGCTGTGCCCGCCGGAAAATGGCTGGCTTTCGTGCTGGGCTGGGGGGCGCTCTGGTTCCTTTTTCCCTGGCTGAAGCTGCCCCTCGCCGGAGAGGGGCTCTTCGCGCGGCTGTTCGACCCGTACGGGTTCCTCGTGTGGACGGCGGGCCTTACCGCCGTCTGGCTGCTTATCCGCCGCTGCCGGCAGGAGGATATTCTCCACCTCGCCATGGCTGCCGGGACCATAGCCTCGCTCTACGGCATACTGGAATATTTCCGCCTCGAGGTGATCTGGGCCAAGCTGCTCAACCCTTACGGCAACCGCTCGGTCTCCACCTTCGGCAACCCCAACTTCATCTCCACTTACGTCGTGATCTTCCTGCCGCTGGCGGCCTCGCTGCTGATGAAGGCGGACACCGCCGTGAAGCGCTGGTTCTACGGCCTGGTGGTCATGTCCTACCTCGGCATGCTGATGGCCAGCCTGACGCGCTCGTCGTGGCTCGGCGCCGCGGCCGCCCTGGGCTTTCTGTTCGCCTTCGGCTCGCAGCGGGCCCAGCTCAAGCGCAACAAGAGTTTCCTCTACCCTTTCTTCGCCGCCGCGCTGCTGCTGGCGGCCGCCTGGCCCGCCGATTCCCTCAAGCCTTTTTCCTCGGGCCTGGCGGACCGCGTGCACGAGGCGGCCAGCGGCATAGGCAAGCCGTCGGCCATGACCCTCGCGGGCGACCAGGGGCGCACCTACTCCTCCTTCCACCAGCGCCTGCTCATCTGGACCAGCGCCTGGCAGATGGGGCTGGAGAACCCGCTGCTCGGCAAGGGCTGGGGGCAGTTCGAACTGTTCTATCCTTTCTACCAGGGGCGGCTGGTGGCCAATTTTCCGGCGGTGCGCCAGCTGCGCACGCACGCCAACAACGCCCATAACGAGATCCTGGAGCAGTGGTCGCAGGCCGGCCTGGCGGGGCTTGGGGTCTACCTCTGGCTGCTCGCCGCGCTCTTCTACGGTTTCTGGCGCTTCTACCGCTCCGCCGGGGAGGAGGCCCGCTACGCCGCGGTCCCGCTGGCGGCCGGCCTCGTCGGGGCCCTGGCCGACAACCTGCTCAACGTTTCGCTGCATTTCGCGGTGCCGGCCCTGGCCTTCTGGTGGCTGGCCGGCGCCCTGGCGCTCAAGACTTCAGGGGTGGCGCAGTACCCGCCCTGGCGGCGGCCGCGGGCGGGGACCGCGCTGGCCTGGGCGCTGATACTCTGCTGCCTCGCCGGGGCCTGGCTGTGGCAGCGGCAGTTCATGCGCGACTTCTACTATTTTAACGGCTTCCGCGCCATGCGCGCCAACGCCATCCCGGCGGCGGTGCAGCAGCTGCGCGCCGCCTGGGAGGCCCACCCCCGCGAGGTGAACGCCAACTACGAGTACGGCAACGCCCTGGTGCGCTCGGGGGACCTGGAGAAAGGCGTCTGGGCCTATGGCGAGGCGCTGAAGGCCAACGCCGGCTACGACGAGATCTATTTCAATCTGGCTATCATGCACAAGCGCCTGGGCCGAGCGGACGAGGCCCTTAAGAACCTCAAGGTTTCCTCGGTGATCAACCCGCTGAACCCCATGACCTGGCAGGCCCTGGCCGAAGTTTACCTCTCCGCCCCGGACAGGACGGCGGTGGCCGCCGCCGCGGTCTCGGACTTCGGCGAGGCCGTGAAGGTTTATCCCGGCGACTCCAACCTGTGGAACACGCTGGGTTATTTTTACACCCTGCTGCGCAAGTACCCGGAGGCGCACAAGGCCTACGCCTCCGGCGTCATGGCCGACCCCGCCAACACGATGCTGGTGCAGAACCTGGAGGGCGTCTCCAGGCAGCTCAAGATCGGCAACGATCCCGCCCTGCGGTGGCTGGCCGCCTACCGGCGCGTCGAGGCCGCCTCCTCCGCCGCCGCGGTGCCGGCCGGCGCGCTCAAGGAGGCCGACGCGATGACCGCGGCCGCGCCGCATTCCGTTCCCGCGCGCGCGCTGCGGGCCAGAGTCTATTTCAAGGCGGGCCGCCTGCCCGAGGCCAGGGCGCAGCTGGAAGCCATCCTGCGCGACAACGACGCCGACAATAACGCCCGCTACGGCCTGGCCGTCATTCACGAGCGGGAGGGGAACCTGGAGGCCGCCAGGGCCGTCTGGACCCGCTTCCTGCAGCAGGAGCCCGGCAACGCCGGAGTGGCGGCCCGGCTGCGGGCGCTGGAACAGGCCGCCGCCAAACCCGAGACGAATCTGTAACATTCCTGCAATAATTAGGTAAACAGGAAAAGGTTAAATATAACGCGGACAAAACGATTTCAGCAGGACTAGCGACATGAAAACAAGAGCCCTCAAATTTACTCTGCCCGGCCTGCTGGCGCTGCTTTTCGCGGCCGCCGGGCCGCTCTCCCAGGACCTGGCCGCCCAGGCCGCCAGGGGCGGCGTCAGCCGCTCCATGGAGCAGGCCATACGGCTTTACCACGAGGGGGAGGATACCGAGGCGATGGACCGCTTCATGGATATCCTGGTAAAGGGCAGCCCGTCCGAAAAGGCCCTGGCCAACGATTACATTTCCAAGATCACGCTGCGCATGAATACCGGCGTGAACACCGTAAAGGACCGCGGGGCCGAGCCGACCACGCTGACCGAGGTGTCCGCGCCGCGCACCGCCGAGGAGAAGCGCCAGACGCCGCTGGGCGCCCGCTCCTTGCCCCGCGACGAAGAGGAAGAGGCGTATGACAAGCGCGACGACGACGCCGCCCAGCGCGAGCGGGTGGCCGAGAAGATCTCCTCCAAGATCTCCCAGATGCGCAGGGACATCCTGCTGGAACTGAGCCGCTCCAACCCCGTGAAGGTCTACATGGGGAGCGACGGCATGCCCCGGGCCCTGACGCTGGACCCGGCGTATTTCTTCGCCAGCGAAACCACCTTCAAGCCCGGCACCGACAGGTACCTGGGCCTGCTCTCCGGCCTGCTGTTCACGCTCGGTAAGGCCAACGTGCTGCTGCTGCCCGAGGGCTCGGCCGAGGGCGACGTGAAGATAAAGAGCATCCGCCGGGCGCTGGCGCTCAACTCCTATTTCGAATCGCGCGGCGTCTCCAAGGCCCGGCTGGAGGTGAACCTGACCGGCACGGAAGTGCGCTTCCCCAAGGAGCTCACCAGCATAAGCGGAATAATAATTCTTTTTGATTATGATAAAGCGCCCCGCCTGAAGGACCTCGAGGACCTGCAGACCAAGGGCCCTAAGGTCTCGCTGGGCATCTATCCCACGGCCATCGCGGTGCATAACAGCGAGGGTGCCATCGTTGAATTCTCCGCCTTCGAGTCGCCGGTGGGGCAGCCGAGCTGGAAATTCCAGATCTACCAGATCCAGGCCGACCGCAGCCGCCTGCTGCTGCAGGAGATGTCCGGCTCGGGCTCGCAGTACAACCAGAGCTTCTGGAACGGCCGCAAGAAATTCTTCGGCGCGCCTTACCCGTCGGGCCGTTACATGTTCACCGTCACCGCCGCGGACAACGAGGGCAAGGAAACCTCGCTGAGCCGGCTGCTGGTGATACGCCCGACCCCTGAGGAAGAGAAAGCGGCGGCTAGCAGGGCCGCCGCCCAGAAGGCCTCGGTACGGGAGAACGTTTCCTCTACCGGCCTCAAGTCCAAGTCGCTCGGTAAGGGCGTCAAGGGCGGAGCTTCGGGCAAGGTGCTGAAAGCCGCGCCCTCCAAGAAAGGCAAGGCCGTTCCCAGGAAAGCCGCCAAGAAGGCGCCGGCCAAAAAGAAGGCTGAGCCTGCCGCGGAGGAAGAGGCCGCGCCGGCTGAAACCGCGGCGCCCTCCGGCGACGCTGCCGGGCAGGGGGAGCTCTCCGGGCAGGTGAGCTACCGCATCTATTTCATGGAGAACAACGCTCTCACCGCGGCCAGCGGCAAGCGCCTGGCCCAGGTGGCGGAAACGATGGGCTATTACCCGATGGCCAATATCAGGCTTATCGGCTACGCCTATTCCGGCGAGGCCAACGCCGAGGCGGTGGCCGAGACCCGGGTCAACAAGATAGCCTCCATACTCTCCGAGAAGTACAGCATCGACCAGTCGCGCATGGAGCTCAGTTCCAAGGTCAGCGAGGCCACCAAACCTATGGTGGAGATCAAGCTGGCGGGCAACCAATAGGCGCGCGCCGGAACGGCGGGCGGCCTTTTATTGTAGAATTATAAAGTTATGGCTAAAGCGGCATCAAAACACCTGGGCATCTATATCTCTCCGAAAGAGATCTGCATCGCCCAAATAAGGCTGGGCAAGGACTCCAAGCCGGAGCCCGAGCACCTCATCAAGTTCCCCACGGAGTTCCCGGTGAAGGAGGGCATGCTGCGCCCGCTGTCGCTGAACCATGAGTTCTTCAGCGAAAAAGCTTCCTGGCTCGCCGCTTTCAAGCAGGCCGTCAAGAAGGTCAGCTGGGATTCCTCGACGGCGGTGGTCACCCTTTCGCCGCAGTTCGCCATCCTGCGCTACTTCGTGATGCCCATGGTGGACCGCCGGTTCTGGAGCAAGTCCATCCCCCTGGAGTCCAAGAAGTACATCCCGGTCTCCTTCGAGGAGGTCGTTTACGATTTCGCCGCCGTGCCCACCGAAGGCGGCAAGAAGCTGGGCGTGCTGTTCGGCCTGACGCAGCGCAAGAGCGTGGAGTTCCTGACGGAGGCGCTCAAAGGCGCGGGCCTGACGCTGGCCGCCGTGGAGATCACCCCGCAGTCCATGGAACGCGCGTTCGGCTTCCTGGACCCCAAGGACCACGACGCCAGGGGCTATATCCATTTCAGCGGCAATTCCACCTACCTGGTCTTCTCCCACCTCGGCTGCCCGGTGCTCTACCGCGAGACGGAAAGCGACTCCGGCGGCAACATGAGCGAGCGCAAGCGCCTGGACATCAAGGGCGCCATGCAGTTCGTGGACCGCTATGTGGGCGGCAAGGATTACAAGGCCGTCATGCTCAGCGGCGACGGCGCCGACCTGTGGAAGCCGGTGGCCGAGAAGGAAGCCGCCCCTATCCCGGTGGAGACCTGGGAGGCCGGCAAGCTGTGCGGCCTCAAGGACAACGATTCCGCCGCGCTGCTGGCTTCGGCCGCCGCGCTGCGCGGCCGCACGGGAGGGCCTGCCTCTCCCGACATCTCCGGAGTCAGCACCGCCGCCAACCTGGAAAAACAGGTGCAGGGCTATGTCTGGAACATCACTTTCGTGCTTGGCGGGCTGCTGCTGCTGCTGACGCTGCTCGCCCAGGGCCGCCTCATGCTGGCTTCCTCCAAGGTCGCCCACCTGCGGGCCAGGGTGATGAACGTGCCCGAGCTCAACGGGCTGGACGCGGGCACCATCCGCGGCAAGATCGACGAGATGCAGGTCAGCGCGCAGACGCTGGAAGTGCTGGTTTCTGAAGTGGACCCGCTGGCGCCCAAGCTGGCCGCCATAGCCGACCGCATCCCGGCCGACCTCTGGGTCGGCGTGGTAACTTACTCCAATCCTTTCAACTTCTCGGAGGGCCAGAGCGGCGCCAAGGAACTGCGCATCTCGGGCTCTACGTATACCCGCGGCGAGACGAAGAGCCGCCTGGTGGACGCTTTTACCAAATCCCTTAAGACCGCCGAGGAGTTCAAGGTCTACACGCCGCCGATGGGCGGCATAGACAGCACCACGGAGTCCGCGGCCCCCAGCGGGCCCGACGTCGGCGGCTTCCAGCCGGCCGGCAGGATGACCAGCGAATTCTCGGTTATGTGCACGCGCAAGAGGAAATAGGATATGCCGCCACAGATCGCAGCCCTTATCGAGAAGGTTACGGCCTACTTCAAGGACCTTTTTGCCAATATCGTCATAATCTACGGCGAGAAGGGCATAGAGCCTTTTAAGCGCCCGCTGGTCATAGCGGTGCCGTCCCTGCTCATCCTTTACGCCGGTATCTACAGCCCCATCAGCGGCAAGCTTTCCAAGACCGTCAAGGGCATCGACAACATGACGGTGGTCTCCAACTATGCCGAGGAGTACGACGGCGTGAAGGCGCGCGTCACCAACCTGCACCGCCGGCTGCCCCTGCTCAAGGATAAGGACGACTGGCTGAGCTATCTCATCAACAACAGCGCCAAGGCCGCCGGCGTCTCCGTGGAAGCGCAGAGCGCCCAGCGCGAGACCGAGATAGGCTCCTACCTGGTGGTTTCCCGCGAGGTCTCCACCGTGACGACCTATCACAAGATGGGCAAGTGGCTCGCCGAGATAGAAAATTCCCCGATCTACCTGGTCATAACCGACCTGAACATGGAGCGCATGGAGGGCGGCGCCGGCACCGTCAAGGTCACGCTCAACATCTCCACCGTATTCCCGCGCGGAGGGGGGCTCTGACATGAAAAGCTTCACGTCCCTCCTCGCCTGGCTGCTGATGGCCGCCGTACTGGCCGTGCCCTCCTTCCTGTTCTATAACTGGTGGAGCAACAGCAAGAAACAGGTTTCGTCCGAGATCTCGCAGGGCCCCGGTACGGCGCCGGTCTTCCAGCCGGCCGAAGGCGGCGCGCAGGCCGGCCAGGCCGCGGCCCAGCCGCCCGAAGCCGCGGCCGCCGCTCAGCCCGTTCCGGAGAGCGCAGCCCCGCAGCAGCGGCCGCCGTCGGCCGCCTCCCAGGCCCCCGAACCCGCGCCCGCGGCGCAACCGGCCGCGCAGGCCGAAGCCGCCCCGGCGGCGCAGCCCGAGGCGCAGCCCGAGGCCCAGCCTGAGGCCGCCGCCCAGCAAAGCGTGGAAGGTTCCACCGTTCCCAAACCGGTCTCCTATTATGAGCCCAAGACCGAAAGGGACCCCACTTTTACCCCGGACGACTACAAGCGCATCCGCGAAGAGGCCATGCGGCGCGCGGAAGCGGAGCAGCAGGTGCGGAACGCCGAGCGCTACAAGCCCAGGGAGCCGGGGCCCGAGACCCGGGTGGTGCTGCAGGGCATAGTGGGCAACGCCGCGATCGTCAACGGCGATATGTATACCGCCGGGCAGACCGTGCGCGGGGTCAAGATAGTGAAGGTGGGCGCGGATTACATTATCTGCGACTACAAGGGGAAGAAATTCCGCAAGGTGCTCAAATAGCCGCTGGTCTTTGGGCGGGGCTTAACATATAATAAGTATTGGTATTTCGGAACGGAGGCGTATTATGAAGATCATTAAAATTTTACTCGCTTTTACCCTGACCGCTGAGCCGCTGCTCTTCCCGGTCGCTTCGCTCTACGCCCAGGAAGCGGCGGACAAGGATTTCGCCCAGGACCTGCAGGGTCCGGCCGGCGACGAGGGGGGGCCGATACTCGACGGCGGCTCCGACTCGCCCCCGCCCTCCTCGATGCCGCAGGGCCAGGCTCCGGGCTCCTCGCTCGATTCCGTGCAGATCGGCGGCGCCCCCAAGGACGCCCCCATGTACGAAGAAGTGGAGGCCGTCTCCCCGCTGGACCGCAAGATCGGCCCGATCCGCCTCAAGGGCGCGCCGCTCTCCACCTTCCTCGACGTGGTTTCGGCCCAGTCGAAGGTCAACTTCATCATTACCGAGGGCCTCGAGGCCAAGACGATCACCGTGTTCCTGCGCAAGACCACCGTGCGCGAGGCGCTGGAACTGCTGCTGCGCGTGAAGGGCCTGACCTACCAGCGCATCGGCAAGAGCAATACCTACGTGGTGCAGAAGCGCTCCGTGGACATGCCCAACCTGATCACCAAGATCTATACCCTCAACTACATCCCGCTCATCCCCATCACCTCGATAGGCGAGGAGATAGCCTCCATCACCGCGCAGGATACCTCCTCGGGCGCCAGCAATAACTCCGGCGGCGAACAGGGCGGCGGCCAGCAGCAGAACCAGGGCGAGAAGGAAAGCCCCATCTCCATCATCAACATCGTCAAGAGCGTGCTGTCCAAGAAGAACGGCAAGCTGGCGGTGGACCCCCGCACCAACACCCTGATCATCACCGACGTGCCGGAAGTGTTCCCGCAGGTCGAGCAGATCCTGTCCGAACTCGACAAGAAGGCCCCGCAGATCCTCATCGAGGCCCAGATCGTGGAGATCAATACCGACCGCATGAACGAGCTCGGCATCGAGTGGGGCGGCAGCCGCGGCGAGATGGCCTATTTCGCCGGCCCCGCCCGCCTGACCGACTACGGCCTGCGCCCCGGCTTCTATTCCGGCGACCAGTGGAAGATGTTCTTCCCGAACACCAGCGACGTCGGCGAGACCTCCGAATCCAGCGGCGGCGGCGGCGCCATCGACCCGATCTTCGCCACCAGCCAGCAGAGCTCCAAGGGCGTCTATTACGGCATCTTCAGCCTCGCCCAGCTGCAGGCCATCTTCCGCGCGCTGATCTCCAAGGGCGAGGGCCGCTACCTCGGCAAGCCCAAGATCGTCGCGATGAACAACAAGACCGCCCTGATCACCATCTCCAAGGACGCCGCGATGGGCGCCCAGAGCACGGTCTCTTCGGCCGGCGGTTCTTCCGGCTCCAGTTCCACCGGCGCCGAGCGCCGCCGCATCGGCCTGATCCTCAAGGTGACGCCGCAGGTCAACAAGGAAGGCTATATCACGATGGTGGTGCAGCCCGCCTACTCGGACATGGTCGCCTCGGCGATCTCCATCCAGGGCGCCACCGTTTACGACCCGGTCAGCCGCGGCGCCTCCACCATGGTGCGCGTCAAGAACGGCCAGACCGTAGTCATCGGCGGCATGCTGGCCTCCACCGAGACCAAGACCGTCAAGAAAGTGCCGCTGCTCGGCTACATCCCGATCATCGGCTGGCTGTTCACCAGCGTCAGCTCCAGGCGCACCAATACCGACCTGGTGATCTTCCTGACGCCCACGATCCTGGTAGACTAGTCCCGGCGCAGGCGCGCCCCGGGCTCCTTCGGGAGCCCGCGGCGTTAGACGGGGGAAACGACTTCACTATGGCACATAAACTCCTCGGCGAAATAATGGTCCAGGCCAAATGGATCGACGAAGAAAAGCTGCAGAAGGCGCTGAAGTTCCAGCAGCAGCAGGGCGGCCTCATCGGCGAAGCCCTGGTGAAGCTGCGCTACGCCACCGAAGAGCAGGTGGCCCAGGCGCTGGCCAAGCAGCTGGGCATCCCTTACGCTTCCAAAGAGAACCAGATCCTCAACCCCGAAAAGGGCCAGGGCCTGGAGAGGATGATCCCCGAG
>Ga0209066_10005022_pt1 | contig 14159 bp, 9 predicted proteins | sample All_14_2_FD_187198 | JGI IMG/M metagenome (GOLD analysis project Ga0209066, IMG submission 187198) | Freshwater microbial communities in response to fracking from Pennsylvania, USA - Allegheny Zone_MetaG_DW_15 (SPAdes) (version 2) ...
AGACTCGCCATCTCTTCGACCCACGCGAGCAGTTTCGTATTCTTGGTCATCGTCGTCATGTGCGCATCCTTTCGGGGTTTACGGATAACAAAAAAGGCCAGCCCGGTCTTTTAGTGACCGTTGCTGACCTTGCGCTTCAATTAGCCACCCGACTTAACGGGCCGCCATCAACTCACAATCTGTTGAGTATGATCGCCAATGGGTGCCTTACAGCAACCATCCCCGATATACTCTTTGTGCAGACTTATTATAGAGCAGACCCCTGTTTGAAGGCAAGCCCTATTATTTCTTTTTTTTCGAGGAGTAGAGTGGTCAGGCGCACAGGGCGTTACGACCGGCCTTGAAGGCGATGAGGTTCACATCGAGCATGTTGGCTGGGATGCGTTCGCGCATCGCCTGTGCCCAGACGTCGTCTCCGAACGGCGTCAGCAAGGAGATCGCACCCGCGATCACCATGTTCATCGCGCGGGTGTTGCCGATCGCCTGCGCGATGCTCAGGGCGTCGATATAAAGAGCGGAGGAATACTCGGCTTTGAGCCGCGCGTCCATGTCCGTCACCGCGGGTTGCTGTCCGCTCGACACCGTGACCGGCGTCAGGTTCAGGTCGTTGATCAGCACCTTGCCGTCCGGAGCCAGCAACTGCCGCCAGCGTAACGCCTCCAAGCGTTCAAACGAGACCAGAAGGTTGCTCGCACCGTCCGAAATGATCGGCGAATAGATTTTCTCGCCGAACCGCACCTGGCTGATGACGCTGCCGCCACGCTGCGCCATGCCGTGGATCTCGCTCTTCTTGACGTCCAGCCCTGCCAGTGCCGCCGTCTTCGAGAGGATATCGCTGGTAAGCAGGATGCCCTGACCTCCGACGCCTACCAACGAAACATTCATTGTCTTGCTTGTCATACTGACCTCCCCTTTGACTACCGGATCTTCGAAATCGCGCCGAACTTACACGTCTGGATGCATAAGGTACAGCCCGAGCACTGTACCGGATCGACGTGCGCTTTGAACCGTTTGCCGTCCGGCGACGCCGCGCCGCGCGTTATCGCAGGGCACCCCAGTTTGAAGCAGGCGCCGCACGCCTTGCATGCAGCCTCATCGACGCCGTAGGTCGCCAGATTCCAAAGCTTCGCCGCAAGACGGCACGGGCCGCCCGCGATCACAACGGAGGGCTCCGGCGCGTCCAACTCCTCCTTCAGCACACGCTCCAACTCCGGCAGGTCGTACGCCGCCACCGTCACCACGCGTTTGAAGCCCATCGCCTTGGCCACCTCAGCGATATCCGTGACCGGCGCGGGGTCGCCGCACAAGGTTTTGCCGGAGCCCGGATTCTCCTGATGGCCGGTCATACCCGTAATGCGGTTGTCGAGTACGACGGTCGTGACCTTGCCGCCGTTGTACAGCACGTTGAGGATACCAGTGAGACCGGAGTGAAAGAATGTCGAGTCGCCGATCACGGCGCAAAGACGCCCTTTTATTCCAGCCTTCTCCATGCCGAACGCGTTGCCAATGCAGGCACCCATACAGATCGTCGTGTCCATGGCGCTGAGCGGGGGAAAGGCGCCCAGTGTGTAGCATCCGATGTCTCCCGTGACGGTCGCACCCAGCCGGGCCAGCGTGTAGAACACGCCGCGGTGACTGCACCCCGCGCACAATACCGGCGGCCTTGTCGGCAGGCCCGCGTCGGCGCGGCGAGTCTCGGGCAACTCGACATCACCCAGCAGTTCCTTGCGCAGGGCCAGCAGTCGTGCCGGGTTCATCTCGAACATGTTGAGTTCGGTCGCATGCTCGACCACGCGAAGTCCCAGCGCGCGCATCTGCTCCTCAAGGAAGGGGTCCAACTCTTCGATGACGAGCAGCCGCTCCACGCCTGCCGCGAACTGCTTGACGAGATCTGACGGAAAAGGGTTGGAGAAGCCGAGCTTCAACACCGTGAACTCGGGGAACACCTCTTTGACGAACTGATAGGTGACCCCGGAGGTGATGATGCCCAGCCGGTGGTCGCCCGCCTCAATGCGGTTGCTTGGCGTTTTGCAGGCGAACGTGCGTAACGCCTCGGTGCGCTCCTGCGCTTTAAGACGGTGAGGCCGCGCGAACATCGGCACGGGAACGTAACGCCGGATGTCTTTCATGTAGGGTTTGCGCTCCGGCGTACCTGGGCCGAAATCATCGCCCACGTCCACAATCGTCGAGGTGTGGGAGGTGCGTGTGGTCAGGCGCACGAAAGCGGGGACCTGGAAACGCTCGGACACCTCAAACGCCTCGACCACCATGTCGAAGGTCTCCTGGCTGTCGGCAGGCTCGAACAGCGCCGCACGCGCGAATTTCACCAAGTTACGCGAATCCTGCTCATTCTGCGAGCTGTGCATGCCGGGATCGTCAGCCGTAATGATCACCAAGCCGCCGTTCGCGCCTACGTAGGTGTAGGTCATGAGCGGGTCCATCGCCACATTCAAGCCCACATGCTTCATCGCCGTCAGAGCGCGTGCACCCGCGATGGACGCGCCGATCACAACCTCCATCGCGACCTTTTCGTTCACGGCCCACTCGCAATAAATCGTGTCCTTGAATTTGGCTACGTTCTCCAGAATTTCGGTGCTCGGCGTCCCCGGATAGGCGGAGGCCACCGCGCATCCGGCTTTGCAGGCTGCCCACGCGACTGCTTCGTTCGCCGACAGCAAGAGAGGCTGTTTCATTCTTACGTCCCTTCATTTCGGGGTTTACGGAAAACAAAAAGGCCAGCCCGGTCTTTCAATGACCGCTGCTGACCTTGCGCTTCGATTAGCCTCCCGCCAAAGCGGGCCGCCATCAACTCACAATCTGTGGAGTTATGATCGCAACCGGTCGCTTATGGCCACCGGCCCGATCCTCTCGCTTTGCCAATTTAAAATAGAGCAACCTCTGTTGGAAGGCAATCCCTATTTTCGGGAATCAAAATCACAATCTACAGCATTTTTCTAGCAGGCAACTCGGCATCACCCGTCTAGGTTCAAAACCGCACCTCATTTTGAAATTTCGGAGATCAGCGCTCAACAGTTCACATGTGATATCCGCCGTTGCGGCGGACCGGAAACGCGGGCTTTGCCGCGTTCCGGCGATGTGTTACAGTACTTATATGCTTTAAGCGAAGAGGATGTGACATGCCAACGCTGCAATGGTTAGACGATGAACAGGCCCGGAGGACCGTCGAAAAGGTGCCGTACCGGATGCTCCAGCCGGATGACGCGCTGTCGTGCGGGGATAGCGCCGCCGGGAACATGCTGATTCAGGGGGACAATCTCGACGCCCTCAAGTCGCTGATGCCCTATTTCGCGGGGCGCGTGCGGTGCGTGTTCATCGACCCGCCCTATAACACGGGGTCGGCGTTCGAGCACTACGACGATAACGTCGAGCATTCGACGTGGCTCTCGCTCATGTATCCGCGCATTGAACTTCTGCGCGACCTGCTGGCCGAAGACGGTTCGATCTGGGTCACCATCGACGACAACGAGGCGCATTACCTCAAGGTCATCATGGATGAGGTCTTCGGCAGAAAGAACTTCATAGCGGAGGTGATATGGCAGAAGAGGACCTCACGAGAGAACCGAGCAGCAATCGGTTCCGCCCATGACACCATCCTTGTATACGGCCGCATGGAAGCACGAGAATGGAAAAAACACCGGAATAAGCTACCCAGTACCGGCAAAGGTTACGGCAATCCCGATAACGACCCGCGCGGTTTATGGCGGTCGATCCCGTTTTCCGCACAAGGGTATCGGCCAAACCAGATGTACGAGATCGAAACGACAACAGGCAACATGGTAACCCCGCCGAGAGGACGTTGCTGGGCAGCCACCGAACCGGTCTATCTTGAATACAAGAAGACAGATCGCGTTTATTTCCCGAACGGAGGATCGGGTAAACCTCGCATCAAGCAGTTCCAGAACGAAGAGCAGGGCCTAGTTCCCATGTCCGTTTGGATGGCCAGCGACGCAGGGGATACAGAAGAATCGAAGAAGGAGATCATGGCCCTGTTCGATGAAGACAGTCCGTTCGGGACACCCAAACCCGAACGTCTTCTCAAACAAATCATAACCATCGCCACCAACCCTGGCGATCTCGTGTTGGACTCTTTTATGGGTTCGGGTACGACGGCGGCCGTGGCGCACAAAATGGGGCGCAGGTGGATCGGTATTGAGATGGGCGAGCACGCGGTGACACATTGCGCTCCGCGTCTGCGGAAGGTTGTCGAGGGCGAACAGGGCGGGATTTCCGAGGCCGTGGGCTGGAAAGGCGGGGGCGGGTTCCGCTTTTACCGATTGGGCGAGGCGGTCTTTGACGCGTACGGAGCGATCAATCCGGCCATCAGTTACCGGGCGCTGGCGGCGCACGTGTGGTTTGCGGAGACGGGTACGCCGGACTGTTGCGACGGCAAGAGCCCGTTGCTGGGTGTTCACAACGGCACGGCCTATTACCTGCTCTACAACGGGATTCTGGGGGACAAGCGCACGGCAAGCGGCAATGTGCTCAATTCGGCTGTGTACAACGGGCTGCCGCCGTTCGACGGGCCGAAGGTGATTTACGGGGAGTGGTGCCAGTGGGGCGCGGAACGGCTCAAGCGCGAACAGGTGGCGTTCAAACAGACGCCGTATGACATCCGCGTGAGGTAAGGGGAAAAGCGTATGACAAGCGAGACGTTGGCCTTTTTTGAAAACTACAAGATCCGGCGGCAGTATGATGAAGCGAAAGGGGTCTGGTTGTTTTCGGTCGTGGATATCCTTCAGGTGTTGCTTCAACAGCCCGATTTCCAAGCTGCGCGGAATTACTGGAAAGTGCTGAAAAACCGCTTGTCCAAAGAGGGTAGCGAGTCGGTTACAAAATGTAACCAACTGAAAATGGAGGCGGCCGACGGCAAGAAATACAAGACCGACGTGGCCGATCCCGAAACCCTCTTGCGCCTGATCCAGTCGGTCCCCAGCCCCAAGGCCGAGCCGATCAAACTCTGGCTCGCGAAAGTCGGGTACGAGCGGTTGCAGGATATGTCCGACCCGGCCCGCTCGGTAGACCGCGCCCGCGAATACTGGCAGCAGCATGGCCGGAGCGAGAAGTGGATCCAGCAGCGGATGATGGGCCAGGAGACCCGCAACAAGCTGACCGACTACTGGAAAGGGCACGAAATCAAGGGCGAGGCGGAATACGCCATACTCACGAACATCATCCATCAGGAGTGGGCAGGGGTTTCCGTCAAACAGCACAAGTCGCTCAAAGGGCTGAAGAGCCAGAACCTGCGGGACCATATGAGCGAGGCGGAGCTGATTTTCACCGCGCTGGCTGAATTGGCCACCCGGCAGATTGCGGAAAGCGTGCAGGCGGCAGGCATGGCGGAAAACAGCGAGGCTGGGAAAAAAGGCGGCGGCTTGGCCAAGAAAGCCCGGCAGGAACTCGAAGAGAAAACCGGCAAGCGGGTCGTCTCGGGCGAGAATTACCTAGCCCCGCAGGTGGTTTCAGGCCGCTCAAGAAAGCAATCCGACGATAAGTCGTAACCCGCTGATTTAAAGGATCATACGAAACACGTTGTTTTCAAGAGATGGTTTCTGACGTGAATGATTGGCCGCAGAGCAAAAGGGTAACAGGCCAACCGGTGACAAAATGTAACCGGTTGATTGGATGCTCCTGCTCTGCGTTACTTGCGTTCTTTGCGGCTAATCAAGAGGCTATGAATTTATGGAACTGAAAGACTTTCAGAAAGAAACGCTCGCTAAACTGGACGAGTTTCTCCGCGCGGCCCGCGCGGGGACGCTGGCCGGCGCGTTCGAACAGGCGGCCAAGGACGATAAGTCGGAGCTTTTCCGGCCCTACCGCCCGCTCACCGATGCCATGGCGGACGCACCCTTCGTCTGCCTGCGGCTGCCGACCGGCGGCGGCAAGACGATCCTCGCGACCCATGCGGTCAAGACCGCCGCCGAAGCCTGGCTGTGTACGGACTCGCCGCTGGTCCTGTGGCTGGTGCCCACCAGCATGATCCGCGACCAGACCCTTGACGCGCTGCAGAACACGGAGCACCCATACCGGAAGGCGCTGGATGACGCGTACAACGGGCGCGTGCGCGTGTTGGCCATGTCGGACTTCGCGCAGTTGCGCCCGCAAGACCTTGTCTCGCGGGCCAATATACTCATCGGCACGCTGGCCACCGCGCGCGTAGACAAGACCGAGAGCCGCAAGGTGTACGACCACAACGAAGACCTGGAGCCGTTCTTTACGCGCGGCGTCCCGGACGGCTTGGACTTGGAACGCGATCCGAAAAACGGCAAGGTGAAGTACTCCTTCATCAATCTGCTGTCGCTGGTGCGCCCGCTGGTGATCGTGGACGAGGCGCACAACAATAAATCGCCGCTGAGCCTGGAGGTGATGAGCCGCATCCATCCCTCGTGCGTGGTGGAGTTCACCGCGACCCCCGCAGCGGAAAGCAACATCCTGCACCACGTCGCCGCGTCCACCCTCCAGAAAGAGCAGATGATCAAGATGCCGATCGAGCTGACCCAGCACGACAACTGGCAGTTGGCGCTTCACGCGGCGGTGCAGGAGCAGGGGCGGCTGGCCACATTCGTCGGCACTGAGAAGGATTACGTGCGGCCTATCGTCCTCATTCAGGCTGAGAATAAGGACAAGGAAGTCAGCGTCGATGTGGTCCGCGATTATTTGCTCACCCAGGAGAATATCCCCGAAGCGCAGATTGCCGTGGCGACGGGCGAACGGCGGGAATTGGAAGAGGTGAACCTGTTCGATCCGGCCGTCCCGGTGCGCTTCGTGATTACCGTCCAGGCGCTCAAGGAGGGCTGGGACTGCTCGTTCGCCTACATTTTCTGTTCGCTCGCCACCGTGCATTCGGCCAAAGACGTGGAACAGTTGCTCGGGCGCGTATTGCGGATGCCCTACGCGCGGCGGCGGGAAGCGGAAGAACTCAACCGGGCGTATGCTCATGTGTCCAGCGCCAGTTGGCCTGCGGCGATTGTGCTGCTCCGCGACCGGCTGGTCAGCATGGGTTTCGACGAGGTCGAGGCCGAGCGGGCGATCCGTGAGCAAATAGCGGCTGACAGTAAACCGGGGCTGGATCTTAAGTATCCCGATTCGACAGAGGGGCTGCCGCTGTTCGAGACGCGGTTGGTCGTGAAGGAGTCCCCGGCCCTGAGCCATTTGGATGCGGTCGAACGCGACTATGTGACGGTGCGGCCGACCGCCGACGGCCACACTGAGATCGTGCTGAGCGCGCAGATTACCGAGGCGGCTTTCAAGAAGGTGGAGCAGGCGCTTAAGCCCGCCGACCGGGCCAGCCTGCGCGAGCAGATGGCGATTCGGAGGCGGCAGGAGAAGCGCCGCAATTGTCCGGCGGAAAAAGGCGTGCCGTTCGAGGTGCCGCAGTTGATGATCCGGCTGGACGGCGTGCTCTATCCCGTAGATGAGGAATTGTATCTGCGCGAAGGCGTCCGGCTGGCTGATTTGCCGGTGGCGCTGGACGCGGCGGATTTTGAAGCGGACGAAGGCGCGATGCGGTATCTGGTGGGACTCAACGACAACCGCATGTTTATCCGTGCGCTCAGTCGCGGCGAGGTCGATATGAACGGGCTGGTGGCGACATGGGATGAGGCCGAGTTCATCCGGTTCCTCGCTCCGAAGCTCCGGCACAAGCATATCCGGCCGCCCGTGTTAAACGAGTATCTGCGCGGCGTCCTCGTTTACCTTCAGGAAAAGCGCGGGCTCTCGCTGGCGCTCCTTCAGTCGGCTGTCTTCAAGCTGGAAGATGTGCTGAAGCGGAAAATCGCAAAAAGCATCGAGCAGGCCAAGGCCAAGGGTTTTCAAACGCTGCTGTTTTCTAAAGAAGCGGAGCCCGAGGCAGGGTACGAGGTGCCCTACGTAATCCCCAAGGCAGACGCTTACACGCCCCTGAAATACTACAGTGGCAAGTACGAATTTCAGCATCATTTCTACGCCGACGTGGCGGCTTTTGACAGTGACGAAGAAGAGGATTGCGCATGGATACTCGACAATCTGCCGCAGGTCGAATCTTGGGTGCGCAATATCGCCAACGACGACCGGTCATACAAAATTCCGAAGGCGGGCGGCGCTTTCTACCCCGATTTCGTCGCGCGTTTGAAAGACGGCCGCCGCTTGGTGGTAGAGTACAAAGGCGACGGCTACAAGACCAACGACGATTCCAAAGAAAAGAACATGAACGCGCAACTCACGGCCAAAGCCAGCAAAGGGCAACTGCTGTATGTGATGGCAGTCGCAAATGACGAACTCGGCCGTTCGGTTGAGGGACAGATAAAGGCTGCGTTAAAAGGGTAAAGCGGTAATGCAATGACGAGCTTCACCCTCACCCCTCCAACTTGACCCCGTTCTGGCGCAACCCGCGTTTAAGAGCGTTGACAGCCTTCTGATTCTTGCCGGCCTTCTGTTCGGCTTGCAGCAGCAGATCACCCAGCCGACCGTTCATCGCGAGTTGCGGACGGAAGCCGCCCGGCTCTGAGTTCAATACATAGAAAAGGTCGTTTACTGATTTGCGATGATAGCGCCGCGGACTATTCATCGACATGTAGCCACACCTCAGTTTGAGTTCCTTCAAGCGCAGGGCGAAGCATAGCGCGGAAACGCCGTAACGCTTCTTCAGGCGTAGCAGCATATCCCACGTCCGCGTTTTAGGAGTCAACCCCAACTGACACACGCTGGTCAGCACCGCATTGGCCGGCATCAGGAAGCAAGACGCGAACCGGCACGCGAACTGCGCTTCGTCCAGAACCGGCTCGCCGGCCACTGCCGACTGCGCCTCTGCCGCGCTGTACAACGTGCGCGTGTACCAGAAGATGCGCCCCAACTCGAAAACCAAGCGGAACATCTGCAGCTCCGGCTGCTTCTTGAGCAGGCTGTTGATGAAGAAAAACGCGTTGCGGTTCAGGCGGTCATACCCGCAGAACGTCTCGCAATCGACAGGCATCTCCATAAAGACGACGCGCAGCCCCGCATTCTCGAAAAGCTCAAGATAATCGTACACAACCGCGTCGCCGATGCCGAGGTTCTGGCGCACCCTTGCCGCCAGATGCTCGGCCCCGGCCTCTGTGGGCGTGAATGGCACGTACAGCGGAATCCCGGCCATCTTGACCGCGCCGCAGAGATCCTCCAGCGCCAGCACCTGTTCCGCAACGGACTGGCAGACGACGTGCGCCGCCTTCAGTTCCCCCGGATCCGCGTCCGTGTCCAGCGGCGGCAGCAACACAATGGCTGCGTCCGAAACCGCCGGAGCGCTCGATTCCCAGGCATTGTCATCATCGAACAGGTCATCGATCCGGACGTTCAACTGCTTCGCGATCCGGTACAGCACGCGCCCGGACGCCAGGTGCTTGCCGCTCTCGATCCATCCCAGAGGCCCGGCGCAGATTCCAATATCTTTCGCCAGCTTGCTTTGGGAAATATGCTGGATCATGCGTACTTGCCGGATCCGCGCACCCACGCGCACAGCAAGCTCCCGTTCTGCCGCCGGACTGCTTCTCGCCATGATGAAACTCCTCTAAACAGGTCACATTCCAATATAGGGTGTAAATAATGCCCTGTTTCTGGGCCGCACGCAAATCGATTAATCAGCCAAAAAGGGGGTAGCGGTACTATTTTTCATCCGACTATCGGTGATTGTCCGGCATGAGCCTATCAAAGGCCTGACCATAGGAGGCTGTTTTTCACCTGTGGCATGCCTTGGTTGGTTTGGGAAAAGCCAAAACAAAACCAAAACATCCCGAGCGAAAAGCACCGGAGCATTCGGAAACGCTAAAAAACAAAGAGGGGTTGTGGTTTCAGTGTTTTGGCACCCCGCCGTGTTTTGGCGTTTGTTTTGGCTTTTGTTCCTATTATTTCGACTTGTTTCAATATGTAGCAGGGGTAAAGGATGATAGGGCATAAAAACAAAAAACCGCGAAATCCTTAAGGAAATCGCGGTATTTTGCCCATTTAGAATGGTCGGGGCGTCGGGATTTGAACCCGAGACCTTTTGCACCCCAAGCAAACGCGCTACCAGTCTGCGCTACGCCCCGATAGGGTCAAAAAAGTGAACAGGACTTTAACAAGTCACCGCCCCGTTCGTCAAACTGAAACTCAAAAAAACGTCCGGACCGCCTGCGGCAGCGCTCCGGGGCCGCCGCCGCAGGCGTTCCCTGCTCCTTTTCATTTCCGCCATGGCACAGCGCGATGAAACGTGTATACTGATGTCCTTTCATCCTCAACCCCTTTCATCCGCGAGGTTCCGACATGCATGAGACACAGACAGGCAGAGGCTTAAACCGTCGTTCCTTTTTGACCCGCGTGGCAGGCGCCACGGCGTTGCTGTCCGCGGCGCGCGTGCACGCCGGCCTGTCGGGCAGCGCGGCCGCCACGGCCAAAAGCGCACTGAGCGCCGGCAACGTCACCTTCCCCAAGACGTTCTGGTGGGGCTCCGCGACGGCCTCCTACCAGCTCGAAGGCGCCGCCACCGAGGACGGCCGCAAGCCCAGCGTGTGGGACGTCTTCTGCCGCGTCCCCGGAAAGGTCGAGAACGGCGACACCGGCGACGTGGCCTGCGACCACTACCACCGCTACGAGGAGGACGTGAAGCTCATGGCCGACCTCGGGGTGAAGCACTACCGCTTCAGCATCGCCTGGCCGCGCATCATTCCCGACGGCCGCGGCGCCGTCAACGAAAAGGGCGTGGATTTCTACAAGCGGCTGGCCGACTGCCTGCTCGCGCACGGCATCACCCCGCACGCCACCCTGTTCCACTGGGACCTGCCCCAGGTCCTGCAGGAGCGCTACGGCGGCTTCCAGAGCCGCGAGATCGTGGCCGACTTCGGCGCGTATGCCGAGGCCGTGGGCAAGCGCCTCGGCGACCGCATCGGCCACTGGATGACGATGAACGAGATCTCCTGCTTCGCCTTCGGCGTGGGCTACGCCGTGGGGCACGTGCCGTCGCACGCGCCGGGCATCCAGCTGCCCACCGTGAAAGCGCGCAGCAACACCTCGCACAACGCCCTGCTGGCGCACGGCACGGCCGTCCAAGCCCTGCGCGCCACGGCCGGGCGCTGCCACGTGGCCGCGGCCGAGAACTTCAACGCCTATGTGCCGGTCAGCGAAACGCCGGAGAACATCGAAGCCGCCCGGCTCGCGTTCCTGCGCGACGCCGCCAACGGCAGCATCCTCTGCCCCATGCTGACCGGCCGCTACTCCGACGCCTGGCTGGAGGAGTTCGGCGCCGGCGCGCCCGACTTCAAAGACGGGGACCTGAAGCTCATCAGCCAGCCGCTCGACGCGCTGGGCTTCAACTGCTACACCGGCACCTACGTGCGCGCCGCCGCCAACAAGAAGGGCTTTGAGACGTTCCCGTGCGGCGACGGCTATCCGAAAGGCAGCATGCCCTGGCTCAACATCATCCCCGAGTCGATCTACTGGGGCATCCGCCAGGTCAGCCAGGCGCTGGGCCGCACCGACCTGCCGGTCTTCATCAGCGAGAACGGCGTGGCCGACGGCGCCAAGCCCGACGCCAACGGCTTCGTCGCCGATACCGACCGCATCATGTACATGCGCAACTACCTGCGCAACGTCCACCGCGCGCTGACCGAGGGCTACCCCGTGATCGGCTACTTCCCGTGGAGCCTGATGGACAACTTCGAGTGGGCCTGCGGCTACAGCAAGCGCTTCGGCATGGTCCGCGTCGACTACGCCACGCAGAAGCGGACCCCCAAGCTGAGCTACAGCTGGTACCAGCAGGTGATCCGCACCCACAGCGTGGTGTAGCGGCACGCGCAGCAGGCCCCTCCTTCGCCCCGCCGAACGCGTTCCCGGGGGCGGAGGACCTCGGCCGGCGGGCCTCGGAACGGACAAACAACCGGGGCGTGCGACCCGGGGCCTCACAGCCGCAAAAATGGGCTGGTTTTCTCCCCCTCATCCGACTATGATACGCGGCATTTATCCGGTGTGGAGGTGCTATGGACGCTCACGTTGAAGAAACCGCTTTTCTCTCTTTCATCTGCCCCGCCTGCCATCAGGAGATCGAAGCCCCCGCCGACATGGCGAACCAAGAGTCCGAGTGTCCGGCGTGCGCCGCGCCCATCACCGTCCCGGCCGTCTCCGCGCCCGGCACGCTGTGGAGCACGCACGACGCCGCGGACAAGGGCCCTTCGCAGGCCCAGATCGACGCGATGAAGAGCCGCACGATCCGCATCGAGCTGCCGGACAGCTGGTAAGCCCCGCACCGGTTCCCGCTGCGCTGCGACCCTCGACCCCGGCCTCAGGTTTCCTGCCATGCCCCGCATCCTCTTCATATCGTCCAAACCGTATTTCCCCTGGGTCGGCGCCTGCCACCGGCTCCGCCACGACCTCGAGGCGCTCATCGCCCTGGGATACACCGTGGACCTGCTCGCCGGTCCCTCAGGCTCAGCCCCGGACATCCGGGGCCTCAACGTGCTCTCCGTCCCGCAAGTCCCCTTCGGCGCCCGCATGCCGGACGGGCCCTCGCTCCGGCGCTTCGCGCTCGACACGCTGATGCTGTTCAAGGCCGTCTTCCTGGCCAGCCGGACCCCTTACGAGCTGATCCACGGCATCGACGACGGCGGCGTGGTGGCCTGGCTGGCGAGCCGCCTCACCAAAAACCGCTGCGTCTTCGAACGCCAGTCCGACGCCGTCCACGGCCGCGTCGGCGGGCTGCGCCGCCTCTGGCAGGGAATTTACCGGCTGCTCGAACGCCAGGCCCTCAAAAAGGCCGACGCCGTGATCGGCAACGACACGACCGTGATCGCCCTGCTTGCGCGCCTCAACCGCCGCAGCCGCGCCTGCGTCATCCCCGACATCCCGGCCGTCACCGAAGAGGTCACGGTGCCCGCGCGCAACCTCGCGCGGGCGCGTTACCGCACGGGTCCGGGCACGAAGCTCGTCACCTGCGTCGGCTCCTACACGCGCTTCCAGGGCCTGGACCTGTTCTTCAACGCCATGCCGCACGTCCTGGAAGCTTTCCCCGAGGCGCGCTTCGTCGTGGTCGGCGGCGACGAGGCCGCGATCCAGCGCATGAAGCAGGCGCTGCAGAAGGCCGGCATCGAGAGCGCCGTCGCGTTCCCCGGCCGGGTCCAGCCGGGCGAGCTGGCGGCCCTGCTCGCCGTCTCCGACGTGCTGGTCTCGCCCCGCCGCGCCGGCACCACGGCCCCGATCAAGGTCCTGGACTACCTCCACTCGGGCACGCCCGTCGTCGCCGTCGACACGCCGTCCAACCGCGCCATCCTCTCCTCCGACAACGCGGTCATCACGCGGCCGGCCCCCGAGGCGCTCGCGCACGGCATCCTGAAGATCCTGCGCAGCCCGCACGCCGGCGACGACCTCACGCGGCGCGGCAAGGACACCTTGCGCCACGAGAACCGCACGCCGGAGACGTTCCGAGCCGCGCTGCGCTGCTGCTACGACTACGTCCTTTCCACCCCTTGATCCCCAGGCTCAGACCGCATGACCTTCGGCCCCTCCTTTTTTGAACAGCCCGTCGACCGCCGCGGCAGCGACAGCCTCAAGTGGGGCGCCTACGCGCGCCACGGCGACGTCCTGCCGCTCTGGGTCGCGGACATGGATTTCCTCTCCGCGCCCGCCATCGCCGAGGCTCTGGCCCGGCGCGCCGCGCGCGGCGACTTCGGCTACGCCCTGGACTCCGAAGCCGCGATCGACGCGCTGATCGACTACCACCGCGCGGTCGACCGCTTCGCGATCGACCGCAGCTGGGTCGTGCCCGTCCCCGGACTCGTCACCGCCCTCAACGTCCTCTGCCGCGCCGCGGGCGAAGCCGGCGACGCCGTGGCCACCACGGTTCCCGTCTACCCGCCCTTTCTCGAAGCGCCCGTCCTCTCCGGCCGCACGCTCGTGACCGCGCCGATGGCGAGCGACGCTGCCGGCCGCCCCTGCTTCGACCTCGCGGCGCTCGAGGCCGCGCTCACGCCGAAGACCCGCCTCTTCATCCTCTGCAACCCCCACAACCCGCTCGGCCGCGCCTGGACCCCCGCCGAGCTCCGCAGCCTGCTGCAGCTCTGCCACGGCCGCGGCGTCACGGTCTGCTCGGACGAGGTCCACGGCGGGCTCGTGCTCGACCCGCCCCACGCCTTCACCCCCGCCGCCTGCGCGGCTCCCGAGCTCGC
>Ga0209066_10005023_pt1 | contig 14159 bp, 10 predicted proteins | sample All_14_2_FD_187198 | JGI IMG/M metagenome (GOLD analysis project Ga0209066, IMG submission 187198) | Freshwater microbial communities in response to fracking from Pennsylvania, USA - Allegheny Zone_MetaG_DW_15 (SPAdes) (version 2) ...
GTGTAGACCTTGCCGCTGATGGGCGTGATCACATCGAAGTATTCGCCGCTGACAGGCGGCACGAACTTGCCACCGATGAAGTTGTCGTACTGCTTCTTGAAGGACACGGGGGCACCGGCGGTGCCGGGTGTGGCGTAAAGCATGTCTGTCTCCTTGATGCGCGAAAAGATGCCGTCATGGCATCCAACCCGCCTGTCCGATGACCGGCGTTGATGCCATAAAGCGCACAGCGCGTGCCAATCAGGGTTCGACCGGAGAGGCTGCGCAAAAGCCGCACAAGCGCCCGGCACCCACCAACCCGGCCAAAACCAGTGGCCACGCGGGCTGGCGCCACACATGCCCGAGCAAACGGCAAGGGCAAAGGCTGTGTCACCCAGGCTTGGGCCGATTGCGCCAAATCGTCACACTGTCCTGATTTGACACAGGGTGTGCCCGGGTGTGACACCCCATACCGCGGGCCATACTCCACGCCATGCACCTCATGCACCACCACTCGGCCACGGACCTGGATCAGGCTCGGCGCTGCCTGCTTGAAGCCGGCGAAGTGCCCTTCGGGCTGGTGGACGACACGCTGGTGCAGTCCTGGCAACGCAGCCGCAATGCCGGGCTCAGCCCGGTTGACACCCTGCGCGAGCCCCCCGTGTGCAGCGGCAGTGAACTCAAGCACGCTCAGAACAACCAGCACACCTTCCTCGCCCATGCCCGCCCCGTCATGGACTTTGTCTTCGAGCAAATGAAGGACTCCGGCAGTCTCGTGGTGCTGTCAGACGCGCGTGGCCTGCTGCTGCACAGCCTGGGCGACACCGACTTCATCTCCCGCGCAGACCGCGTCTCGCTGCGCCCCGGCGCCCTGTGGCACGAGGCTGATCGCGGCACCAACGCCATCGGCACCGCCTTGGCCGAGGCCCGCCCCGTGGTCATCCATGGCGCCGAGCACTACCTGGAGCGCAATGGCTTTCTGACCTGCGCGGCGGCCCCGGTGCGCGGCCCCAATGGCCGCCTCAAAGGCGTGCTGGACATCTCCGGCGACAGGCGCGGCCACCATCCGCACACCTTCGCCCTGGTGCGCTCGGCCGCACGCATGATCGAAGACCGGCTCTTTCACGCCCGCCACCACCGCGACCTGGTCATGCGCCTGCACCCCTGCGCAGAAGGTCTGGGCGGCGTCGGTGAAGGCCTGCTGGCCCTGTCCGAAGACGGCTGGCTGATCGGCGCCAACACCCAGGCCCAACGCTGGCTGGGGCTGGACGACGCACGCATCGGCGCCTGCACGCTGGAGCAAGCCACGGGGACCCGGCTCAGCCTGTACCCGCCCGGCAAGATCCTGCGGCTTCAAGGCCGTGCCGAACAGCCCCTGTTTGCCCGCATCGAAGGCCGCCAGCGCGAGGTGTTCACCCTGCGCTCACCCGCCACCCCCACGCCGCAGCCCCAGACCACCGTGGATCGGCGCGCGCCCGCATCGGCCAGTGATACATCGGCCCAAACACAACCGGACCCGCGCCTGCTGGACGCCCTGTCCCGCGCCAAACGGGTCCAGGCGCAAGGCATCGCCGTGCTGATTCAAGGCGAATCGGGCGCAGGCAAAGAGGTGTTCGCACGCGCCCTGCATGCCGAAGGCACGCGCGCCCACAAGCCCTTCGTCGCGGTCAATTGCGCCGCCCTGCCCGAAACCCTGATCGAAGCCGAGCTGTTCGGCTACGTCGGCGGCGCCTTCACCGGCGCACGCCGAGAAGGCTCGCCTGGCCGAATCCGCGAAGCCGAAGGCGGCACGCTCTTCCTTGACGAAATCGGCGACATGCCCCTGGGCCTGCAAGCCCGCCTGCTGCGCGTGCTGCAAGACAAGGTCGTCGTGCCCCTGGGCGGCAGCAAGCCCGTGCCCGTTGACTTCGTGCTGGTATGCGCCACCCACCGGCACCTGAAAGACGCCATCCGCGACAGCCACTTCCGCGAAGACCTGTACTACCGGCTCAACGGCTTGAGCATGACCCTGCCGCCTTTGCGCGAGCGGCAGGACTTCCCTGCCCTGGTGCGCCAGGTGCTCGACCAGATCACGCTCGACATGAACCGGCCCACCGTGGATGGCGTCCAACCCGGCCTGCTGCACGCCATGTCCCGCTACCACTGGCCGGGCAACCTGCGCCAGCTCCACAGCCTGTTGCGCACCGCCTGCGCGCTGCTGGAGCCCGACGAATACGCCATCGACTGGTCCCACCTGCCCCAGGACATGGCCCAGGAACTGCGCACCGGCACCGCGGCATGCGCGCCACCCCAAATGGCTGAAGACGCACACCCCCTACCCGCAGCACCACACCCCGCCAGCGAAGCGCCCGCGCCTGCGGAGCCCAACCTGCGGCGCCTGTCCAGCCAGACCATCCAGCAGGTGATCCGGGCCACGGGCGGCAACATGTCGCAAGCGGCACGCCAACTGGGCATCAGCCGCAACACCCTGTACCGCCGCATCAAGCAGGACGCAGCCTGAGGCATTCGGGTGTCAGCGGGGCGGCAGATCAAGAATCTGCACAAGATTTGGCCCTTGCAGCGTCCACAGGTCGGCGCATTGGGTAGCATCACGCCCATGACGAACGCCGACCCTCTCGAACTCGCCAAATTCAGCGACCTGGCCCACAAGTGGTGGGACCCCGACAGCGAATTCCGCCCCCTGCACCAGATCAACCCCCTGCGCCTGGACTGGATCGACCAGTTCGCCGCCATCAAGGGCAAGAACGTGGTCGACGTGGGCTGCGGCGGCGGCATCCTCGCCGAGTCCATGGCCCGCCGTGGCGCCAAGGTGCTGGGCGTGGACCTGGCCGACAAGCCCCTCAAGGTCGCGCAGTTGCACGCGATGGAGTCCGGCGTGGCCAACCTCGACTACCGCAGCATCGCTGCCGAAGCGCTCGCGGCCGAGCAACCCGGGCACTTCGACGTCGTCACCTGCATGGAAATGCTCGAACACGTGCCCGACCCGGCGTCAATCGTGCGCGCCTGCGTCGACATGGCCAAACCCGGCGGCTGGATCTTCTTCTCGACCATCAACCGCAACCCCAAGGCCTACCTGTTCGCCATCGTGGGTGCCGAGTACCTGCTCAAGCTGCTGCCCAAAGGCACGCACGAGTTCGCGCGCTTCATCAAGCCCGCCGAGCTGGCCAGATGGGTCCGTGAAGCGCACTTCGACACCGTGCAGTACAAGGGCCTCGAATACAACCCCATCACCCGCCAGTACTGGCTGTCTGGCGACACCAGCGTGAACTACATGGTGGCCTGCCACAAGCCCCTCGCACCGTGAGCCACTCCGACCGCACACCCGGCCAGAAGCTGCCCTGGCCACAGGCCCCGCAAGCCGTTCTGTTCGACCTGGACGGGACGCTCGCCGACACCGCCGGTGACTTGGCCGGCGCGCTCAACCAGTTGCGCATCGACAAAGGCCTGGCGCCGCTGCCCTTGGACATGCTGCGCCCCTATGCCTCATCCGGCGCACGCGGCCTGATCGGCGTGGGCCTGGACATCCACCCGGGGCACGCTGAATACGAGTCCTTGCGCGAGGGCTTTCTGGCTGCCTACACCCGCTGCCTGTCCGACACCACCGTGCTGTTCGAAGGCATGGACGAGGTCTTGCGTGAACTGGAAGCACGCGACGTGACGTGGGGCGTGGTCACCAACAAACCGCATCGCTTCACTGTGCCCGTCATGGAGGGCCTGGGCCTGATGACACGCGCAGCCGTGGTCATCAGCGGCGACAGCACCGCCCACGCCAAGCCGCACCCCTTGCCGCTGATCACCGCGTGCGAGCTCATTGGCAAAGCACCGAGTACGGTGCTGTACGTGGGTGACGACCTGCGCGACATCCAGGCAGCTCAAGCCGCCGGCATGCCCAGCGCCGCCGCGCAATGGGGCTACATCGGCCACAACGGCGACATCGCCGACTGGCGTGCCGATGTCATCGCCCCACAGCCGCTGGACCTCTTGCGCCTGATGGGCCTCTGAGTCCATCCAGCAACAAGGCCATCGGCCAGAAAAAAGCCACCGGATTTCGGTGGCTTTTTCAGTTCAAGCGAGGCCTACAGGCCCGGCAAGCGCCTCAGGCCGAACGCCCGTAATTGTCCTGGAAGCGCACGATGTCGTCTTCACCCAGGTAGCTGCCCGATTGCACCTCGATGATTTCCAGCGGGATGGTGCCCGGGTTCACCAGACGGTGCACCGTACCCAAGGGGATGTAGGTGGACTGGTTCTCGGAGAGCATCAGCACCTTGTCGCCGTTGGTGACTTCGGCCGTGCCGCTCACCACGATCCAATGCTCGGCGCGGTGGTGGTGCATCTGCAGGCTGAGGGAAGCCTTCGGCTTGACCATGATGCGCTTGACCTGGAAGCGCGGGCCCGAATCGATCGAGTCATACCAGCCCCAGGGGCGGTGCACTCGGCGGTGGATCGTGCCTTCGGTGCGGCCCAACCCCTGCAGCGTGGAAACGATCTTTTTCACGTCCTGGCTGCTGTTGCGGTCGGCCACCAGCACGGCGTCGGGCGTCTCGACGACCACGACATTGTCCAGGCCCACGGCGGCCACCAGGCGGCTGGTCGAATGCACCAGTGTGTTTGAACTGCTCTGGAACAAGGCGTCGCCTTGCGACGCGTTGCCCTTGGCATCGTGTTCGCTGACTTGCCACACCGCGTCCCAGGCACCCAGGTCCGACCAACCCGCGTCCAGTGGCACCATGCGCGCCAAAAAGCCGCTATCGGGCTTGGCAGGGACCTGTTCCAGCACGGCGTAGTCAACGGATTCAGATGGCACCAGCGCAAACTCGGCCTTGCCTGGGCGCACGAACTGGGCGTCCGTCGTGCGCACGGCAAACGACTCGCTGGTGGCGTTGGCGATGTCCGGGCGGAAATGGGCCAGCGCGGCCAGCCAGCGCGAGGCCTTCATCACGAACATGCCGCCATTCCAGAAATAGCCGCCATCGGCCACATAGCCTTTGGCTGTTTCCAGATCGGGCTTCTCGACGAACGCCGACACGCTGCGCACACCATCCGCATCGGCCGTACCGGTACGGATATAACCAAAACCGGTTTCAGGGCGATCCGGCGTGATGCCCAGGATGACGATGTCACCGTTGGCGGCCGCACGCACCGCTTTTTGCAAGGCAGCGGTGAACGCAGGCTCACTGGTCACGGTCTGATCGGCCGGCGTCACCACCAGAATCGGGTCCTGACCATCGGCGGTGGCTTGCAAGGCCGCCAAGGTCACCGCTGGGGCGGTGTTTCGGCCGGAGGGCTCCAACAGCAGCGAGGAGGGCTCGCCCTTCAGCTCGCGCAATTGGTCCAGCACCAGAAAGCGGTGCTCTTCATTGCCGACCACGCAAGGCTTGGCCACCTCAATGTCGTCGGCACCCAAGGCCTGCAAGCGCAAATGGGCCTGCTGAAACAGGCTTTGATTGCCTTGCAGCACCAGAAACTGCTTGGGGTACAGGGCACGCGAAAGCGGCCACAGGCGGGTGCCGGAGCCACCAGCCATGATCACGGGGAGCAGGGTATGTTTCATGTCTCAAACCATAGCAAACTTCGAGCCCAAACCAGGGTATGCCCCCGGCATCAGCCCTCAAAACCATTCGGATTGGTGGACTGCCAGCGCCAGGAGTCCACACACATCTGATCCAGGCCCCGCACAGCTTTCCAGTTCATCGTGTCATGGGCATGACGCGGGTCGGCGTAGCAGGCTGCCACGTCGCCAGGGCGGCGCGGCGCGAACACCACCGGGATCTCGCGGCCGCAGGCCTGGCCATAGGCGCGGGCCAGGTCCAGCACGCTGTAGCCCTGCCCCGTGCCCAGATTGACCGTCAGCGACTGCTGCTTGTCAAAGAGGTAATTCAGCGCGGCCACATGGCCGTCAGCGAGATCGCACACATGGATGTAATCGCGCACACCGGTGCCGTCGGGGGTGTCGTAGTCGTTGCCGAACACATTGAGATGCTCGCGCTTGCCCACCGCCACCTGCGCCACGTAGGGCATGAGGTTGTTGGGCACACCACGCGGGTCTTCGCCAATCAGCCCGCTGGCATGGGCACCAACCGGGTTGAAGTAGCGCAGGTAGGCCAGATGCCACCGGGCATCACAGCGACCAAGTTCGCGCAGAATTTCTTCGCCCAGCAACTTGGTCTGACCATAGGGGTTGGTGGCGCGCAGCGGCGCGCTTTCGGTAATGGGCAATTCATCGGGGTTGCCGTAGACCGTGGCAGACGAGCTGAAAACCAGGTTGAAGACGCCGTGGCGCTTCATGGCCTGGCACACCGCCATCAGGCCACCCAGGTTGTTCTCGAAATAGTCCAGGGGCTTCTCGACCGACTCGCCAACAGCCTTCAATGCCGCAAAGTGCACCACCGCCTTGACACCGCCGAACCGGCTTGATGCCAGGTCAAAACACCGGTCCAGCACAGCCTGGTCTCGGATATCGCCCTGCACAAAAACAGGCTCACGGCCACCAATGGTCTGCAAGCGGCCTAGAACCCTGATCGAACTGTTGACCAGGCTGTCCACACCGACCACATCAAACCCGGCCTCTTGCAAGGCCAACCAGGTGTGCGAGCCGATATACCCCGTCGCGCCAGTCAACAAAATACACGCCACAGCGGATCCCGTTCATCAGTCCAGCGTGAAGCTGGCGTTGCAATCGACGGAGCGACCATCGTAATTGGGGCGATTCAGGTCCTTGGTCTGGCTGTACCTTTGCACGCCGCAACCCAGGTTGAAGGCGCGCGTGACCGCGTAGTTCGAGTTCAACGAAGTCGTGTGACGGATGCTGTTGTACTTGCCACCAGACAGCGCGGAGTTCGAACCCACGGTCGTGGTGCTGTTGACGTCCTGCTCGTACCTGGAAATGTTGTGGTTGACGCCAAATGACAACTTGGCCGTGGCGCGCAGGTTGGCAGACAAGCGCAAGGCCGTAGTGACCGTGTCGCTGGCATATTCCGACGAACCCACCACGTTCTGGCGGGTATCAACCAACGTGCTCTTTTGTCTGTCCGCACCTGTCGTGCGGCTGAGCCCCAGGCCATAGCTGATCAGACCTCTCGGGGTGTAGGTCCAGTTCAAGGAGCCCGTCCAGCCACTGACTGCCACCGCGCCATTCGAATACGTGGTGTTGCGACGCGTCAATACCGCCTCGAGGCTGCTCAGACCCGACACCTGCCAGTCTGTCGACAAGTCCACATTCCGGTCGGTGGTTGTGAGGTCGCTGCGGTTATTCGGGTAGTTTGTTTTGACCACCCGCCCGCCCAGGCTGAAATTAAGCAGGTCGGTGCTGTAGTAAACCGCTTTCAGACCCGTGCTGGTCTGGTTGGCATTCTGCAGCTTGTAGACGTCCTCGGAATAGGTCTGCTTGTTGGTATCAAAGGTACCCACAACCGCCCACAAGCCACCGTTACCGTATTGAACGGCCACGTTGCCGTCGCGGTAGGTCTTGATGTTGCGCACCACGCGGTTGTCAACGCGGTTGTCCTGGATGGGCACCAGGTTCTCCGAGAAACTGCCGCCCGTGCTGACCACCCAGTTCGACGCGATCCCTGTGGTGAACGACGCGTCCAGGTCCTTGGACTCGTTGTTGAGGCGATCGCCGAAATTGGCATAGCGCGAAGCCGCCAGCTTGGCAGCCGCCCGATAGGTCTGACGGCCATAGCTTTTGTCCAGCCCGGCCCTCAACGAGGTGGTGTTGACTGTCTCGGCCTGCTTTTCCTCGTTGCGCGAGAAGTTGTTGTCACGCGTGATCGAGTGCGCCAGGCTCAGCCACAGTGGCGTTTCGTCTTCACCAGCATGGGCCATCCCGGCACTCAGGGCGCTCAGGCAGGCCAGTGCCGCCATGGCAACAGGTCGCAAGGACATGGTCGATTTCTTCACGTGCACCTCAGCTTTATCAGTATGCATTTCTGTCAAAAATCATCAACCGTACGGTGCGGACGATGATCTGCAAATCCAGGCCCAGGGACCAATTGCGCAGGTATTCCAGGTCGAATTCCACCCGGGCCTGCATCTTGTCGATGGTTTCAGTTTCGCCGCGCAGACCATTGACCTGAGCCCACCCGGTGATGCCGGGGCGTACCTTGTGGCGCACCATGTAGGCCTTGATCAGGCGTCGGTACTCTTCGTTGTGGGCCACGGCATGTGGACGAGGGCCGACGATGCTCATGCGCCCTTGCAACACATTGATGAACTGCGGCAACTCGTCCAGCGATGTCTTGCGTATGAACGCGCCAAAGGGGGTGATGCGCGAGTCGCCCTTGGTGGCCTGCTTGACCACCTGCCCGTTGTCCTGCGTGCGCATGGACCGGAACTTGTACACGATGATTTCTTCGCCATCCAGGCCGTTGCGGCGCTGTTTGAAGATCACAGGGCCCGGCGAGCTCATCTTCACCCCGATCGCCAGGGCCATCAGGATGGGCGAGATCAACACCAGGATGATGCCGCCCAGGATGATGTCGGACACCCGCTTCACCAGCTCGTTGGTGCCGGTAAAGGGGGTTTCACAGATACCCACCACCGGCACGCCGTTCATGTCCTGCAGGCGGCCCTGGATGATGCTGATGCCAAACACATCCGGCACAAAGTACAGGGAAGCCGTGGTGCCTTGAACCGCTTCCAGCAGCTCGACGATACGAGGTTGAGAGCCCAGCGGCAGGGTGATATACACCTCGTGCACGCCATGCGCGTACACGTAGTTGGCCACGTCGCGCAGGCCGCCCAATCGCATGCTCACGGCTTCGGGCAATACGCGGCTGTCGGTGCGGTCATCGAAGTAGCCGATGAACTCGGTGCTTTGGTCGGGGTTGCTTTGCAATGCTCGGGCCACTTTGCCGCCCAGGGGCCCTGCACCCACCACGATGGCACGACGCCGTGAATTGGGCTGTGACACACGGTGCTTGATGATGGCCTTGCCGATCAGCACGGCAATCCACTGGACCACGGGCGTCAGAACCGCCCAGACCAGCATCACACTGAAATCGAAAAACTGCAGGCTGTTGGTCGCGTAGCCGCACAGCCACAGGATCGCCAGCATCGACACCCAGGAACTGACGATGTCAATCAGGGCCGCCAGGCGCGAATCCGTGAACCGGTTTCGCCCTGGAAATGTCAACGCGAAAACCAGCAGGCACAAGGCCATGGAGGCCCGCATCACCGGCTCGTTGAAATAAGCCAAAGCGCCCAGTAAAGAAGCTACCGTGATCGCAGGCTCGAGAAAAGCCGCAACGAAAGATGTCACCGATTGCGGTGCATTGAAAAACGTGCGGTTGTAGTTTCGATTATTGAACATGTACGCCAGGGGCTCACCCCAAGCCCCGGAAAACGCCCAACCCATCCCGATACTGCAAGGGCACGAACAAGGCGCGAACAACAAAACCGTAACGGCTAAAACAGCCTTTACTAAAGGCCTGTCAAACATTGTGAACCAAAAAGCCTCATTTCTGGGGTCAGATTCGCCTCACGGCCCCACGGGTCCCGGGGGGTGTCGGTGCGCACCTACAATCCACACATGGCATCACACCCGCTTTCCTGGATTGGTCAACTCGCCCTGCCGAGGCTGACCCTGCTGCTCAACCATGTCGTGTCAAGCGAGCCGGTGGCCGCGGCCAAATTGCAGGCACACCGCGGCAGAACCATTGATATCCGCTGGATTTCGGCTTTCTCGCCCCCTTTGCCCGCCTTCCTGAGCAAGGCCCTGCCCCCAGGCAATTGGGCGCCAGCGCCATGGCGATTGCGCATCACGCCAGCAGGGCTGTTCGAATCAGCCGAACCCGACGGCGCCGGTCAACTGGATACAAGCGTCACACCTGCTAACGGCCTGACGATCACCGTCCACCTGACCGATCCCCTGACGATGGCCAGGCAAGCGTTCAAGGGCGATCGGCCAGAGGTCAACATCGAAGGCGACGCCGCCTTGGCCGAAGTGGCTTCCTGGCTGATGAAAAATCTGCGCTGGGACATTCAGGACGACCTCGCCCGCTGGCTGGGCCACACGCCAGCCGAACTGCTGCGCACGGTAGGCGAAAGCATCCGGCACAGTCTGCAGCGCTGGCGACCGCAAGGCGGAGACCGGTCACACGGCACCGGCCCTCGCTGAGCCGAGCACCCGCCCCGATGCGCGCCCTGCTCCGCCCCGTTTTCATCAGTCTGATTGCCCTGCGATACGGGCTGGACGGCCTGGTGCTGGACAGCTTTCGCAGCCCAGGCTGGAGCCTGCTGGCCCGGGTGCTGTCGTTTGGCCGCCGTCTGGATGCGCCACGCGGCCAGCGCCTGCGCGAAGCCCTGGAGCGCCTGGGTCCCATATTTGTCAAATTCGGACAGATGCTGTCCACCCGGCGCGACCTGATTCCGCCGGACGTGGCCGACGAACTGGCTCGCCTGCAAGACCGCGTGCCGCCCTTCCCCAGCCACGAGTCGATCAAGCTGGTCGAAAAGGCGCTGGGTCGCCCCATCTCTGCGGTCTTCAAGCAATTTGACACCGACCCGATCGCCAGCGCCTCGGTGGCCCAGGTGCACTTTGCCGTGCTGCATGATGGCCGTGAAGTTGCGGTCAAGGTGCTGCGTCCCGGGATGCTGGCCGTCATCGACGACGACCTGGCGCTGATGCGCACCCTGGCTCGTTGGGTGGACCGGCTGTGGGCGGACGGCCGACGTCTCAAGCCCCGCGAGGTGGTGGCCGAGTTCGACAAGTACCTGCACGACGAGCTGGACCTGGTTCGTGAAGCCGCCAACGCGGCCCAGTTGCGCCGCAACATGCAGGGCCTGGACCTCGTCCTGGTGCCAGAGATGATCTGGGACTACTGCACGCCCACCGTGATGGTGATGGAGCGCATGAAGGGCGTGCCGATCAGCCACATGCAGCGCCTGCGTGAGGCCGGCGTCGACATCAAGAAGCTGGCGCGCGACGGGGTCACGATTTTTTTCACCCAGGTCTTTCGGGACGGGTTCTTCCATGCTGACATGCACCCGGGCAACATCCAGGTCAGCCTGGACCCCGTCACCTTCGGGCGCTACATCGCGCTGGACTTCGGCATCATCGGCACGCTGACCAACGTCGACAAAGACTACTTGGCGCAGAACTTCGTCGCTTTCTTTCACCGCGACTACAAGCGGGTGGCCGAACTACACATCGAAAGTGGCTGGGTGCCGGCCAGCACCCGCGTCGATGAACTCGAAGGCGCCGTGCGCACGGTGTGCGAGCCCTTCTTCGATCGCCCCATCAAAGAGATTTCGCTGGGTCAGGTCCTGCTCAGGCTGTTCCAGATCTCGCGCCGATTCAATGTCGAGATCCAGCCCCAGCTGGTGCTGCTGCAAAAAACGCTGCTGAACGTCGAAGGCCTGGGCCGCGAACTCGACCCCGACCTGGACCTGTGGAGTTCGGCCAAGCCCTTCCTGGAGCGTTGGATGCACGAGCAGGTGGGCCTGCGCGGCCTGCTTCAGCGACTCAAGCGCGAAGCACCGCGCTACGCCAAGCTGCTGCCCGAACTGCCGCGGCTGATCCATGACAACCTGCAGCAAGGCGACAGCGGTTTGCGCCGCGATCTGCAGGCGATTTTGCTGGAACAGCGCCGCACCAACCGCGCGCTGTCGGCCTTGCTGTGGGTCGGCGTGGGCTTTGTGATGGGCTTGCTGGCCGCCCAGATCGTCGCGCGCCTGCACGGCCTGGGCTTGTTCTGACCCCCTCGCCTGAGGGGGGTTCAGGGCCGACGGCTTCACCTGCCTGCCCACGCCTTACGCAGGCACTAAACTGCGCCCCCGAACAGTCGACGAAAACGTCGACACCTTGCCGCAATTTGAGGGTTTAGGCCGACATGAACACCACCTTGCTCGCGTTTGTGATCCTGTATCTCGTCGGCACGATGGCGATCGGCGTGTACGCCGGCACGCGCATCAAGAGCACCGCCGACTTCGCCATCGCGGGCCGCAGCCTGCCGCTGGCCATGGTGATCACGACCACCTTCGCCACCTGGTTCGGCGCCGAAACCGTGATGGGTATACCGGCCAAGTTTGTCGAAGGCGGCCTGAACGCGGTGGTGGAAGACCCCTTCGGCGCTTCGATGTGCCTGGTGCTGGTCGGCGCCTTCTTCGCGTCACGGCTTTACAAGATGAGCCTGCTGACCATCGGTGACTTTTACCGCCACCGATTCGGCGAGGGTGTCGAGATCTTTTGCTCGATCGCGATCATCCTGAGCTACCTGGGCTGGGTCGCCGCACAGATCACGGCACTGGGCCTGGTGTTTTCGGTGCTGTCGGGTGGCGCCATCGCACCAGCCGTCGGCATGGCCATCGGAACCGCGCTGGTTCTGGTCTACGTGCTGATCGGCGGCATGCTGGCCGTGGCCTGGACGGACTTCATCCAGATGATCGTGCTGGTGGTGGGCCTGTCCCTGATCGCCGTGCTGGCATCCGAGCAGGCCGGTGGCGCCGACAAGGTGCTGGACCTGGCGGTGGCCAACGACTGGTTCAAGATCCTGCCCGAGCACACGGCACAAGGCTGGATCGCCTTCATCGCGGCAGCGCTCACCATGATGCTGGGTTCGATCCCGCAGCAGGACGTTTTCCAGCGCGTGATGTCGGCCAGGGACAGCGACACGGCCAAACGAGGCGCCATCATCGGCGGTTTCAGCTATCTCGCATTTGCCTTTGTACCGATGTTCATCGTGGCCTCGTCCCTGATCATCATGCCGGTCGAAACCAAGGAATTGCTGGCCAGCGACCCGCAAAAGGTCCTGCCCACGCTGATCCTGAGCAAGATGCCCTTGATCGCCCAGATCTTCTTTTTTGGCGCCCTGGTCTCGGCCATCAAATCGACCTCTTCAGCCACGCTGCTGGCGCCATCGACCAGTTTTGTCGAAAACATCCTCAAGAACATCAAGCCCGGCATGAACGATCGCCAGGTGCTGCTGGCCATGCGGATCACCTTGCTGGTCTTCACGGCGCTGGTGCTGTGCTATGCCATCGTGATGCAGGGTACGGCCATTTATGACCTGGTGTCAGCGGCCTACCAGATCCCGCTGGTGGGCGCCTTTGTCCCGCTGACATTCGGGCTGTACTGGCGCCGCGCCACGACGCAGGGCGCCATCCTGTCGATCACCCTGGGCATTGGCACGTTGGTGCTGTTCACATTCCATGGCCCCCTGGGCGAGGCTTTCCCGGGGCAACTGGCTGGTTTGATCATGGCCCTGGCCGGCATGCTGGTGGGCTCACTGATGCCGCAACTGGTGGCCGACTACCGCACACGCCAGGCGCACATGGCCTGATCTGGCCTGATCTGCCCTGTTGGGCTGCCCCGCAACCTGGGGGCTGGACCAAAGCCAGATCTTGAAACCCTTTTCTGACGCCCCAACTAGAATGGCGTCTTCACGGGATAACCCGAGGTTCACGATGCCCATTTATGCCTACCGCTGCGAGTCCTGCGGTCATGCCAAAGACGTTTTGCAGAAGATGTCAGACCCGCTGCTGACCACCTGCCCCTCATGCGGCGCCGAGTCATTCAAGAAACAAGTCACGGCTGCGGGCTTTCAGCTCAAGGGCTCTGGCTGGTATGTCACTGACTTTCGCGGAGGCTCTGGCGCAGGTGCCGCCGCGCCAGCTGCGGGCGCCGTTGCAGGTGCGGCCACCCCGGCTGGGGCTTCAGATACGGCGCCTGCCAGCCCCACCCCTGCCGCTGGCTCGGACACCGGCTCGTCGTCTGGCGGGGACACGGCTGCGGGCGGCTGCAGCACGTCTTGCGCCTGCCACTGAAGCCCGTCAAGATCGCCGCTTGTGCATGCAGGCGCTTGCCTGCGCCCTTCTCGCTGTGCCCACGGGCCAGCCCCGGCCCCCGCCGACCACTTGTTGAGTCCTTGTGAAGAAATACATTCTGACCGGTTTGCTTGTCTGGCTACCCCTGACCATCACCATCTGGGTGCTGATGAGCGTCGTTGGCACCCTGGATGGGGTCTTCGCCTGGCTGGTCGTGGCCGCGCAAACGGTGCTGCCAGAGAGCCTGCGCCCCTTCCTGCAACAATTGCGAGACATCCCCGGCCTGAGTGTCATCATCGTGGCAACAGCCCTGTGGCTGACCGGTGTGGCCGTGACCAACATTGCCGGCCAGTGGCTGGTCAACCAGTCCAACAAGCTGTTTTCGAACATCCCCATCGTCAAGAGCATCTACAGCT
>Ga0209066_10005024_pt1 | contig 14157 bp, 12 predicted proteins | sample All_14_2_FD_187198 | JGI IMG/M metagenome (GOLD analysis project Ga0209066, IMG submission 187198) | Freshwater microbial communities in response to fracking from Pennsylvania, USA - Allegheny Zone_MetaG_DW_15 (SPAdes) (version 2) ...
CCCGTGATACGGGCCAACGAGCATGAGGCGCAGGCCCATGAGGCTGTATTGCTGGACCTCGACAAGGCCTGCAAGGGAAAAACAGTGTGGCGACAGATGCAAATGGCCTGAGATGGGGATTTGCGCCCAGTACGCTCCACATTTTTCAAAAATTTTGGACGAGTTTGGATTTTCCTGAAAAATAACGCTATAATTTGAGGCTTCCGAGAGATTGGAATAATAAGTTGGGCGGTTAGCTCAGTGGTAGAGCACTGCCTTCACACGGCAGGGGTCGCAGGTTCGAACCCTGCACCGCCCACCAAAATACCAAACGAAAACAAGGACTTAGCAGCGATGCCAAGTCCTTTTTTTTGTCCGTACGGATTTTGTACGGAATACGGATTTTCTGGCGTGTCTCAGTCGAGCACCAAAAACAGGGCGTCAGCAGGCCGGTGAACGGCCAAAAAAAACCCGGCGCGATGGCCGGGCTGTAACCCTGCAACTGGTGCAGGCCCGCTCAGGGAGGAAAAGCGGGGAGCGTTGCCGCTCGGTGTTGATTATGCACACCCCCAGCGCGGCCACGAAACGGGCCTTGATTCGGTCTTTGCGGTCGGTCGGTGTGCTGCCTTGGTCGTGGGCTTGCGAAGCTCAGGGCCTGTTTTCTTGTTGCGGTTTTGGTGCGTTTTGTTGCGCCATCGTGGTAACCCAGCTTGGTAACCGGGCTTGGTAAGGTCAAGGTTACACCGCAGGTTACAGCCGGATGACTGTTTGCATGGTCACAACCTGTTCACTTTCTTGGCAACCGTTTGGCAGTGTCTGGCAACTTGGATACCGGCGCGGATACCGCTCTCTTGGATACCTGCTCTTGCGGTGCAAGGGTTCCGAATACCTCCGTTCGGCGGTGTTTTACCAGGTGGTCAACTGGCGGTCAGGCTTTCAATCACATGGGCCTGAAAAACTCCCGCTTGACGGGCCTCTACGCGCCCGTGCGGATGCATCCCGGCCCCCAGGGTCCCCGGCGTCTTCACCAACAGGCGCAGCACCAGCGCCCGCATCGTTCAATTCCATCATCACGCGCAATGCTTCGGTGGGCACAGTGCGCAGCCACTCGGTCGAGGTCATCCCCGGTTCAGGCACTGGCGTTTCGATGCCGTGGGCCAATAGCCAAACGTGGGTGTTCATCGCCCGCATCGGGTCGGGCATGGTGGGAACTTTGCTTTCCAGGGCGCTCAGGCGTGCGGATAGCTTGCCCATGGTCAGCTTGCCATCAGGATGACGCGCGGCCCGGTGGTTTCGCTGCGAACACGGGCAATGAATGCGGCTTCATCTTCGCCGGGCAGGATGTGCCACGTTTTGCCGCTCCCGTGGTGGTTGATCTGGGTCATGGGCTTGTCGCGTTCACCCACAGCCACCAGCCGAATGATGGTCACGCGGTCGGTGTCGGTGGTTGTCGCCCGCTCCAATGCGCTCAGGCGTGCTTCAAGTCTTGCGGTCATGGTGCGCGGCCTCCAATGCTTCGATGCGCCTTTGCAGTTCGTCGGTTTCGATGATCTTTGCCAGCGCCGCCACAGCCCCGACAAGCTGCGCCGCCTGCCCAGGTGATATGTCGCCACGGGTCGCCGCTTCCATGACGGCCCCGGCTTGCTGCGCCAGGGTTGCGCCCGTGGGCACCGCGATGGGTGGGAGCGGGAGTTCCAGCGGCTTCAGTGTCGGCAACACCCGATCCAAGATGATGCGCGCCGCCGTCATGTCGCCGCCCACAGCAGCACTCGTGACGGCCTCCAACACCTCGGGCAAGCGGTCGCCCAATGCTTCGCGGGTCTGGCCCGCAAAGCCCTTGCCCGGTGGCCTGCCTTTGGGGTTGCCCGATCGTCCCGGCTTCCAGGCGGTCGGTGGTGGTTTTTTCGTGGTCATGTCCGTGTTCCGATTCTGTTCAAACAGGCTTCAAGCCGTCGCGCAGGGCTTGGAACACCGCGCCGATACGCTCGCTGCCCGCCGCGTCCATGGCCTCGGAGCACATGGCGGTCACTCGCTGGGATACCTCTCCGTTGGTCAGCAGGGTTTCCAGAATGTCGGCTTGCGGGTAGCCCCCGGCAGTTGCCGCCGCCAGCAGGCCCGACACCGCCTTGGATGCGCGTGCTTTGCCGGTGGGCGGTGTGTCGTGACTGTTTGCACCATAGGCATTGCTGGCCAGCACCAGCAGTACAGCGGATGCGTTCAGGTCATAGGCGGTGCCGTCTGGTGTGGGTGTTGCGTTGGGTGTCATGGGTTGCCCTTGTCGTTGGTGGGTTTCGTTTGAAGATGCGCCAGCGCCGTGAACCCGCTGCACCGCTGCAACAGCGTCACCAGCTCAGGCGCCAGGGCTTCGCGGGCCACGTCAGCCGCCCGCCAGTTGACGCAGCGCCAGCGCCCATGCCCTTGCAAGTGGGCACATTCCAGACACAGCCGCCGGTCGTCGCCTTCACGATCCCGCGTCACCAGCTTGTCGACCATCCGTTCGGCATCTTCCAGGCCCATGCCCTTGTCGGTGAACCGCGCCAGCCGCGCCGTGAAGGTGTCCAGCTCCACCGTGTTCATGGCGGTGCTGTGTGGCCAGCAACAGCGGTCGGGGTCGGGTGCTGGGTCCGGTTTCGGCGCCGTGTTGTCGGGGTCGTTCGCCGCCACATCGAACACCTCGCATTTTTGAAAAGGTGCCGGGGGGTACGCTACGAAACCTACAAAACCCATGCTCTCCCCGTTTTCAGGGGGTTTCGTAGGTTTTGTAGCGTAGGTGTCGGGGGTTTTTTGATTTTTCAACCGTGCCAGCCAGCTCATACACGGCCCCCGATCAACATGGGGTGGATCAGATAGCGGTCGCTGGGTCTGCCACCTTTGGCGCCGGTGGGTGTGGCTTCGCGCGCCAGCCATCCGTAATCGGTCAGTAGGTCCGCCGCCTTGCGCACCGCGTCCGGTGTGCCCAGCCCAGCCCAATGCTTCACAGCCACTTGGCGTGCGGTGAATCCGTCCAACAGCACGCCGTCGCTGTCGCACAACTTGCCCGCCTTGATCTTGGTCAGCATGGCTTGTGCTGCATCGGTTTCTGGGATCACCGCCGCCGCGTAGATGCGCTCGGCATGGCTGCGCAGGTATTCGCCCCACGCCAGCGCCCGGATCAGTTCACGCACATGGATCACGCCGCCGCCGTCTGGGGTGTCCACCAGGGCAAAGATCAGCGCCAGCGCCGGTATCAGCTTGCGGTATTTGCTCAGATGCGAAACAAGGGCCGGGTGCAGTTCTTCACCGCGTATCTCGGTTTCAAACGGGATCAGCCATTCTTCAAACAAGGCTTGCGCCTCGGTGTCGAACCGCCATTCTTGCGGGTCGGTGTCGGTCGCCGGTTGCAGTTGGTTCAACCGCTCGAACACAGCCCACGCCGCTTGTTTTGCCGGTGTGTCGGGCCATCGGTCCACATACTTGAATTCGCGGGTAACGTCCGGCCATACCGCCAGGCCAAACCGCTGCAACAGGCCATCGTCACCCGCGCCGCCCGCCACCGCGTCGCGCACATAGCTTTGCAGCTTGCCGGGTTGAATGCCGCCCAGCATGGCCAGACACACACGCGGAATGTAGCTTTCACCGCGCATGATGCGATCAACCGCATGGCCTTGGTTGCCGTCATAGCCGGTCAGGTAGAACCCGCGCGCGCCCTCTTGCCCTTGCCGGTCCATGCTGCACAACAGGCCGTGAAGTTCATCCCGGTACACCAGCACGCCCCATGGGTTCACGGTCAGCAACTCCCCCAGCTTTTCCACCGTGGCGTCGTTCACCAGATAGCGCCGCATGGTGGGTTCGGCGGGGGCTTCTGTCGGCTGCAACAGCGCCCGCGCTTTGGCCGGGTCTTTGGCTGCGCACATCGCCGCTTGCTTTTCGTTTTGCTTGCCCGATAGCTCGGACACTTTCGCGTCAAGCTCCCATGCATCGTGCGCCGCTTGCCATTGTTCGCGCTCGGTCGATTCCAGCCGGTGCAGCGGCTTCATCACTTCGGACAATGCCGGGCTTTTCATCACGCCCGGTCTGCCCACGATCACGCCCCACAGGTTGGGCACCACGCGCCAATCGTCCCGCGCTTTTGGCGCCACCACAGCACGCGCACCGATCAGGCTTGATAAGGCGGTCACAGCGCCCACAGCGGTGAAGTCGGGGGGGCATTGCATCCTGTCTGCAATGTCTGCCACCCAGCCCCGCAAAGCCTCGGGCAACAGCTCCATATCGAACTTCATCACAGCCGGTAGGGCATCGGGTAGCGGTGTGGGTTCGGGCCACACGTCATCCGGGCTTGTTGCCGCTGGATCACCAGCCGCCGCCAGCGCCGCCCGATCCATGCACGCCTTCACCGCCGCCAGCCCCGCCAGTTGGTGCAGGTCGTTGAAGTCGGTGTCTTTGTTGCCGCGCTCATGGCCAAAGAACTCAGGCACCGCCAGATAACCGCCCACAGCACGCGCCGCCTCGGTCGCCTTGGTCAATCCAGGGTTGCCGGGTGTCAGGTGGTCGTCATCCGCCGCCAGGATCAGGCGCAGCGCCGGGTATTTGCGGTGCAGTTCGGTCGCCACCGCCAGCAGGTTGCCCGCGTTGAAAGCCACTGCCACCGCTGCGCCCGTGGCCTCATAGATGCTTGCGCCCGTTGCGAAACCCTCGCACACGATCAGCACGCCGTCAGGTTTGCCGATACTGAAATAACAGCCCGTCACCTGCCCGCCGTAGTGAAAGCGCTTCACGCCCTCGGTGTCGATCACTTGCAGGCTGCGCAGCTTGCCCGCCGCGTTGCGCATGGGGATCAGCAGCGCCTCGCCCTCGCTGCGCACGCCGTGGGCATGTACGCCCTTGCGGATCAGGTACGGGTGTTCTGTTGCCGGGCTTGCGTCTTGCCAGCGCTGCGCCGCCACCGTTGCCGCCGTGTCTTGTCTCTGTGCGGTGTCGGTGTCGCGTTGCAGGCGCATGGCTTCCAGGCGTTGCCGGTGGGCTTCGCGTTCGGCCTCGGTCATGGTGTCGTTGGACTTGCTGCACCAGGTCTGTGAAAAGCCTTCACGCCAGCAGCCAAACACACCAGCGGGCAGGCCGTCCAGGTGCAGCACATACCAGCCGCTTTCGTCTTTGGGCTTGCCGTTGGTGCTGAATCGGTACAGCTTGCCGTCGCCGTGAATGTCATCCGGTGGTGTCAGGCCAGCCGCCACCATGGCGGTGCGGAATTGTTCGATGGGGTGGTTCATAGACGCCCCCCGATCTGTTCCAGGAAGCGCCGCGCCGCGTCAATGGTGGGCAGGAAGCGCACAAGGCCCCAGCGTTCGGCCCAAAACGTCACAGGCCCGTCTGTCGGGTGGCTGCGGTGCAGGTGGTGCCCATGGCGTTCAAACGCGGTGCGCAGCTTGGAAAAGTCTTTGTCCAAACGTGCCGCCGTGGGAAAATCCAGGTCGTTGTTTTGCGTTTCTAAGGCGGGTCGGTCGTGTGGTGCGTCCGGCCCGTCGCCGTTTGTGGCGTCTGCCACTGTTTGCCCGGTTGTGAGGGTTTTGGTTTTGCGGGCAGGGACAAACCCCGCCGTCGTGTTGCGGTTGTCTTGCATGGTGGCCCCCGATCAATCGGCGTAGGCCAGGGATTCGATCAGGCGGTCGATCTCGCTGCGCTTCCATGCGACTGAGCGGGTGCCCAATTTGACGGGTTTTGGCAGTTCGCCGTTCTTGATGCCTTGATACCAGCGGCTGCGGCTGTATCCGGTGCGCGCCAGGACGGCGGGCAGTTTGTCGAGGACTTCCCCGGTGTAGGTGGTGCTGGTGTCTGCGAAGTTCTTTTGATCGATGGGCATTGCCATGATGGTTTCTTTCATAGTGCTGACAGGCACCAGAAGCCCACCACTTCCAGCGGAAAGATCGGGACGTTTTTGTACGTCCTTGCACTTCGCTGGATATAAAACCATGTTTAACGCTTAACGTGGTTGTGGTCTAATAAGTTGCTAGTCCTTGTAAAACTGCAACCGTACCGGGTAACTCTGGTGCAACTTGAAAGCCTCCTTTTCAGCATTGGCGTGCTGATCTGGTGGCTTTCGCCTTTGTGATGTCCAGTAGGACGCCACTGAGTTCATTATGCATGGGCGGTATTTATCCACATGGGGTAAGAATGTGCATAACTTGTGAGTTGGTGGTTGGAGGTAGCTGCGTTGGACTGTGTTCAGCGGTGTTCAGCGGTGTTCAGGCTCTCCTAAACCAAGCCCTCATAGGCACATGCTCTAAATTAGAGTTTCCTCTCTAATCGTGATTCACGCCATCAATCAGCAGTTGAATGCCAGCTTGTCCAAGGCGTTCGCACCGTGCTCTCTGAGCAACTGCCCATAGTGTTTTTCGATCATCACAAGGCTCGTTCCCGATAGCGCCGCCACTGTCAGGGTGTCGAGTCGGTGTAGCGCGATCAGGTCGGTTATCGCGCTGTGTCGCAGGGTGTAGAGCACCACGGCAGCGGGTAGGCCAGCCGCCAGTGCAGCCGCTTTGAATGGGCCTTTCCAGGCGTCTTTATCCCAGGGCTTGCCATCGGCCCGGCAAAACAGCGGTGCGCCCGGCAGCTTGTCGCGGGTGTGCTCGATCAGGAAACTGGCGATGCTTTGCGGCAGTCCAATGCGCCGATCCCCGCCCGCCTTGTCCTTGCCCACGATCAGGGTGTTGGTCGCCTTGTCCAGTGACGCAACCGTCAGCGCAGCCGCTGCGCCCGGCCTCAGTGGCAACATGCACAGGCATTGCACCAGCCCCACCAAGTCGGCAGGGCAGGCCAGCACCAGCGCCCGGCGTTGCTCCAATGTCAAATACTCGGTGCGCCGTCCGTTCGCACTTTCAAACGGTTGAAGCTTCACGCGCCAAGGTGCATCGCTCGTTGCAAAGCCATCTTCAAACGCCAGATTCAGCGCCGCCTTGAATGCGTTCATGTCGCGGTTGACGGTGGACTTGGCGCGCGGCTTGTCTGCTTTGGGTTCGCCTTGTTGAACGGCAGGCGTTTTCACCAGCTTCGTGCGCCAGTCCGACAACTGCGCCGCCGTCAGCTTTTGCATGGGTGTTGCCGACAAACGCTTGTCACTGAGCACGTACCGCTTGAACCGGGCTTCAGCATCTTTGGCCGTGTCGGCCCGGCCATCGTTGCGCAGGTGGTCCAGATAGCGCGTGCAAGCCTCAGCAACCGTTATCGAGGTGTGCGCGCCGCCTTTGTCGAGGTGGTTGAACCACTCGGTCGCGGCTTTGCTTGCCGCTTCAAATTGCAAGTTGGGCGCCAAGTTGCTCAGGTCGCCAAGAGCCTGATACTTTTTCTTGCCGGTGTCACCCAGCGCCGTCCGTGCAATCCAGGTGCCCAGGCCGTTGCCGGTTGCACGGAATCCCAGGTACTGCCCTTTGGCCATCGGATGCCAATAGGGTTCGCGTCGAGGTTCCAGCTTGTCACGCGCTGTGACGGTGTTGATCTTTGCCATGGTTCCGGTCCTTGTACGGATTCCGTACGGATTTTGTACGGAAAACATGCCCGGATTTTATCGGATTTTGCTGGACTGAAACTAGGCTAAGTCGTTGATTTATATACGATGCCGGATTTTGCTGGACTATAAAACCCTGCCTTCACACGGCAGGGGTCGCAGGTTCGAACCCTGCACCGCCCACCAGGATTCAAGCCTCACAGGTCACATGACTTGTGAGGCTTTTTCCATTCTGGCGCACATTCTCTTGAATAGTTATGTGCCTGGTCTGCCTGTGCGTTCGGCCATGAAGCTGCCGTGCATCACCGTGAAGACTCTGGACGCACCTGTTTGAGTCTTATGGTGGGGTCGGGTAAACGGGTCAGAAAAGCCGAACCCCCCATCAAGATGGGGGGTCTTATCAAGAGGCTGATCTGGCGAATTCCATCAGACCACTTTGGCTATCGCCTGGCACACATAGTCAATGTTCTTGCTGTTGAGCGCAGCCACACACATGCGGCCCGTGTCGGTGCCGTACACACCGAATTCGCTGCGCAGGCGCACCATCTGGTCTTTGCTCAGGCCGGAATAGCTGAACATACCAATCTGGCTGGTGATAAAGCCCATGTCTTGCTGCACGCCAGCGGCCCTCAAACCGTCCACCAGTTTCTGGCGCATGGCTTTGATGCGCACGCGCATCTCGCCCAGTTCGTTTTCCCAAATGGCCCGCAGCTCGGGGTTGTTCAGCACCGCCGCCACCACCGCGCCGCCGTGAATGGGCGGGTTCGAGTAGTTGGTGCGGATCACGATTTTCAGCTGCGACAGCACGCGCGACGCTTCTTCTTTGCTCTCACACAGCACCGACAGCGCGCCCACGCGCTCGCCGTACAGGCTGAAGCTCTTGGAGAACGAGGTGGAGACGAAGAAGGTGAGGCCAGCGGCCACAAATTTGCCGATGACGGCACCGTCTTCGGCAATACCGTGGCCAAAGCCTTGGTAAGCCATGTCCAAGAACGGCGTGAGCTGGCGCGCTTTGACGACGGCAATCACCTCGTCCCATTGCGCTGCGGTGATGTCGTAGCCGGTGGGGTTGTGGCAGCAGGCGTGCAGGACCACCACAGTGCCTGGCTCTGCGGCGTTCAGGCTGGCCAGCATGCCCTCAAAGTTCACACCACGTTTTTCAGCGTCGTAATAAGCATAGGTATCCACCACAAAGCCAGCGTTGGTGAACAGGGCACGGTGGTTTTCCCAGCTCGGATCGCTGATCAGGACCTTGGCGTTCGGGCTCAGGCGTTTCAGAAAGTCAGCGCCGATTTTCAGACCGCCGGTGCCGCCAATGGCTTGCACCGTGGCCACGCGGCCCGATTGCACGGGCTCGCTGTCTGCACCAAACACCAAACTCTTCACCGCCGCATCGTAGGCGGCGATCCCGTCAATAGGCAGGTAGCCGCGCGCACTGGGCGTGTCCATCATGGTTTTCTCGGCGGCCTGCACGCATTGCAGCAAAGGCAGCTTGCCGTTGTCATCAAAATACACGCCTACGCCGAGGTTGACTTTGTTGGGGTTGGTGTCGGCGGCGAACTGTTCATTCAGACCCAGAATCGGGTCGCGTGGAGCCATTTCAACGGCTGAAAAAAGAGACATGCTGGGTTTCCTGGGGGTTGATGTCAAAGACAGTCTGTATTTTACCGGCCGCGCCACACCCAAGCGATGCCCATGTGTGCATCCAAAGTGCCGCTGCTCTGGGCACGTGGCAGCCGCTTTTTGTGTTTCCACCGCAAAGAGGCCGGCGGGTATGAATGCGAGCTGTTTTTAAGGTGAGGCGGACATTTGGGAGGTATTTTTTACTGCATCCGAGCGGCTGCTGCTGTGTTGGAGTTAATCTCAAGCTTTGGTCTATACAGCCTTGATTTTCATGGAAAAAAAACTCCCAGCCATACCGGCCAAGCGCTACTTCACCATTGGTGAAGTCGGAGAGTTGTGTGGAGTCAAGCCGCACGTGCTGCGCTATTGGGAGCAGGAATTTACCCAGTTGCGTCCCATGAAGCGCCGGGGCAATCGTCGCTATTACCAGCATCACGAAGTGCTCATGATTCGGCGCATTCGTGAACTGCTGTATGACCAGGGATTCACGATCAGTGGTGCCCGCAACAAGCTGCAAGAGCTCGTTCAGACCGAGCGTGAAAGGTTTCGTCCAGGGGGTTATCCAGCGATGGATGCCACCGAACTGGACACCGACCTGGATGAGCTGGTAGGGTTCGATGGAGCGTATCAATCATTCCGGACAGAGCGGACACCGAGCTTGAACGACTCAGGGTCTCTTTCCTTGCTGGACGATTTGCGGCGCGAATTGGTAGAAATTCGTGAGCTACTTTTGCCCCAAGTGTGAAACGTGTCAATTTGCAGCTATACTATGAGGCTTGACGGCGTGTAGCGCAGCCTGGTAGCGCACTTGCATGGGGTGCAAGGGGTCGCGAGTTCGAATCCCGCCACGCCGACCAATAAAATCAACGGGTTAGCCCAGAAATGAGCTAACCCGTTTTTCGTTCTGGAGCCCCTGGGGTAAATAGGCTCAGCGCTGTCCGTTCTTCAACGGACCAGAAAAACGCCCACAACGACAGGATTCGCAATCCTGGTCGCAGCGACATCTTCGGTTTGGTTGTGTGGTGACCAATCAAAGATGACACGCTGCTTGTGTGGCTTGGTGCCACGCATTTCAGTTCGTCTGCGAATGGTAATCCCTTGCCAGACTGTTGCTACACCCCGCGCAGCACACTGAACTCTCGGAATAGCCGCGCCGGCAACGGCGTCTGCAACCGCCAGACCATGCTCATGGGCCGGTCGCCCTCAGCCGACTCCAGCGAGACCGGGCCGCAGGCGCGGTAGGCCTCGCCCTTGCGCGGCCTCACGAAGAGTTGGAACTGCCATCCATTGGTCGCGCTTTCGAGGTAGCGCCGACCGCCAGGCGTGTCCGGGCCGGCGCTGTTCTGGGATTGCCAGTGAAAGCGCTCGGCGCTGATCGCGTAGTCGTGATACGCGATGCGGTCGTGGTAGCCCTCGCTCTTGTCGAGCGTGACGAACAGCAGCTCGGCCTGGCGGCTGAGCAATGACAAGGTGCCGGCCTGGAACGGCACGCGGCGCGACGCCGTCAGCCAGCCCACCGCCGTGAGGATTTCGCGCGCACCGTAGCCCGCATGCAGGCACAAGGGCGTGTCTTCGAGGCCGGGCACAAGATGCGTGCCCAAGGTGCTGCGGGCTTGCAGAAGGGCAGACAGCTCCACCAGCTCTGCAGCGATGGCCGGGTGAGCCTCCATGCGTTCTAGGAATGCTTCATGCCCCGCTGCTTGCTCGTGGCGTCCATCGATCTGATAGGCCAGCATCTGCACGCCCAGCGCGTCCTCTGCATTGCGTGCTGGTGAACTCCCTTGGCGCGAACCCACAGCCGTCATGACGTCGAGGCGGCGCGGATCATCCACATGCAGCAGATCACCGAAACGGCGACTGAAGTAGTCCTCTTCAGGTCCGGGCTCTGAGACGATCAGGCCTGCATCGCGCTTGAGCGATGTCCAGCCGCTGCGGCCTTGACCGGTGCCGGTTCGGTAGATGTCTTCCAGTTCCAGTGCCTGGTCGTGCAGGAAGTCGGCCAACCGAATCGCCGACCGACCCCGCAGCGCCGCATAGGTTTGCAGCTCGGTTTTCAGGCGGCGCCAGTTCTGCGTGGTCAGCGAACGCAGCCCTTGCAGCACCTGCTCCCGCGTCTGGCGCTGCAGGTGGATGTGACAGCCGGGCGGTAAGCTGCCGAAGCCGTTCTCCACACCGTCCACCAGCTCGCGGCGCGACAGGCCGCTCAGGCTCGACAACAGGCGGTCAAACCGGAACTCGGCGCGGTGTTGGCCGACGAAGTCGAGCACCAGGCAGCTTTCCTTGCCGGGGGATAAACGCAGACCACGGCCGATCTGTTGCTGGAACAGCACGGGGCTTTGCGTGGGGCGCAGCAGCAACAACGTGTCCACCATCGGCAAGTCGATACCCTCGTTGTAGAGGTCCACAGTGACCAGCGCGCACAGCTCGCCGCTGAGCAGACGTTGCGGCGCACGTCGCCTTTCTTCCGGCGCCGTCGTGCCGACCACACAGGCTGCCGGCAGACCCGCGCGGTTGAGCCAATCGGTCATGAACTCGGCGTGCGCCACCGACACGCAGAAAACGATGGCGCGCGACTGACGCGCATCGGACGCCAAACGGCGCCACTCGTTGATGACCAGCTTGGCGCGCACGTCGTTGCCCGTGATCAGGTTGGCCACCGCCTCGCGCTCGCCTGGCCTGTCCCAAGGCACCTCCGAAAAGTCGGTGGCGTCGTCGCAGGCGTAGTACTCGAACGGCGCCAGCAACTGCAGGTCCAGCGCGTGCCACAACCGCAGTTCAACCGCCGGGCTGCCGTCAGGTCGTGCGTCGAAGTATTGGGAAATGGGCTGGCCGTCGCTGCGCTCAGGCGTTGCCGTCAGCCCGAGCAACACGCTGGGGCGAACGGCCTTGGCGAAGGCGTCGAACCGATCGGCTGCCAGGCGATGGCATTCGTCCACCACCACCGTGTGCCAGTGGTCGGCACCAACGGTAGCCACCAGGTCGCGGCTGGTCACGCTGTCGATGGTGGCGAACAGGTGGTCCCAGCGTTCGGGCTGGTGGCTCCCGGTGAGCAGATCGCCGAACTCGGGATCGCGCAGCACCTCGCGGTAGGTGCGCAGGGCCTGCCGCAGAATTTCTTCACGGTGGGCTACAAACAGCAGGCGAGGGCGCCCACCCTCGATACGGCAGGTGTTCCGGTAGTCGAACGCGGCCACCACTGTTTTGCCGGTTCCGGTGGCCGCCACCAGGAGGTTTCGGGTTCGACCGTGCGAACGCTCGGTGGTCAGTTGCTCCAGCATGTCCAGCTGGTAGGTCTTGGGCTGCAGGTCGAAGAAGCTGATCGTGGCAGCGGGCTCGCCGCCAAACGACTCGCGGCCCAGCGCCGCCGCCAGGGCCTGCCGGTGTTCGACGTTGTCCGGGTCGTAGCGCTGGAATTCGCTGTCTGCCCACAGCGTCTCGAAGTGGGCCACAGCGCGGGCAAACAGCGCTTCTTGCGCGCGTTGGGTCAGTTTGACCGTCCACTCCAGCCCGCCGGTCAGCGCGGCGCCCGAGAGGTTGGCGCTGCCAACATACGCCGAACCAAAACCGGTCTTGCGCTGGAACAGCCAGGCCTTGGCATGCAGGCGGGTGCGCCGGCCATCCAGCGACACTCGGACCTCACAGCCCGGCAGACGCGCCAGCTCGTCCAGCGCGCGTGCCTCCGTCGCACCTGTGTAGGTGGTGGTGAGAATGCGCAGCCGGGTTTTCGGTTGCGCCTGCCCCTCTGGTTGCGCACCCTTGGCCGTGATCTGCTGCAGCACATCCTGCAGCTTGCGTACGCCGGAGACGGTGATGAAGCTGACCAGGATGTCCACCTGATCGCTCGATGCCAGTTCGCGCCGAATCTCCTGCAGCAGCGACGGTGAGCCTTTGCCGGCCGTGAACAGCCAGGGCACGCCCAGACCAATCTCGGGCGACACGGGGAATTGCAGGTCGCGCTGCACAGCCCTCAGGACCCGCAATGGAGGCGCCACCAAGTCCACCACTTCGCCCGTCGCAGAGGCACCGTCCGCGCTGCTCCCTGCGAGCCGCTGACGCAGCATCACCAACAACCCATTCAACAGTTCGAGTTGTCGCCTCGCTTTCTCGGCCTCGTCGCCAGACACATCGCCTAGGATGCTCGCGAGTTGGCGGGTGATGAGATCGGTCAGGCGCTCGGTGGCTTGGCCCTTGAGCGCCGACACATCGGCCCGTGACGGGTCGAGGCCTGCCAGCGATCGGGCCAGCCGCTCGGTCAACAACAGGTCATAGAGACCATCGGGCAATGTCATCGTTCAGTATCTGTGCTGATCGGGAACAGGAGAGTGAGACACCGGTGCAACCGGTTCCTGGGCTTCCAGCAACAGTCCGTGAAGCGTCGGCCCATGTCTCAGCATCTCATAGAAAAGTGGGTTTGAAGGGCTCAACCCCGCGCAGCCGCCAGCCCGCTGCGCACCGCGCCTTCCAGCGTGGCGGGGTAGGGGCCGGCCACATAGTCGCCGGCCGCCCACAAGCCGGGCGCAATGGCCTGGCCGGGGCGCTGCAGGCTGGGTGTGCAGGCGAAGGTGGCGCGTTTGTCCACCACGGTTTGCAAGGGTTGAAGTGGGTGCAAGCCCAACTGCTGCGCCGCTTGTTGCAACACGCGGGCTTGCAGGTCGTCGCGCTCGCCTTCGCTGGCGCTGATCACAAAAGCCAGCACGCCTTGGGCGCTGGCGTCGAGTGGGTTGAGCTGGCCGCGGTCAAACACGAACTGGGCGGGCGCGGCGTGGGCGTTGGGTGTGGCGCGCAAGGCCAGCATGGGCGAAGCCAGGCGCACACCGGGCGCCCAGGCGTACACGGTGGTGATGGCGGTGAAGTGCAGCGCGTCGGCGGTATCGGCCCAGCGGTTCAAGGCTTCGGCCAGGGCCGGGGTGTTGGTTGGCGTGCTGTGAGCGGCCTGGCGCATGGCTTGGGCGGCGGGGCTGGCGGCGGTGGCCCAGACCACGCGGTCAAAGTGTTCTTGCCAGCCGCTGCCCTGCAATTGCCATCCGCCGTCCATCGGTCGCAGCCCCAGCACCCGGGTGCCCAGGCGCAGGCGCGAG
>Ga0209066_10005025_pt1 | contig 14154 bp, 14 predicted proteins | sample All_14_2_FD_187198 | JGI IMG/M metagenome (GOLD analysis project Ga0209066, IMG submission 187198) | Freshwater microbial communities in response to fracking from Pennsylvania, USA - Allegheny Zone_MetaG_DW_15 (SPAdes) (version 2) ...
CGGACGCTTTTCGGGCTGTTGTTGTTCTGGCTGCAATTTATCATGATCCAGAACATTTGCTGTCAATTAATTGTGCGCTGCAACAATTCGTAACATGGCGTCCTGTCGTTGTTTTCTCGTGTTATTAATTTTTGATGCCGCAGTGCAGCACGACGGTTGCGGCCGTCGTTCCCGGCTTCTGTTAAGATGCCGCGGGCCGCATCCGCTGCCTCAACTCCCCCCGAAAACCGCATCTTGTCTACCCTTCCGGAAATCTTCTCGCCCGACGGCCCGTTCGCCCGCGCCATCAACGGTTATCGCGTGCGCGGCCAGCAGCTCGAAATGGCCGAGCGCATCGCCGAGGCGATCAAGAACAACGCGGTGTTCATCGCCGAAGCCGGTACCGGCACCGGCAAGACCTTCGCCTACCTGGTGCCGGCGCTGAAGTCGAACGGCAAGGTGATCGTGTCGACTGGCACCAAGACGCTGCAGGACCAGTTGTTCAACAAGGATCTGCCGCTGGTGCGCGATGTGCTGAAAGCGCCGGTCAGGATTGCGCTGCTCAAGGGCCGCGCCAACTATGTCTGTCCCTACCATCTGCAACGGGCGCTGGCCGACGGCCGTTTCCTGACCCGCGAGGACGCCGCTGACGCGCGCCGCATCTCGGTCTTCGCCAAGACCACGCAGAGCGGCGACAAGGCCGAGTGCGTCGAGGTCAACGAGAACTCGCCGGTCTGGCAGCATGTCACTTCGACGCGCGACAACTGTCTCGGCCAGGATTGCCCGGACTACAAGGAATGCTTCGTCATGCAGGCGCGCAAGGAGGCGATGGCGGCCGACCTGGTGGTGGTCAATCACCACCTGTTCTTCGCCGACGTGATGCTGCGCGACGAAGGCATGGCCGAACTGCTGCCGGCCTGCAACACGGTGATCTTCGACGAGGCGCATCAGTTGCCGGAAGTGGCGACGCTTTTCTTCGGCGAGAGCGTGTCGACCGCACAATTCCTCGATCTCGCCCGTGATGCCCGCACCGAAGCGCTGACCAACGCCCGCGATTGCCTCGACCTGCCGGTCGCCAGCAAGTCGCTGGAAAAGGCGGCCAAGGATCTGCGCCTGGCGGTCGGCCTCGACAGCGGTCGCTTCGCCGCCGCCCAGTTGCTGGAAAAGCCCGAATTCGCGCCGGCGCTGCAGGGGCTGCTGGAAGAAATCGCCAAGTTCGCCGCCATCCTGGAAACCCAGGCCGAGCGCGCCGAAGGCCTGGAGAAATGCTGGCAGCGCGCGACCGAACTGGTGCAGCGCCTGACCCAGTGGCAGAACCCGGTCGATGCCGGCTACGTTTACTGGGCCGAAGCCTTCACCCATTCGCTGCAGTTGAACGCGACGCCGCTCGACGTTGCCAACATCTTCCGCAAGCAGATGGGCGGTCACCCGCGCGCCTGGATCTTCACCTCGGCGACGCTCGCCGTGCAGGGCAAGTTCCACCACTACTGCGCCGAACTCGGCCTCGGCGATCCGGATTCCGCCTGCTGGCACAGCCCGTTCGACTATGGCGAGCAGGCCGTGCTCTACGCGCCGCTGGGCATGCCCGACCCGAACGACTGGGCCTATACCGAAGCCGTCGTCGACGCCGCCTGGCCGGCGGTCAAGGCTGCCGGCGGCGGCGCCTTCTTCCTGTGCACCAGCCTGCGCGCGATGCGCCGCACGCATGAACTGCTCAAGGCCAAACTTGAGGACGAAGGCCTCGACATGCCGCTGCTGGTCCAGGGCGAGGGCAGCAAGAACGACCTGCTGCAACGCTTCCGCCATCATGGCGCGGCGATCCTGGTCGGCAGCCAGAGTTTCTGGGAAGGCGTCGATGTGCGCGGCGAAGCGCTGTCGCTGGTCGTCATCGACAAGATTCCGTTCGCCCCACCCGACGATCCGGTGCTGTCGGCGCGCATCGACGAAATGAAGAAGCAGGGCCGCAACGCCTTCATGGAATACCAGTTGCCGCGCGCGGTGATCAACGTCAAGCAGGGCGCCGGCCGGCTGATCCGCGACGAGGCCGACAAGGGCGTGCTGATGATCTGCGACCCGCGCCTGATCACCAAACCCTACGGCCGCCGCGTCTGGCAGAGTCTGCCGCCGATGAAGCGCACGCGCGAACTGCAGGTTGTCCTCGATTTCTTCGCCAACCGATGAAAACCACCTTCGACCTGCTGGCCGCGCGCCAGCCGCAACTGTTTTCTGCCGCCGATATCCGCGTCGATAAAGCGCAGCTTGAGGCCATGGCCGAGCTGGTCGGCGCCATCGAGACGGTGCTGGCCTTGCCCGCCTTCCGTGCCGACGTGCTCGCCCGGGCGCCGGAAAGTGCCCGCTGGCCGGTCGCCGCGCGCAGCGTGTTCATGGGCTACGACTTCCATCTCACGGTCGACGGCCCGAAACTGATCGAAATCAACACCAATGCCGGCGGCGGCCTGCTCAACGCCTACCTGCTCGCCGCGCACGGCCACGCCGACGAGGCCGCCAGCTTGGTTGCCGAGATCCTCGACATGTTCCGCGCCGAATGGCGGCTGGAACGCGGCGGTGCGCCGCTGACGCGCATCGCCATCGTCGACGAAGCGCCGGCCGGGCAGTTCCTGGCACCGGAGTTCGAACTCTTCCGCGATCTGTTCACCGCCAACGGCATCGAGGCGGTGATTGCCGATCCCGCCGATTTCGTCCGCGACGGCAATCGCCTGCTGCACGACGGCAAGCCCATTGACCTGATCTACAACCGGCTGACTGATTTTTACCTCGATGCTGCGGTCGACCGCAATATTCGCGAGGTTTTCGCGGCCGGTGGTGTCGTCCTGACGCCGCACCCGGCAGCGCACGCGACGCATGCCGACAAGCGCCACCTGATGCTGCTGTCCGATCCGCAAAAACTGGCCGATCTTGCGGTCGACCGCGCAACGCAGCAGATTTTGCTGGCCGGCGTGCCGCGCACCATCGCCGTCGACCCGGCGCAAGCCGAAACGCTGTGGGCCGGGCGCAAGCGCTGGTTCTTCAAGCCGCCCACCGGCTTCGGCAGCCGTGCTGCCTATCGCGGCGACAAACTGACCAAGCGCGTGTTCGACGAAATCCTCGCCGGCCACTACATCGCCCAGGAAATCGCGCCGCCGTCCGAGCACGAAGTCATCGTCAACGGCGAGCCACAGACGATGAAGGCCGACTTCCGCTGCTTTGTCTACGACGGGCACATCCAGTGCGTCGCCGCCCGCCTGTATCAGGGACAAACGACCAATTTCCGTACCCCCGGCGGCGGTTTCGCGCCGGTGTTTCCGGCTTGAACAGGTAGAATTCAGCCATGAAAGTTTTTGGCATCGCCGGCTGGTCCGGCTCCGGCAAGACGACGCTGCTGGAAAAGCTGATTCCGGCGCTGATCGCGCGCGGCCTGAAAGTTTCGGTGATCAAGCACGCGCATCACGGATTCGACATCGACAAACCGGGCAAGGATTCGTACCGCCACCGCGAAGCCGGCGCCGCCGAAGTCATGCTCGCCTGCGGCACGCGCTGGGCGCTGATGCACGAATGCCGCGACGAGCCCGAGCCGCAACTGGCCGACCTGCTGACCCGCCTGGCGCCGTGCGACCTGGTGCTGGTCGAAGGCTTCAAGCAGGAACCCGTGCCCAAGCTGGAAGTCCACCGGCCGGCCAACGGCAAACCACCGCTGTTCGGCGAGCGTGACGACATCGTTGCCGTCGCCTGCGACGAGGCCATTGCTGCGCCGATTCCGGTGCTGCCGCTCAACGACATTGCCACGGTGGCCGATTTCATCATTCGCCACTGCGAACTCAAGGTCTGACCATGCTCAGTTACGAACAAGCACTTGAACAACTGCTCGCCGCCGCCCGCCCGGTGGCCGAAACCCGCCATGTGCCGATCACTGCCGCCGCCGGCCGCGTGCTGGCGCAGGCGCAGGTATCCACGGTCAACGTGCCGCCGCTCGACAATTCGGCAATGGACGGTTACGCCGTGCGCCTGTCAGATGTAGCGCAAGTTGGTGTCACGCTGCCGGTCAGCCAGCGAATTCCCGCCGGCACGGTCGGCAGCGAACTGCAAGCCGGTACCGCCGCCCGCATCTTCACCGGCGCGCCGGTGCCGGCCGGCTGCGACGCGGTGATCATGCAGGAACGCTGCGAAGCTGTCGGCGACAGCGTCGTCATCAACCACGTCCCGCGCGCTGGCGAGAACATCCGCCGCAGCGGCGAGGACATCGCCACCGGTAACGAAATCCTGCCCGCCGGCATCCGCCTGCGCGCCCAGGAAATCGCGCTCGCCGCCTCGGCCGGCCTGCCCGAACTGCCGGTGCATCGCCGCGTGCGCGTCGGCATGTTCTTCACCGGCGACGAACTGGTCCAGCCCGGCGAGCCGCTGCCGCCCGGCGCCATCTACAACTCCAACCGCTACGCGCTGCGCGCGCTGCTCGAAGGCCTGGGCTGCGAAGTGCGCGACCTCGGCAGCGTCCCCGACTGCCTCGATGCCACCCGCGATGCACTGCGCCGCGCCGCCGCCGACAACGACCTGATCGTCACCAGCGGCGGCGTCTCGGTCGGCGAGGAAGACCACGTCAAACCCGCAGTCGAAGCCGAAGGCCGGCTCGACATGTGGAAGATCGCGATCAAGCCGGGCAAGCCGCTGGCTTTCGGCGAAGTGAACAAACCGGAAGGTGGCACCGCCTGGTTCATCGGCCTGCCGGGCAACCCGGTTGCCGCCTTCGTCACCTGCCTGATGCTGGTCCGCCCCTTCATCCTGCGCCTGCAAGGCGTGGACAAGGTCGTGCCGAAAACCCTGCCGCTGACCGCCGACTTTACCTGGAGCCGGCCCGACAGCCGCCTCGAATTCCTGCGCGCCCGCATCAGCGACGCCGGCCGTGTCGAGCTCTACCCCAACCAGGGCTCCGCCGTCGTCACCTCTCTGTGCTGGAGCGACGGCCTCGTGCTCAACCCGCCCGGCTGCGCCGTGCAACCCGGCGACACGGTGCCTTTCATCCCCTTTACGGAGTTGCTCGCATGAGCGTGAACATCCTCTACTTCGCCAGCCTGCGCGAAACCTTCGGCACCGCCGGTGAGACCGTCGAGTTGCCGGCCGGTGTCGTGACCGTCGGCCAGTTGCGCGACTGGCTGGTCGGGCAGGGCAGGGACGCCCTGGCCACCGCCAAAAACCTGCGCTGCGCCGTCAACCAGGACATGGCCAAGGCCGACGCCCCCATCCGCGACGGCGACGAAATCGCCTTCTTTCCGCCGGTTACCGGCGGCTGACGAGACAGGCCTGTGCGCGATCATCCGGTCACGATTCTGGAACGGCTTCCCGATGAACTTGGTTCATTGCGGGAATCGGCCGTTGTCGAATGCAAACTGGCTGGCGGGCACGATGGCAAGGGGCGTTTGCCGGAGGATTTCTGGCCGACCTACAGCGCCTTTGCCAACACCGAAGGCGGCATCATCCTGCTGGGCATCCGTGAGCGGCGGGAGGGTTTTGAACTGGCCGGGATCGAGAACCCGGCCAAGGTGCGCAGCGAACTGTTCAATAACCTGAACAATCGGCAAAAGGTCAGCAGCAACCTGCTAACTGACGCCGATGTCGAGGAAATCGACATCGCCGGCAAGACCCTGTTGGCGATCCGCGTGCCACGGGCCAGCCGGCAGCAGCGGCCGGTTCATCTGACGACCAATCCCTTCGGCAACACTTGGCGCCGGTTGAACGACGGCGACCGCGCATTGGCCGATGAAGACATCAAGCGGATGCTGGCCGAGCAGGTTGAAGACAGCCGGGATACGCGCATCCTGCCGAATTTCGGTCTGCGTGACCTGAATGCGGACAGCCTCAAGGCCTACCGCAACATTTTTCGCGCCGACAAACCGGATCATCCCTGGCTGGCGCTCGATGATCAGGCTTTTCTGCAAATGCTTGGCGGCTGGCGCGAGGATCGTGCCAGTGGAGAAACCGGGCTGACTCAGGCCGGGCTGCTGATGTTCGGGCAATGGCCGGCGATTGCCGAAGCGCTACCGCTGTACTTTGTCGATTACCAGGAACGCCCGCGTGACTACGCCGAAACCGTGCAGTGGCTGGATCGGCTGGTGCCGGACGGTAGTTGGTCCGGTAACCTGTTCGACTTTTACCGCCGCGTGGTCATCAAGCTGACCGCCGAGGTAAAAGTGCCTTTCGTGCTGCAAGGCGACACGCGCCAGGACGATACGCCCACGCACAAGGCGTTGCGCGAGGCACTGGTCAATGCGCTGGTGCATGCCGATTACAGCGGACGCGTTTCCGTCCAGGTGGTCAAGGAGCCGGCCGGCTTCACCTTCCGCAATCCGGGGGCGCTGCGCATTTCGCCTAGTCAGGCTCTGCAAGGTGGTATCAGCGATTGCCGCAATCGCACGCTGCAGCAGATGTTCCTGATGATCGGCCTGGGTGAACGCGCCGGTTCGGGCATGTCGCGCATCGTCCACGGCTGGCAGGCCCTGGGCCACGGCCTGCAACTGCGCGAGTATTTCGATCCTCAGGAATACACCGTGCTGGAAATGCGCTGGTCTGATGAACTTATGCAGGACGGTTCACCGAACAGTTCGGTAGAAAGTTCGGTAGAAAGTTCGGTAGAAACTGCTGACAAGATTCTGGGTCTTTTGGCGGAACATTCGACGCTGACACTTGCGGAACTGGCAAAGTGCCTTAACCTCAGCGTGCGCGCAGTCGAAAAACAGGTTGCCCGACTCAAGGCGCAAGGACGTTTGCGCCGCATCGGCCCGAACAAGGGCGGCCGCTGGGAAGTCTCCGGTGCCTGAAAAACAGTCAAGATAGAACAGAGAGCAAAAATGTCCATCCAATGGTTCCCCGGTCACATGACCCAGGCCCGCAAAAAAGCGGGCGAGACGCTGGCCATGGCCGATGTTGTCGTCGAAGTGCTCGACGCCCGCCTGCCGCAAGCCTCCAGCAACCCGATGATCCACCAGTTGCGCACCTTCCGGCAGCGCCCCTGTCTCAAGCTGCTGAACAAGGCCGACCTCGCCGACCCGGAAGCGACCAAGGCCTGGCTGGCCTATTTTGACGCGCAGCCCGGCGTCAAGGCGGTGGCCATTTCGTGCAAGAAAGCCAGCGACGTCGCCCGCATCCCCGGCCTCGCGCAGAAACTCGCGCCGCACCGCTGCGACGCCGTCAAACCGCTGCGCCTGATGATCATGGGCATCCCCAACGTCGGCAAATCGACGCTGATGAACGCCATGGTCAAGAAAAGGGTCGCCGCCGTCGGCGACCAGCCGGCCGTCACCAAGAGCCAGCAGCGCATCGACATCAGCTCGCGCCTCACCCTCTACGACACCCCGGGCATGCTCTGGCCGAAGATCGACCACCCGATCGACGGCCTGATGATGGCCGCCAGCCACTCCGTCGGCGTCAATGCCTACATCGACGACGAAGTCGCCACCTGGCTCGCCGGCTACCTGCTCGAACACTACCCGGCACTGCTCCAGGCCCGCTACGGCTTCGACCTGCAAGGCATGGACGCCGTCGCCATCCTCGAAGGCATCGCCAGAAAACGCGGCTGCATCATCAAGGGTCGGGGTGGCGAACTCGATATCGAAAAAGCCGCCGGCATCCTGCTCAACGACTACCGCACCGGCACCCTCGGCCGCATTACGCTGGAAACGCCAACGCTGCGCGAAGCCCGAGCCAGGCAGCTGGCCCAGTCTGTTGCGGTCAACCCGGAAAATTCCGAAAAAACCAGGTCGACCGACGAAGACGCCGACCACTAGGCCTTTTCCGAAAAGCTGGTTATAATCCGCGCCTCTCGCCGCAGGGCGAGACTTTTCCTCGATAGCTCAGTCGGTAGAGCGCCGGACTGTTAATCCGTAGGTCCCTGGTTCGAGCCCAGGTCGGGGAGCCAAAGATTCAAGCACTTAGCCCACTTTTCGAAGTGGGCTTTTTGCTGTCCGAAGGTTTTTGCTGCATTTCTGCTGCTTTGCTCAGTTTGTCCAAACGGCGCTTGCTAGTTGCTGCGGTGGCGGCAATCGACCCGAAGCAGACCTACGATCTATCCCGGCTTCAGCGGCTGCTGTAAAAGTAGACCGGTCGTTCATGGTGACTGCTCACCGGCAAGTCGTCGGCCATAGCGGACCTTGGACTTGTGGTCCACGTCGGGCGGCAATGTGACGATCACCCGTCGTTTAGCAGCTGATGGCGATCAATACCCGCATGTCACTTCGGGCTACTGCCGCCCCCGACCCTGAACTGTCATTCACGGGCGCTCTTCGGAAAGTCCTTGAGGCAGCAACGCCCCGAGGGGTTGCTGGTATCGCACGAGCATTGTCCAGCCTTGGTCTGGGCAACCACGAAGTCCCGCGTGGCGGGATTGCTCAAGAAATCCCGCCTTGTGACGCCGAAGCAGTAGCAGAGCAAGCCATCTTCAGACGTACCCTTCATGCCGACCGGCGTCCGCAGTTCCGACTTGAGTATTGTCGAGCCGTCATCCCCGAAATAAACAAGTTCGCAAGCAGGATCGTCACAGAAGAAATAGCGCTTCGCCGTCGGCAGCTAGTCCCAGGCCGCCTTGATGTGATGAGCGATGGTTCGCGCCCCCACCTCCGCGCACTCATGCCCACTTAGGGGACAGCACTGCTTCTTCGAATGGGTGTCATGACAACTGCTGGAAGGGCAACATTCGCTCATCGCACGATCTCTACACGAGTTGGCAATGGGAGGATTATCCGCTGATGATTCGGCCGCCGAAAGGCTCTGATGCATCAGTGGCGCCGAGCAAGCGGCATTTGCCGCTACACGGAGTTGCAACCTTGGCAGTAAGCTGCCAGGACTTATGCATGTCCTCTTGATTTTCATGATCAAGTCCCCACTGTCGACGATGAAATAATCGCCTGCCGCAATTCGTTCACATGACCGTGCATGGAGGTGGCAGGAATTTCATGTGAGGAATGTTTCGTTGCAACTGTTTATTAAATGGAGGAACTCATGGACTTCGATCTGAAAAAATGGGCGCCTTGGAACTGGTTCAAGAAGGAGCAGGACGCCGACCAGGGCGCGGGCAACGTGCCTGTCGCAAAAACGAACTTGTCAACGAATCCGCCGTCGCCTTCGCTCGATCCCTTACTGCAATTGCACCGCGAGGTGGATCGTCTGTTCGACGATGCGTTTCGCGGTTTCGGCGGACGCTGGCCGCGCCTGACGCTGCCGACGGTGGCGTCTGAATGGCGCGGCTTGCTGCGTCCCGCGCTCGACATCCAGGAATCGGACAAGCAGTACCGGATCACCCTCGAAGTGCCGGGCGTCGAGGAAAAGGACATCCAGCTCACCCTGGACGACGATGTGCTGTGGATTCGCGGCGAGAAGCGCCAGGAGCAGGAGCACAAGGATGGTCAGTTTCACCGTGTCGAGCGCAGCTACGGCAGCTTCCAGCGCGCCCTGAACTTGCCGGAGGACGCCAACCAGGATGCCATCAAGGCCTCGTTCAAGAACGGCGTGCTTACCGTCACCATTGACAAGCGCTCTCAAACGGCCGCGCCCTCGGGTCGCACCATCCCGATCAATTGAGGATGGATACGTGCATATCGTTTGCCCCCACTGCGACAGCATCAACCGGGTACCGGTCGAGCGTCTGACCGAGCGGCCCAATTGCGGCCGCTGCCATCAGGCCTTGTTCGAGGGATCGCCCGTGACGCTCACGGGCGAAAGCTTCTCCCGACACGTCGAACGCAGCGACCTGCCCCTGCTGGTGGACTTCTGGGCCCCCTGGTGCGGCCCCTGCAAGATGATGGCGCCGCAGTTCCAGCAGGCGGCGCGCTTGCTGGAGCCGCGGGTGCGCCTGGCCAAGGTGGATACCGAAGCCGAGCCGCAACTGGGCGCCCGCTACGGGATCCGCAGCATTCCCACCCTGGTGCTGTTTCGCGGCGGAAGCGAACTCGCGCGGCAAAGCGGTGCGCTGGGCGCCCAGGACATCGTGCGCTGGGCAACGGCACAGCTGGGGTGAGGGCCGCAGCGCCCTCAAGCTCCGGGTTGCAAGGTAACCGCTACCTCTTGTGTGCTGTCGCCGCGACGCACGGTCAGCGTCACGGTGTCGCCCACCTTGAAGTCGTCTAGACGGGCCAACAGCTTGGGCAGGGAATCCACGGCCTTGCCCTCGACGGCGAGGATCGCGTCGCCGGGTTCGAGACCCATCGACGTCGCCCGCACCCCCGCAAGCCCCGCTTTCTCCGCCGCCGAGCCGGGCGCGACGCGCAGCACGAACACCCCGGCGATGCCCGTGGCGGCCGCCAGGCGGCGGTTGAGCGTCTCGTCGGCCTCGATGCCGAGCGCCGGACGAATATAGCGTCCGGTGCGGACGAGCTGGGGCACGACGCGCATCACCGTATCCACCGGCACGGCGAAGCCGATCCCGGCGGAAGCTCCCGAAGGACTGTAGATCGCGGTGTTGATGCCGATCAGGCGTCCGGCGGAATCGAGCAGCGGCCCGCCCGAGTTGCCGGGGTTGATCGAGGCATCGGTCTGGATCAGGTGCTCGATCGGCGGTCCGCCCCGGTCGTTGGGCAAGGAGCGGTCGAGCGCGGAAACGATGCCGGTGGTCAGCGTCCAGTCGAGGCCGAAAGGATTGCCGATGGCGAATACTTTCTGTCCGACCTTGAGGTCATGGCTGGTACCGATGGGCACCGGCGGCGGACGCTTGAAACCGACGCCGATCTTGAGCACCGCGATGTCGTGGGCGGGTGAGGCGCCGACCAGCGCCGCTGGGTAATCGCGACCGTCGGCCAGCTTCACCGTGGCCTGCGAGGCGCCTTCGATGACATGAAAGTTGGTCACGACGTGCCCGGCTTCATCCCAGACGAAGCCGGAGCCGGTGCCGCGCGGCACCTCAAACACATTGCGCGTCCAGAAATCCCGCACCCGTTGCGTGGTGCTGATATAGACCACGGAGTCGCGGGCGTTTTCGAACAGCTCGATGGTGGCCTTTTCATCCGCCGCCAGATCGCCGCGGGCGACGACCGTGCGCGGAGCGCCCTCCCGCGGCGCGAACCAGGCTTCGAGGGCGGGCAGGAATTGCCACAGAAGCATAAGGGCGGCCAGCGTCGCGGCGACGACGAGCCACCGGCGCACGAAACGGTCCGGTGGCGGAGGGTTGTCAAGGTAGGGCATGAGATTTCCTCGGAACGGGAATGGATCAGCGCCACAGCCCGCCGGGGCGCCAGCGCGGCGCACGCAACGGGGCCTGGAAGCCAAAGGTATCGGCCTGCCATGGCGGCAGCGACGGCGGGTGCGCCGCCAGTTCGGCAAGTCGGGCGATGCGTTCGTGTGTGGCCGGATGGGTACGCAGCCAGGAAGGCTCGGGATTGCCCCAGCCGGGCAGCAGCCAGCCGCGCCAACCGCGGCTGACCTGCTCGATCTTGGCGAGCGCGGAGGCAAGCCCCGCCGGATCGCCGGTGAGCCGTGCCGCAGCGAGATCGGCGTCGAACTCGCGTGTGCGCGACAAGCCGAGTTGCGCAAGGAGCGCGAGTTGCGGCGAGACGGCCAACGCCAGCAGCCCCCACAGATTGATTTCGAATACGCCCGCAAGTACGAAGGGCAGCATCACGAGCAGTATCAACTGTCCCGCCATCGCCAGCAGGTGCGTCAGGCGGCTGATGTAGTCGGCCAGGCCCATCACCCGGAGGTCGTGGTGCGCGATATGCGCTACCTCGTGAGCAAGCACCCCGGCCAGCTCGCGCGGCGAGAGCGTACGCAACAGGCCGTCGGTAAGCGCGATGGCGGCGCGCCTCGACGAACCGACGGCAAAGGCATTGACCACGCGACTGGGCACGTAATGGAGCGTCGGCACGGACAGCAATTCAGCGCGCCGTGCAAGTTCATGCAACAGGCGGTGAATCGTCGGCGCCTCGCCGGTGCCGAGCGGCCGCGCGCCATAGAGCCGCAAGGTCATGGCAGCGGCGGCAGCCGGCTCGATGGCAAGCGCCAGCACACCTGCGAAGAGCGCGAGCCACAAGCCGGCCTCGCCCAGCAACAGACTGCCGGCCAGAGCGCACAGCCCCAAGAGGGACAAAATCAGGAGCGCCGTTTGCAGCCGATTGGCAAAGCGGTGCCGATGCCAGCTGGCTGAATCGATGCCATGCATCAGTGGCCTTCGCGGGCTGCCGCCTGCCCGGCCAGCCGGTCATCGCGTTCGCGCAGCAGCCAGTAGGTCACCCCCAAGGCAAGGGTGGTCGCAGCCAGGGCAGCCAGTTTGCCCGGGGAAATATCCGGCTCCAGGATGATGAACTTGCGCGACAGGGCCAGCAGGGCGATCAGGAGCACCGTCTTGACCTGAATGATGCTCTCCTTGCGCATCACGACCTTGATGATCGAGTGCTTGAACTCCATGGCAATCAACAGGGTCATGATCATGCCGAATACGGTCTGGAACACGGAATGATCGAGGGGATTGAACGCATCGACGATCAACAGCATCACGACCGTACGAATCAGCTGGAACAGGGAAATGACGATGATGACGGCGATCACCGCGGACAGGGTCAGGGCAATGACTTGCTCAAAGCGCTCATAAAAGCTCATCACCCGCCATTGTTCTTTCATGGCGGGCCATGTGCCGCCCTTGTTCATATCCGGCATATCGGTTTCCTTTTCATTACTCGCATCGCGATTCGTAAAACGCCAGCTGGTCGCGCAGTCGCTGGATTTCCTCGCTCATGTCGGCGACGAGTGCGGCGAGGGCCGGGTTGGCATCGAATTGCCGTTCGATGGCCGCCATGTGCCGCACACGCCAGAGGGCCGCGCTCGAAAAAAAGCAGACACCCTCGCGCCAGGTGGCGGTCAGCAGTTCGTCGTGCACGCGGTTCAGTACCCACTCGGGGCTGACCGCGCAGAGCCGGGCGAGATCCTCCAGGCACAAGGCGTCGTCCTCGATCAATTCGGGGGAGTGAAGCTTGGGCAAAGTGGTGTGCGTCGTCATGACGGCGTATCTCCCTTCTAGCGGCTGTGAGCTGGGGGCCGGGGGTTGAAACCGGGGTAGGCGCGGGCCAGGGCTTCCCAGGCAGCTTTCTGCTCCGGCGTCACGGCGCTGGGCACGGCAATGTCCAGTTCAAGATACAGGTCGCCCGGTTCCCGCCCCGGTATTCCCTTGCCCTTGAGGCGCAGCTTGCGGTCGAGTGCGGAGCCCGCCGGCAATTTCACTGCCAGCGGGCCAGCGACGGTGAAGACTGTGATCTCGCTGCCCAAGGCGGCTTCCCAGGGCGTGACGGGGACGCGCATGTGCACGTCCCGGCCCGAAACGCGTTGCTTTCCGTCGGCGCGGATATGGACTTTCAGATACAGGTCTCCTGCCGCTCCCCCGCTACCCCCCGGCAGGCCCTGGCCAGCCAGACGGATCAGCTGGCCCTGTGCCACCCCCGCTGGAATCTTCACCTTCAGGGTGCGCTTCTCCGGCACGCCATGACCGCTGGCATCGAGCTTCACGCCTTGCAGCGTCAGGGTGCGTTCGGCGCCATGGTAGGCCTCGGAGAGATCGATGGTGATCTCGGCGTGCTGATCTTCTCCCGGCCAGGCCTGCCCCGTGCCGGCACCCTGCTGGCGGGCATTGGCGCGCGCCGCGCGGCAGAACAGCTCCTCGAAGAATTCGCTGTAATCGCCCGCGAAGCCCGGACCGTGGCCGTGCCATTGAAAATGGTCATCCCTGGCCGCCTGCTCGAAGCCGCGGTTCCATCCCGGCGGCGGGCGCACATCTTCCTCGCGGCGCGCGCCCTGCGCCCAGGCCTGATGCCCCACGGTATCGTAGACCTTGCGTTTTTCCGGGTCCGAGAGCACGTCGTTGGCCTCATTGATGGCGGCCATGCGCTTGCCGGCATCCGGTTCCTTGCTGACGTCGGGATGATACTTGCGCGCCAGACGCCGGTAAGCCTTTTTGATCTCGTCTTGGCTGGCGTCGCGGGATACGCCGAGCGTCGCGTAGTAATCGGGAAATTGCATGGATGACGCCTCAAGTAGAAGGGGTCTTGAAAAAATGCTTGTCGTGCATTGTACGTTCTGACAAGTCCCTAGGTAATCCCCCCATTTTTAGCAGCGGTCAGAAGTAGAGTTGGTTAAAAGAGCTGACTTCTGTTTCGGGGTAATGCCGCCGAGCGCCATGTTCGGGCGTTCGTGATTGTAGGTCCACATCCAGTCGGT
>Ga0209066_10005027_pt1 | contig 14152 bp, 9 predicted proteins | sample All_14_2_FD_187198 | JGI IMG/M metagenome (GOLD analysis project Ga0209066, IMG submission 187198) | Freshwater microbial communities in response to fracking from Pennsylvania, USA - Allegheny Zone_MetaG_DW_15 (SPAdes) (version 2) ...
CCGCCGCAGCAACTCGCGCAGGGTTTCCAGCCCGTCGGGCAGGTCGAAGACCATCACCTCCAGGCCGAATCCGCGCAGCAACGCCTCCTTCCGACCCCAGCCTTCCGGTCCGATCAGCACCAGGTCAGGCTGCAGGGCCAGGATGGAATCCAGGCTGCCGGAAATCCTGGGAACGGCCGGCAGACCATCTCCGGCCAGACGCGACAACCCGGCGATGCGACCGGGCTCCACCAGCGCCGGCAGCAAGGCATCGGAACACTGATTGGCCGACACGATACGCTGCGGCATTTCGGCCCCGGCAGCACCGGGAAAGAGCGCGGCCAAAGCCATGACCAACGCCGGCATCCAGAGGCCGCGCCGGTTCACCGTGGCACCTCGTCCAGTCGGAACCGAACCGTCATCTCCAACGCGGCGGCGAAAGGCACGCCATTGCGGGTGGCCGGCGCAAATATCCAGACGCGCAGCGAGTTCATGGCAGCCGTGTCCAAATCCGGATATCCGCTGGTTTTCTTGATGCTGAGCCCGCGTATCTGCCCCTGGGAATCCAGATCGATCAGCACCACCGGATCACCCTCCCGCCCCTCCCGCACGGCGGCGGGCGGATAGGGCGGCGGACTTGCCGGGCGATAGATGGCGCGCGGCGCCACCAGCTTGTCCGTCAGGCCGGTGTTTTCCGTGGTCGCGGCCTGGCTGGCGCCTTCCGCCGCCATGCTGAAGCCCTGGCCGGCCAGGGCCTGGGGCAACGGTCTGGCCTGCTGGACCGGCCGCGGCGGCGGGGTCGGACGAGTTGGGGCCGGCGGAACGGACGCAGCCTGGGGAACCGGTTCCTCGACGGGCTTCGGCTCAGGCTTCGGCTGCGGGTCCGGCGCGAGCGAAGGCTGCACGGCCTCCATCGCATCCTCTGACGGAGGCGGCACATCGGCAGGAACCGGTTCGGCGGCCACATCCTCTGCCGGGACCTGTGGAGCCGAAGCTTCCGCCGCCGGCACATCGGGAACGGGTGGCGGCACGGGCGCCGCCTGTATCTCGGGCTGCGGCGGGGCCGCCATGGCCAGCGCCACGCCCTGCGGCCCTTCCCATTGCATTTCCACCACCACACCCGTGCCGGGATCATCCGTCTGGGCGCTGGCCACCCCGATCACGACGAGCGCAAGCAGGATGGAGCCATGCAGCCCGGCCGAAACCGCAAGCCCCAACCCTGGCAAGCCAGAGCGGGGGACGGCGGGAAGGGGTTCGACTGGTGCATGCAGTTCCATTCAGCCCAGATAGTCCGTTCCGTCTAGTGGTTTGTTTCCAACATTTGCTACCCTTTTGTATCAGCCTCGAGGGCAAATGTTGGAAACAAGGAAACCACTAGTAAATATATGTTTCTAGTGGAATTTCTTGAATTTGACATTCGGCTGGGAAGCCGACATCAAATGGGTACCGAATGTCAAATCCATTCCACTAGAAATTCCATTCCAGACCGGCGAAGACCGTGCGCCCTTCGGCCATGAAACCGGAGGCAGGCTCGTATTCCTCGTCCAGGGCATTGTTCAGATAGGCAAACAGCGTCAGGTTCTGGCGCAGTTCGGTCCGCCCCGTCAGATAGACCGTGCTATGGGCATCGATCCGGGTCGTCCCGAAATCGGTATCCAACGCCTTGGCCTGATGACGCATGCCTATCGTGGCCTCGCTGCCTTCCATCGGCAAATAGGTCAGCGACAGGCTGGCCACATGGCGGGGCCGCCGCGCCGCATCGCGCTGCGACTGTTCGTTCAGCGCCTGGGTGTAGGTATAGGCGGCGGCGAATTCCAGCCAATCCGCCAGCTTCAGCCCGCCCGACAGTTCCACACCGCGCGAATCCAGACGGTTGACATTGCGCAGCTGGTTGGCGGCGTTGTCATAGACGATCACATCGTTGATCGTGGTGTCGAACAGCGCCAATTCGAAATCACCGCGCAGTTCCTGCTCGGCCCAGACCGGCAAATCCTTGCCTCGCAAGCCGATCTCATAGGATTTGGAGCGTTCGGCCTTCAGCGTCGTGTTGCCGCCGAAGCCGTACAGATCGGACAGGCTGGGCGCATGGAAGCCGGTTCCCGCTGAAACGAAGGTCTCGTAGCGGTCGTCGGGCAGGCGCCAGATCGCGCCCAGCCGCCAGGTCGTCTCACCCGCATAATCGCTGGGCAGTTCGCGCCGGACCGAACCCGACAGCGTCACCGGATTGATCGGGTCGAAGCCTGCCTCAATGAAGCCGCCTTCGGTCTTGCGCTCCCGCGTCGTGGCGTTCGACGGTTCGTATTCGTCGCTGTCCCAGTCATAGCCGACCAGGGCGAAGGCCTTGGCGAGCCCGTCCTCCTCGCGCGTGCGGATCGCATTGGTCAGGGCCACATTCCGGCTCATGCCCCGATAATCCGTCTGGCCGGGGGCCAGATCCTTGCGGTCATGTTCAGTGACGGAGGAGGAGAGCTGCGCCATGGCCCGCCCGTCCAGCCAGTCATATTCCGTGCCGATCTTGGCCAGGCGCATGCGGAAATCGATCTGATGGTCGCCCTGCGTGGTGAAGCTGCTGTCCAGATCGCCTTCCGAACGGCGCTGCATGCCCGACAGGCTGAAGCGCAGATCGTCACTGGCGTGCAATACCAGCTTGCCATTGGCGCTGAGATTGCGGTTGGCATCGGCGTCATCGATATAGCTGCTGCTGGTATCCCCCGTGGCGCTGAACCCGTCCGTCGTCAGGCCGGAGAAGGACACGCCGTAGTCAACCAGGTCGGTAGAACCGCGCGCTTCCAAAGAGCCCGCGGCGCTGCCGCGCGACCCGCCGCCGGCCGTCAACTTGCCGGAAAAGGCGCTGTCGCCGCCGACTTTGGGGATGATGTTGATCACCCCACCAATGGCATTGGAACCATACAATGTGGCACCAGGCCCACGATAGACTTCGATCCGCGCCACATTGGCCAAGAGGTCGCGCCCCAAATCAAAACTGTTGCCCGGCGCGGAGGGGTCGTTCAGCGGCACGCCATCCATCAACACCAGGACATGATCGGATTCCGCCCCACGCATGAAGATCGAGCTTTGCGACCCGACCGGGCCGGACCGCGTGACGGAAACACCCGGGACGTCGTTCAGGGCCTCATCCAGCGAGCGATAGCCCTTGCGCTCGATATCCTCCTCGGTCACGACCGTGACGGAGCCTGCGGTGCGGCTCTTCTCGGTGGGCATGCGTGTGGCCGTCACCAGAATATCCGGCAGCACGAAGCTGACCGGTTGCTGGGCCAGGGATGCCGGCGGCGCGACGCCGAGGGACACTATGAAAACAGCCCCGGAAAGGGACTGCCGAATGGGATGGCGCATGACAGCGTCACTCCTCCTCAATACCCCGCCGGCCCCACTCAGAGACCGGCGCAAGGCGGTTGCACGGGATCGCGCCTCCGCCTTGGAGGATCCTTACCGACGATGGCCCAGCCGCCGGACACGGTGACGCTCTTCACGGGGCAGGTTTCCTGGCTCTCGGGTCATTGGAACCGCTCAGGCCTTCCCGGTTTCCCAGTGGCCATGAATTGAGCGTTCCTCGCCGAACACAGTTGCTGGCACAGCGGCGGGACTCGCACCCGCCTTCCCTTTCACGCCTGACTGACCGCATGACGCGGCCGGTCGGGCACCCTCACGAATGGGCGGACCATAATCGGCGGAGCGACGCAGGTAAATGCAAATATCTTTATGTGGAGCTCAGATCGCCACCGGCAGGCCCCGCCAGGGCTTGATCGAACGCAGGGAGAAGATCGTCTTCATCGACGACACGCCTGGCAGGCGCGACAGGCAGCGCCGATGGATGCGATCATAGTCTGCCATGTCGCGCGCGGCCACACGCAGAATGTAATCCGCCTCGCCCGTGGTCAGATGGCATTCCAGCACATCCTCCGCCCTGCGGACGGCCGCCTCGAATGCTTCCAGCGCCTCCTCGCTCTGCGAGGTCAGCGAGATTTCCACGAAGACATTCAGCGTCAGACCAAGGGCCGGCCCACTCAGCCGGGCCGTGTAGCCGACGATGATGCCCGCCTCCTCCAGCGCCTTGATGCGGCGATGGCAGGCCGATTGCGACAGGCCGACATCCTCGGCAATCTCGGCTACGGAGGGCGAACAATCGCGTTGCAGCGCCCGAAGCAATCGGGCGTCAAGCTCGTCCATGGCAAATTTTCGCGTGATTTCACTCATTTACACATAAAATATGCACAAATTTTAAAATCTGGAAAGAGGGAAGATAAGAATTTGCATGCCCGATGTGAGACCGTTTCTCCCCTGTGGCTCTGTTCCAGGGCCCCTAGAGCGTGATTACAGGGAGATAACGAAATGATCGTCGGCACCGTCAAGGAAATCAAGAACCACGAATACCGTGTCGGCCTGACACCGGAAAGCGTGCATGAACTCACCGCCCATGGTCATGGCGTCCTGGTCGAAGCCGGGGCGGGTTCCGGCATCGGGGCTACGGACGAAGCCTATGCGAAGGCAGGCGCGACGCTGGTCGCCAGCGCGGTCGAGGTTTTCGCCAAGGCCGACATGATAGTCAAGGTGAAGGAACCCCAGGCGGTGGAACGCGCCATGCTGCGTCCGGGTCAGGTTCTGTTCACCTATCTGCATCTGGCCCCCGATCCGGAGCAGACGAAGGAGTTGATTGCCTCCGGCGCGACCTGCATCGCCTATGAAACTGTCACGGACCGCTCGGGCGGCTTGCCGCTGCTGAAGCCGATGAGCCAGGTCGCCGGACGCATGGCCGTGCAGGCGGGCGCCACCGCGTTGGAAAAATCCCATGGCGGGCGCGGCGTGCTGCTGGGCGGAGTGCCGGGCGTGGCCCCGGCCAAGGTGGCGGTGATCGGCGGCGGCGTGGTCGGCTTCAACGCGGCCCAGATCGCCGTCGGTGTCGGTGCCGATGTCACCGTGCTGGATCGCAGCCCGGAAGTGCTGGAACGGCTGGCGACCCATTTCGAAGCCCGCGCCAAGACCCGCTTCTCGAACCGCGCCAATCTGGCGGAATGCGTGGCCGAGGCCGATCTGGTGATCGGCGCGGTGCTGATTCCCGGCGCGGCAGCGCCAAAGCTGGTCAGCCGCGACATGCTGAAGACGATGAAGCCGGGTTCGGTCCTGGTCGATGTGGCCATTGACCAGGGCGGCTGCTTCGAAACTTCCCATGCGACCACCCATGCCGAACCGACCTATGTGATCGACGGCATCGTGCATTACTGCGTGGCGAACATGCCGGGCGGGGTGGCCCGAACCTCCACCTATGCGCTGAACAACGTGACCCTGCCGCATGCCCTGCGCATGGCCGATCTGGGCTGGAAGCAGGCGCTGGCCAGTGATCCGCACCTTCTGGCCGGGCTGAATGTCTGGAACGGCAAGGTTACCTACCAGGCCGTTGCCGAGGCGCTTGGACATGCCTACACCCCTGCCGAAACCGCTTTGAAAGGCTAGGGTAAAGCCGCCCCGCCATGCTAGAATCCCCGTTCATGCAATAGGATATTCAAGCGGCGGGGCGCGATGGCAGCGGCGGACGGCAAGGCGGAAAGCACATCGGCGCGTGTGCTCGGACTGGCGCGCGAAAGACTGGAACAGGCTGGCAATGCTGATGAACCCGGCATGGCAGCCATTCTGGCGCGCGCGCCGCTTCTGCTTTTTCGCTATGACGGGCAGGGTATTCTGCAGGAATGCCATGGGCCGGGGCCGCATCAGCCAGGCCTGGCTTTGGCGGATGCGATTGGCCGTCCGGTCACGGCGCTGCTGCCCGGCTGCGCTGAGGAGATGGCGCGAGCCCGGGCCGGTGAAGAACTCTCGTTCCGGATTCGCAAACCGTCCCCCGCACGGGGCGGAAACGGCTGGGTGCTGGATGTCCATCTGATGCCCGGCGGCGTTCACGGTGGCGCCGGTCTTGCCCTGGATGTGACCGGCCAGACCCGAGACGATCAGGCCCTGCTGCGCAGCCTGCACGCCGACCCACTAACGGGGCTGAACAACCGGCTGTACCTGACGGAATGGATGCAGAGCCGCGCCGGTGCGCTGGGCGATCGGTTCCGCTGCACCCTGTTCTATCTCGACATCGTCGGCTTCCGGGAAATCAACGAGGTCTTCGGCTATGCGCTGGGCGACGAGGTGCTGAAGGCCTGCGCCGACCGGTTGCGGCGGATTTGTCCCAAAGGCGGGGTGCTGGCGCGCATCGGCGACGATTCCTTCTCCATCCTGCTGGAAGGGTCGACGGACCGCAACACCGCCCGCCAGGTCGCCGTCGACATGATCGCGGCGGTGGAAACGCCCCTGATGGTGCAGGGGGAGGAAGTCCATATCGGCTGCAATGTCGGTGTCGTGATCCACCCCGAACATGTCGATTCCGTCGAACGCATGTTCCGCGCGGCCGAACTGACGCTGACCAAGGCCCTGGGCCTGGGACGCGGGGAATATGCCTTTTACAGCGAGGATCTGGAGCGGCGCGTCCAGCGCAACCGTTCGGTTGCCACCGCCATCCGCCATGGGCTGGCGGAAGACCGGTTCCGTCTGGCCTACCAGCCCAAGGTCGATGCGATGACCGGCCGGGTCGTGGGGGTGGAAGCCCTGCTGCGCTATGCTGACGATACCGGCCTGGGCGAGGCCGCGCCGGAGGGCATGATCGCGGTTGCCGAAACCACGCGTCTGATCGAACCCATCGGCGCCTGGGCCCTGGACGAGGCCGCGCGCTGGCTGGGCCGTTGGCGGTCCATGGGCCATCCGATTTCCGTCGCGGTCAATGTCTCGGCGGTGCAGATGCGCTATGCGATGCAGCCCACCGGGTTGGTGAATGTCGTGCGCGATTGCCTGGGTGAAATCCGCGCGCCTGCCCCGGCATTGGAAATCGAAGTCACGGAAAGCACCTTCATGGATGCCCGCTCGCGCCTGGCCATGCGCCGGCTGGCAGAGCTGGGCGTGACCATGGTGGTGGATGATTTCGGCACCGGTTGGTCTTCCTTCTCCTATCTCAAGGATCTGGAGGTCGATGCGCTGAAGATCGACCGCAGCTTTGTCGGCTGGTCGCTGGATGGCGCGGCGGAATTCGCCATCTGCCGGTCGCTGATCGAGCTGGGCCATGCCCTTGGCCTGCGCGTCATTGCCGAAGGGGTGGAAACCTTGGAACAGGCAACCCTTCTGCGCGATGCCGGCTGCGACGAGTTGCAAGGCTTCCTGTTCTGTCAGGCCCTGCCGCCGGAGGAGATCGAGCGGTTGTTGAATGATCCGGCCCCCTTTGCCGATCTGCTGAAAGGATAACGCCCAAGCGGGATATGGGCGCCCACTGGTTTTGCTGCTAACCTCCCCACCCATGCTGGTTCAACGGATCACAGCCCTGGCCTGGACCCTGTCGGCGCTTATTGCGGCGGTGCATCCGGCTGCTGCCCGGACGGACATCCCGGTCGACCTGGAATTGGTGCTGGCGGTCGATATTTCGCGCTCCATCGACGAGGAAGAGGCCCAGATGCAGCGCGCGGGCTATCGCGCGGCATTGACCGATCCGGAGGTGATGCAGGCGATCCAGGCGGGCATGCTGGGGCGCATCGCACTGACCTATGTCGAATGGGCGGGGGAAGGAACCCAGCAGGTCATCATACCCTGGACCCTGATTGGGACGGAGCAGGATGCGCAGGGCTTTGCGGATCTGCTGGCCCAGGCCCCGATCCGCTTCGCGATGTGGACCGCGATCGGCGATGCCATCGACTTCTCCGCCGCGCTGTTTGAAGCCAACGGATTTGACGGCACGCGGCGCGTCATCGACGTTTCAGGCGACGGCCCCAGCAATAACGGCCCGCGTGTTGATCAGGCCCGTGACCGGGCGGTGGGTGCCGGCATCACCATCAACGGCCTGCCCATCCTGAATGATCGCCCTTCCCCCGGCGGCTTTCCGGGGGTCGCCAATCTCGACCTCTACTACGGCGACTGCGTGATTGGCGGTCCCGGCGCCTTCATCGTTGCGGCTCAGGGGTTCGAGGCATTCGGCCGCGCCATCCGCTCCAAGCTGCTACTTGAAATCGCGGGGAACGATCAGATACATCCGCGCCCGACCTTCCATGCCCTGCGAGCTGCCGAGTTTCGGCACAGTGTAGCCGCAATCGATGCCTATGGTGCCACAAGACCTGATTGCGGATGGGGGGAGCGACAGTGGCAGCGCTATTTTGGAACACAGTATTGATCCGAATCCCTTATCCTGCGGGTTCATTCATTGGCAAGATCTACTGGTTTAAAGCGTAGGTCGGTCTGACGGAGCGAATTCGCCGGCCATCCGGGACTAACTTAGGATATTCGTCAATCGGATACCGGGATGGACGAACCTCACCACATCACGCTCCAACACGAGAAAATGTATCGCACTGTCCGCATAATCTTGATTTCAGTCGTCCTGCTCCTGACCGTCTTGGCCGCCGGATGGGCCTGGTTGATGACCCGGGACCCGGTAGAGATGATCAACTGGGTCCTACCCGCAGGCAGCCATGCTAGCCTGGCCCCGGACGGGTCCGCCGTGATCGACTGGGGCTTGGTGCCCAGGCTCGACCTGTCCGGCCTCACGATTTCCGGCCCGGACGGCTTGCCGGTCGCGAAGGCGGACCGGCTGACGCTTGAGATTTCGCTGCCCGGGCTGGTGCGCGGCGTCGTCTATATTCGGGAATTGTCGCTGATCCGCGCCGTGTTCGACGGGGATGGGATTCAGGCAATAGCCGCTTCCATCCCGCCCTCCTCCCCGTCGGATGAGCCTCTGCGGCTGCCTGCCATCCTGTTGCAGCATGCCGAGCTGGACGATGTGGTGCTGGTGCTGCCGGACGGGAAACCGGGCATGGATGGGCAGGTCCTAAGCCTGGACCGGCTGACCATCGCCCAGCCGGACGATGACAGCAGCCGGGTGGTTCTGACCGGCATGCTGGATACGCCAGGCGGACAGTTCGAACTCGCCGGCGATATGGCTTCCCCGGCCCGCCTGTTCGAGGAAACCGGGGTGAACCTGCCGCTCTCCCTCTCGCTGCGGCAGGGAGAGGACCATCTCTCGCTGGAGGGGCGCTTCGGCATGCAGGCGGGCCAGCCATCCCTTGATGCGACCCTACTGATGGATATCGCCGATCTTTCGCCAGTTCTGCAAAGTCTTGGCATCGGTATCGCACAGCGCCTCGGCATTGCCGGTTCCGCCAAGCTGTCCGGACCGATGGAAAATCCGGTGCTGGATGATCTGGCAATGTTGGCAGGCGACGGGCAGTCCATCGTGCTTGACCTGGCAGGGCGGGTTGACCGTCTGTTCCAGCTGGGAGACATGGCGCTGGAGATTTCGGCCCATATTCCACCGGATCTGGCCCTGCATAAATTGCTGCCGCTGCCCCCGGACGCCATTGCCCATACCGACTTGACCCTCCGCGCCAAGCTGACCGGAGATGGCGCCATGCCCCATCTTGCGGATGTGACCATGGACATGGTCGGACCTCATGGGGCGTTTTCCGTCCGCGATGGCAGCGCGCGCCTTGCAAAGGACGGGATGGAAACCGGTTGGACCCTACGTGACCTTACTGCCGACACGACTATCAACCTGTCTGACCCGCGCGGTTTGGCCATTGCCTTGGGCCAGCAGGATCCCGGCATCGATTCCCTGCAGGTTGAAGGGCTTATCCGCTATGACGGCCAGCGCATCGACCTGACCGCCCGGCAGGGCCGGCTGACACTGACCGATCTGACACTCGGCATCGCGGGAACAGCCGGCGCTGTGATCGGCAGCCAGGGCATCCAGCCCGACACATTCGACTTGTCGCTGGACGGCGCCGCGCAGGGGCGGATTGCCCTGCAACGGCTGGGCCTGGGCGACGCACCAATCCACGGCCCCTATCGCCTGCGGGCCAAGGCAAGCGGCAGGCCCGAGGATTTCTCGCTGGACGGCCTGAATCTGGACGCCGCGGGGCCGAATGGCCTCTCCATCTCGCTGCGCGGCAGCATAGCGGGGATGAATGTGGGCTTCGACATGGCACGCAGCCGCGCGCATCTGCAATTGCATGCCTCCTCGCCGAACATGACGGCCTTCGCCGAACTGGCCGGAATAGAACAGTACCCCGCCTTCGGGCCCACCCAATTGGAAGCGACCATCACCGGATCACCTCTGTCACCGGCGATCGGGCATATCCGGATGATTTCCGGCTGGCCTGACGGGGCGGGATGGGTATTAGCCTATGGCCGGATCAACAAATTGCCCCTGACGCGGAACGACAGCCTGGCCGGTGTCGACCTGACCCTGTTGGGTGAAATCAGGGAAGAAGAAGCGCTGACCGCCCTGGTCGGCGCCAGATTGCCCGCCATTCCGCCCCTGCCCCTGCGGATCAACGCGGCCGTGAATGATTCCGGGGGCAAGCTTGCCCTGGAAGATCTGGTCATGGTGAGCGCGAAGCGACCGGGACAGTTGTCGGCTTTCGCCTTGGACGGGCGGATCGGCGATCTGGAAAGCGCCACGTCCATTAATCTGTCGGCGAGGCTGGAAGCCGATCTCACACCCTGGATCGATTCCCTTGGCGCCTCCCGGGAGCCGGGAATGCCGATGCCGGTCGAAGGCGGAGTGACCATCGCCGACAACGGGGGCATCCTGTCGGTGACGGGGGTCGATCTTGTCGGCACCACCCCGGGCGAAGACCTGCACATCCGGGGCAGCATGGGTGATATGGGGGAAATCGAAACGCTGGATGCGCGGATCACTTTCTCCGTCCCCACGGCGGAACGTCTGAACCGCTTCGCCGGAGTGGCCCTACCGTCCGACCGGGCTCTGACCGGCGATCTCACTTTGGCACCGCGCAGCGGCCTGCTGGCGATCTCCGGCAGCATGTCCCTCGGCGACAGCGACGCCGCGCTCGACCTCACCTTCGGTGACAATAGCGGCAGGCCGCAATTGCGGGGCTCTGTCACGTCGACCAAGCTGGCCCTTGCCGATTTCGGGCTCGACCCCGGCCCGATCGGTCAGGGCGAGGCCGATGGAACTGCCCAGCCCAGCGAAGCTGCCTCTCCGCCCATCTCCACAGCCGCTGCCCCGCCCCGTCCCGATAGCCAACCCGCCTTCTCCGATACCCCGTATGACCTGTCGGCATTGCGCAGCATCGATCTCGACCTACAAGCCAGCATTGCTACGCTGCTGGGCAAGTCCTTCACCTTGAACGACAGCCGCGCCAAGTTGCGCCTGGATCAGGGCAGGCTGGAGATAACGGAGATGGGCACCCGGTATGAAGGCGGGCACGCGGAAGGCGGTGCGGTCCTCGATGCCAGCGGCGAGGAAGCACGGATCGATCTGAATTTCGATGCCCGCGCCATGCATCTTGAACGGGTCCTTGCACAGCTGACCGAGCGCGTCAGTCTGACCGGCCGCAGCGATCTGAAGCTCGACCTGCAGGCCCATGGCAATTCCCCGCTCGGCCTGGCGCGAACGGCGCGCGGTGACGCCACCATGGCGATCGGGGCGGGGTCGGTGAATACCTCGACCGCGCGGCTTCTGTCGCAGAACCTGTTCGGCTGGCTGTTCACCGGGGGGGCGCTGGGCTCGCGCGTCGGCATGGAATGCACGATGCTGCGCATGACCGTGAGCGACGGCCTGGCCGATCTGGATCGCTTCGCCATGGTGCTGGACAACGCCATCCTGCTGGGCGAGGGCAAAATCGACCTGCCGATGGGACAAGTGAACCTGACCTTCGTTCCGCGAGCAAGGCGCGGCCTTGCGTCCACGCCGACCACACTGCGCGCCACCGGGCCATGGGAAGCGCCGAATATCGGCCCATCCGACGGCGCGATCCCTCTCAAGCTGGCGGGGGATGTGCTGCTGGCCCCGCTGCAGCTTCTGGGCACGCTTCTGCCCTTCCTGGGTGGGGAAAGCCGCAATCCCTGCATCAGCCTGCAGCCGGACAGCATCCCGCCGTCGGAGATGGCGCCGGAACCTTGGGCTCCCGCGCCCGAGCAATCCCCTGCCCCGAATCCCGCCCCCGTTCAGTAGAACAGGTTCGGCAGGAACAAGGACAGCCCCGGCACGAAGACAAGTACCAACAGGCGGAAGATATCGGCGATCCAGAACGGGGTTACCCCCCGGAAAACCGTGCCCGTGCTGACATCGGGCAGGACCCCGCGCAGCACGAAGACATTCAGCCCGACCGGCGGGGTGATCAGCGAAATTTCCGTTACCACCACCACGATGATGCCGAACCAGACCATGTCGAAGCCCAGATGGGCCACCACCGGATAGAAAACCGGCACGGTCAGCAGGATCATCGACAGGCTTTCCAGCACGCATCCCAGCAGCAGGTAAATCACCAGGATCGCCATGATCACCAGCATCGGGTGGAGTTCGGCACCGGTGATCATTTCGGTCAGCGTGACAGGAAGGCCCGTCAAATTGATATATTGGGAAAAGATCAGCGCGCCGATCAGCACGGTGAAGATCATGCCGGTGGTGCGCGCGCTTTCCAGCAGCACCTCGAACGTCGCCTTGAAGGTCAGCCCCTTGCGTACTAGCGCGAAGACAAAGGCACCGAAAGCACCGACGCCAGCCGCTTCCGTGGGGGTGAATACGCCGCCATAGATGCCCCCCATCACCACGCCGAACAGCAGCAGCACACCCCAGACATCCCGCAGCGCCGTCAGCCGCTCCCGCCAGTCACAGCGCGCTCCAGCCGGCCCGGCCTCCGGCCGCAGCCAGACGGAAACCCGCACCGCCCCCAGATAGAACAGGATGCCCACCAGCCCCGGAATCACGCCGGCGGCAAACAGCGCACCGATATTCTGGTCGGCGATCAGGCCATAAATGACCAGCACCACCGAGGGCGGAATCAGGATGCCAAGCGTGCCGCCCGCCGCGATCGAACCGGCTGCCAGCGAGTCATCATAGTTAAACTGACGCATGGAGGGCATCGCGACCTTCGCCATGGTCGCCGCCGTGGCAAGCGACGAGCCGCAGATCGCCGAAAAGCCACCACAGGCCACGATGGTCGCCATGGCAAGCCCGCCCCGGCGATGCCCCAGGAAAGCGTAGCTCGCATGGTACAACTCGCGGCTGAGGCCCGCCTTGGTGACGAAATTGCCCATCAGGATGAACAGCGGCACGACCGACAGCGTATATTGCAGGCTGTCCTGCACCACGCTGGCGATCTGCGCGAAGGCCGCGCGCTCGTTCAGCGTCAGGAAGATGCCAACGAACCCCACGATAGCCATGGCAAAGGCGATCGGGATGCGCAGGAAAGCAAGGAAAAGCAGTCCGGCAAAGGCGATCAGCGCTTCGGTCATCAGCCCAAAAACTCTTGCTTGTTGTTGCCATGGCCGAGGTCCAGCCAGAAGATCTTGACCAGAACGACCAGCACGGTCAGGCCGGTCAGCACGGCCATCAGATAATAGAAAGGCGCGATCGGAATCTGCGCGGTCGCGGTGGTATCTCCATAGGAAGCGAAGCGCACAGCCGTATCCCAGAGCCGCCAGGCCAGCACACCAAGCGCGCCGGCGACCACCACATTGACCAGCCGCTGCAGAAAACGGATGGCATGTTTCGGCAGCACAAGGTCGATCAGGTCGATCGCCACATGGTCATCCTTCAGGGAAACCAAAGGCAGGGAGGCGAAGATCAACAGGCCAAGCCCGAGTTCGGTCACTTCGAAACTGGCACCGATCGGCGCATTGAATAGATAGCGCATGGCGACGTCGACAAAGGTCAACATCATCATGCCGAACAGCAGCAACGCGGCCACGACGCCCAACGTGCGGTTCAGCCATTTCTCCATCGCAAGCCCCCTTTGCGCGGCAACAGCCGTCCACCCGCCGAATCGGCGAAGGCCGTTGTCCAGGATAGTAAGCAGAATTACGGACGGACCGAAAGGCCCGCCCGCATTATCCGCGCGACTGGTTACCCCCCAGCAGCAACTTTCTTGATTTCCGCGCGCAGGGACTGCATCACGGCCGCCCCGTCGACGCCGATCCCCTTCGCCTCTTCATACCAGGCCTCTTCCAGGGCCTTGGTGCGGGCGGCGATTTCCTGCACCATCGCCGCGTCGGCGGTGATGATGTCCGCACCCGCGGTCTTCATCACCTCCATGCCATGCGCATCGGCCTTGTCCCAGGCTTCGCCGCACAGCCGTGCCAGCGCCTCGCCCGAAACGGACATGACCGCCTTCTGATC
>Ga0209066_10005030_pt1 | contig 14145 bp, 11 predicted proteins | sample All_14_2_FD_187198 | JGI IMG/M metagenome (GOLD analysis project Ga0209066, IMG submission 187198) | Freshwater microbial communities in response to fracking from Pennsylvania, USA - Allegheny Zone_MetaG_DW_15 (SPAdes) (version 2) ...
TCTATAATAATAGTTTGACAGTTCCCGTGGAACATATTTTATTTTTGATGACTGAAGAATAATTGCTTCGATTAACCTGGAAGTTCTACCGTTTCCGTCCCAGAACGGATGGATAACGCAAAAATAGAAATGTGCAAGTGCTGCTCGGATAAATGGATTGAGGTTTGTAACTTCCTTGCTGTTTATCCACTCCACAAATTCTTTCATCAAATTTTTAATGTCATCAATGATTCTCGGTGGTATGTAGATGCCGCCGTGGGCTGTGTCACCGACATGAACAATGCCATTTCGATATTTCCCCGGAATATTGTTTTCATCGTCGATGTCAGAGGTGATAATTTTATGAATTTCAGATATTAACGATTCAGTGACAACAAATGGTTCATCGCTTGGCTCGATGCCGGAAAGAAGATTGTAGGCGTTGATCAGATTTTTGATTTCCTGCTGAGCCTTCCTGGAGTAACCGCTCACTTCTTCCCCGTGCGCGATTTTTTTTACATCTTCACTTGGTATTGGGTTCCCCTCGATTGCGGCTGTCCCGGCGATAGAGCTGTACATGATGTCCGGCTGAATCTGCGATGCTATCTCGGGAAGAATAGGTAAATCCACTATTGTTTCGCTCAGCACGGTGGCTTTCGTCAGCAGGCTGTCAATTTGGGTGGAATCATATTTTTCGTTAAAATAAAATTTCCCGGATTTAAAAGTTAAGAACTCTCTCATGGTTGATACCTTTTGTGAAGCATGAAATGTAACATGATAAATGTATATAATCAGTTGGTTGCAGTGGTTGTTTGGCAATTTGTGTCACATGTGAAGATACACTATGCCGACGAAAGAAAAAAGGGGAAAGCTGCCGGGGACGGGAGCATGGCCTTTGCCCTATCGGGAATGATGGGATTTCTCGCTTCGCTTCGAAATGACAGCAGGGGACGGGAGCATGGCCTTTGCCCTGGTTTTTACCTTTTCATGCTCAGTCATCTCGACCTGCCCCCGCTGTCATCTCGACCAAAGGGAGAGATCTCATGAAGCCATCATCCGCCCTAAGGAAGGTATCCTCGGCAACAAGAGATTTCTCGCTTCGCTCGACAGCGGGGGGCGGGATCATAACCTTCATCCTATCGGGAATGATGGGATTTCTCGCTCCGCTCGAGATGACAAGGATAAAAACGTCATCTTGACTTTCCTCGACGCTGTCATCCGACCTCCCCCCTGTCATTGAGAGCAACCAAACCGTTGATGTCCACTTTTTTAACCCCCATCACATTGTAACAGCCGCTAAGAAAGGTATTTTGGATTTCAGAATGGTAATGCCGACCCAATGGCTTTTTCGTCTTTTCACATATAAAACTACGTTATTATTTTGAATTTTTTTAATCAGCACTTTGGCACGCTTCATGCAAAGTTCTCTGATGAAATTCTTTATTAATTATCCTTCATCCGGAGAAGACGATGCAACTCACTTTCATCCGATTACTTTTCACTCTTCTGTGCTCCCTGCCATTTTCCGCTTCGGCCACGACGACTCAAACCATACATGTAGATTGGAGCTATACTCCACCGAGCGAATCAGTAGTTTCCGGCTTCAAACTGTACCAGGAAGGTGTATTTGCGTGTGAAACCCACGATTCCACTGCCACTGCCATGGATTGTCCAGTAACCCTGACGACCACCACAACCAATTTCACACTGACCGCCACCTTCAGCGATGGCACGGAAAGTCCGCAATCCACACCCTTCGCTTTTACATTGATCGACAACCCTGCTTCATTAGAGGAGGTGACCGCTGATGCGCCTGTTGCTCAACCTCTTCCGCCAACCGCGGTTATCTCTTCCTCCACCGCCGCGGGTCCGGCTCCGCTGGCCGTAAACTTTGACGGTTCCAGATCCACAGCCGCTAACAACGCCACCATCGCAACCTATTCCTGGAACTTTGGCGACGGCTCTTCAAGCACCGGCAATACCGCGTCGCACTCTTTCAACACAGCCGGAACTTATACTACAACCTTGACCGTCATAGACAGCAACGGACTCACCAGCTCAATCAGCACTCCGGTTATGGTCGATGCCGCCGTTTCCGTCAACAAAGCGCCAACCGCGGTCATGAGCGCCACTCAGTTGAGCAGCACGATACCCATGACAGTCACCTTCGACGGTTCCGCCTCTACGGATAGCGACGGCTCTATTGCCAATTACAGCTGGAACTTCGGAGACGGCGGTTCGGGGACCGGCAAAACCGTTACCCATACGTACACCACCACCGCAACATTCACGGCGACCCTCCAGGTTACGGATGACAAAGGCGCTACCGATTCCGCCATCACTACGATCACCGCCCAACCTGAAGAGCAGCAAGTCCCCAATTTGAATATCGAGACAGGAGAAATTCCAGTAACCGGCGAATGGGGACGGGTTACCCTCAACCCGAACACCTTCCAGAATCCCGTAGTCATCGTTGGCCCGGCCGGGTTCAACGACGCCGACCCCGGGGTGATCCGCCTGCGCAACGTCGATGCAACAGGCTTCGACATCAAAATCGCCGAGTGGGACTATCAGGACGGTGACCATCTTGAAGAAACCGTCTCCTATATTGTCATGGAAAAAGGGCGCACGATCCTGCCAGATGGCTCCATCGTCGAAGCGGGAACCTTTACCGGCGTGCCCACGAACCAAAACATAAGGTTCAGCGCCCCTTTCAACAAAATACCTGTGGTCATCACGACCATTGCTTCGGATAACGAGACCGATACCATCAGCGGCCGGCTTTCAAAAATTACCACATCCAGCTTTGCCTACTATTTGAAGGAACAAGAGAAAAACAAGAACGTCCACGTCAAGGAAACCGTCAATTTCATCGCATGGGAACCAGGAATGGGAACGATCGGGACTCTGCAATTCGAAGTTGCCAAGGCTGCCGCCGGTTTGACCGATGCCTGGGGTACCATCCCCTTCCAGCAGACATTTCAGCAACCGCCGCTTTTCCTGGCGGATATGCAGACCAACAACAACGCCGACACCTGCGCCTTGAGAACAAGAGGTGCTGCTGCAACCGGCGCCCCAGTGAAGGTTGAAGAGGAGCGGTCCAAAGATCTCGAAACGATCCATCCGAAGGAAACCGTTGGTTTCATCCTGCTCAATCAGGAGGAAGATCTGCAAATGGAGAATTGATATGCAATAGTTCCGACTTGATCTGGAAGTCATCCCATAAAGCTGGTACTTTCAGATCAGGTTGGAACTACTGCACTTCAGACAAGAGGCTCGTACTTTGTCGATTTCCATTTGGAAAAACAGAAACTCCCTGTTCATTTTTACGGCCCTCATTGCACTGGTCGCCCTGTTTCTCCCGGGAACAGTTTTACCTGAGATCAGCAATCGTTCGTTATATCATCTTTGGGAAAGCGGCCATTTCTTTCTTTTTTTCCTTGGTTGCCTCGTTCTTCAGAGCACCTGTCCATGGCTTTTTGAGTTCAGATCAGCCAAATACGTAGTCTTTTTCTCGTCCATAGTAATTTTTAGTGTTCTTGCGATTGAAGGCATCCAAAGCTTCCTTTCTGATAAATCTCCAGAAATTTCAGATATAGTTGCCGATATAGCGGGTGTATCGCTGTATTTCTCATACCGTTCACGTTATCACGGAAAGAACAATTTTTTTCTTCATGGATCAGCGCTGCTCTTGATCAGTTTTGTCTTTTGGCCGGTTTTCAGTTCCTTTACGGATGAAATTCTGGCAAAGCACCAATTCCCTTTATTGGCAGACTTTGAAACACCCTTTGAAGGAAGTCGCTTTGAAGGCACGACCGGGAAGGCATCGATTTCAGATGAACAGGCCTTTACAGGACAGCGCAGCCTGCAACTCTCCTTGTACCCGGGGCCATGGTCGGGGAGGATGTTGAAGCATTTTCCGGGCAACTGGCTTGGGTATACGCAACTGCACTTTGCAGTATACAATCCTGCCTCGCACCCAGTCTCTCTCCATGTCCGGATTCATGATGCTCCTTTCGAGAATGGCGATAGAAAATACAGCGACCTTTACAGCAATAACTGTTCGTTGCCGGCAGGTGTCTGGACAAAGATTGGGATTCCTCTTTCAGAGGTCAAGATCGCCCCGGAGACTCGGCGAATGGATCTTGCATCTATTCGTGGACTTGGTTTTTTTGTGGAAAAGGAGGAAAAGCCGCTGACACTTTATCTTGATAGCATCAGTCTTGAATAAGAAGAGGAATTTCAATAGCAGAACAATCACTTAGAAGGATTTTACCAGGAACCTTCGTCGAATCATGAGGGGCCACGGCTTATATATGTATTGTTTCAGACAGATATCCGTTTCAATCATGCGAACATCCATAACTTGCTGGAGGCCCTTCGGCAATGAATCGTCCGGTTGGCCATATATCGGCCATGGCCAGTAAAGAGTTTTTTAACGATTTTGCCCCACAGAACAGGTGGTATCCTGTCTGCTGCTTTGCCCCCCATTTCAATTTCTGTTCTTCGTCGCCGCCAAGATAGTCATATTCCTTGACCTTGTTGTTAATGCACCAATTCAGAACCTCATGACGAAGAACATTGCCAAGCCCGCCAGGCCCATCCGGATCAAATCCTTCCTGCATCTGAGAGAATACCCCATTGTAGAGATAACCGATCTGTACAGCCAGGGTAACACCTTCGATCTGCAGGGAAAAAAGCTTTAACCATCCCTTTTCGAGAGCCATCGCCGCAAAGCCTGCATAAAAATCACGCATCAGGGGACGTCGGACAAAACTTCCCTGCTGCCCCACCGATTCCCATCGTTTTTTGTGAAGGCTGAACAGGCTGTCGAGATAAAGGGGAATTTCCTGTTCGTATTGGCAGATGTTGATTGAAAGCCTGCCCAATTGTTCAAGTTTCCTTTTTTGTCTGCGGACCAGAAGAGAAAGGGAACTGCTCATATTCCGGTCTAATTTTTCAATGTTATCGGGCAGGGTGATGCTGCTGAAAACAGCTTCTCGTGATCGGAAAAATGCACGCCTGACGGGAATCAACCTTGTCAACCTGGTAACAGCATTTGTTTTCCCGGAAATATATCGAAAATACAGACAATCCCAATTGGACTGATGCTGTTCAAGACAGTCCTGTATGCAGGTCAACACCTCGGTCATGCTGGCGGGAGCAGCGATGATGTCAGGATATTCAGCACCGCAGTGGCAATCGCCCATTGGCCGCAGGCATTTGTAACGTATACCTTTCAAGAATTGAAAGCTGCTTTGATAAAGAGGAAGGAAAGCAACAGGTATCTCCTTTTCGTCGAAAACGGCAATGATATAGAGGGAAATACCTTGGGCAACATGGGTATTCCAGGCGGAGAGCCATTCCCAGGTCAGAAAGATGCTGTTGCCTGGTGAGAGCAGCACCAGTTCATTCCATCGATCAGCAAAGGGAGCAAGGTTTTCAAAAGAATCAAAAACACGGGCACGAAGTTGCATGACAGATAACTAAAGCCTCCTGATCCTCACATTAAGGAGATGGAGCAGGACAACACCGTGTCTCCGTGAATGTCAGCCCTGGCCACGATGACCGAGCATGGTTGCTTCTGGTGATATCCCTTGCTTACCCAACCTAGGGGTGGCTGCAGGTTTCCATGAAATATTTCAACGCTGAGCTTTTCATCGAGGTGCAAGGTGGCAAAGCCATTGCGGCCGACAATGCGAAAATTCGTCTCGCCGAGCGATTCAATGGTACAGGTTGGGGCAAAGTGGAAGGCAAGGCGAATGGCATGCTGCCCTTTTGTCAGTATCTCATCTGTTATTGTGAAAAAACATTCATTTCCATCAAGCTGCAAAGTCCGGCGATGCAGCACAGGATCCTGAAGCCGGCTGTATCCGTCGTGTTCACCCTTTACCAAACCGCCATTGTCTGATGGCTGCCAATCGAGACACCTGGTCTCTGCCCGTTTACCCCACAAAAAAAGGCCGAGCATCTTCGATTGGTCCTGACCATCCACCTCAATGGTATTGTGGGCAATGGTACTTTTAAAATAGGCACGCCATTGCGGGTAGGTGAAATAGTCGTATGTTCCAGGATCGATCAGGATATCCTCACCAAATGCCCTGAGGGTAAAACTCAGGGCATCGGCGTGGCCATGGGCGGCAATCGTTCCGAAACCGAGTGGGCCGCAATCGAAGAGAACACTGATCCGGTCCCCGGCATCCCGATGCCCGCTTTGCAACAGATAGAATCCGCTGTCTCGAAAAGCATGCGAAGTGATGAGGTCAGTCTTGTCGCCTACGGCAATGGAGGCAAATCGCTCCCGGCCAGCCGCACCGAAAAGCCAGCGCAAGGATTCGCAGTAATCGGGAGCCCATGTTTTGCATAACGCTTTGTCAAAAAGTAAGGCGCCTGCCGCGAACAACGGTTTTGGGTCTGTATGAGAATCTCCGAGATTCAGAACATAACCGTCATCAGCATCGCCGTAAAATACTGGCCTACCTCCACCCTCCTGCAACCGCCCGATAAAGAGAAGCTGCCGCTCAACGTTGTGCCAATATTGGGAAGGAAAATCCTTACCGCACCATCTGCCCACCAGACCACATAAGAGAAAAAACTGGATGACGAAAAACTGATATTCCAAGGCCAGTTCTTTATTGCAGCCATCCTCGAAGGTTTGCAGGTCAATTTCACGACAGAGGATTTCGAAACTTTCACTTTGCCATTTTTCCGCGTTAGCCATTTGCGGGAAATAGCTGGTGGCAATAAAAACACCTCCAGCTTCGCCGATGAGATGGTTGTTGGCTGATGATCCCTGTGAATATTTTCTGGTTACATCCCACAGATGCAGATAGATGCTGTGCAGCAGTCGATCACGAAAATTTCCAGTGAATATTTCCGACTCCAGAGTCAGATCGATAGCCCATACCCAGTTGATGAGGCGAATGGAGAGTTCCATGGGACTGCGCCAGTTCATGCCGTAGCCGTAAGGGCATTGCTCGAGCCAGGATTCAAGCTGTTCTTTTATTGCTCCAGCATACTTGTCATTTCCGCTGGCTCGATACGCCCGGGCCAGGACTACCAGATGCTGATGGCGATTCGGTTCCCACACCAATTTGCAATCACCTGCTTCACTGAAATGCCGATAATCGATCTTCTGCGCCAGGCGCAATGGCGCCGTCTTGTTACTGCCATGGTCTTTGTTCCACTGGATCGGATGACCGTGGTCGTGTTCATTGAGATGAAAATACGAAAGTTTGTTCTCAGCAATCCTGTCCGCCTGGCTGATTAAACCAGCACGCCACTTTTGTTCATCCGGAGCGGCATCTTCCGCAAGCCAACTTCCGACATGGAGATCGGAAACGCGAAAGAGTGGCTGCCAGTTGGTCCTTGCCTTATCGGGAATCGACTCTTCAAGTGATGGATATCTCCCACGAGGAACCTGGTAGGCATCAAACCAGTCGATGGATTTTCCTCGGATGCGCCAGAGAATTTCACCTGGCGACATGCTTTTCAGACGTTGAAAATACCAGGTGGGAGATTGCATGAGTTTTTGAGAAAATGAAGAATTCTAAACAAGAAGGATCTGCAAGTTCGAGGATTCTGTGCTTTCATCCTTTCACGGAAATAATTCATCCATGACAGGTGCGATAGCGGCGGCAAATGACTGCATTGCCTGGACGGATCTCATATTGTTTTCGTCACCTAGAGTTTCAGGGGTGGCAAGTAGTACAATTGCACCATTGTTCTTGCGTTGTAAGATGCCGGATTTTAAAACATGCAACTTGACTTGCAGGCGATCCGTCAACTTCAATTTAGCAGGGAATTGATACCAGAAGAGGGTAGCCAGGTTTGACGTGCCAGTTTTTAAAGAAGACGAGGCAACTTGAAAAGATGATCGGTTTGCCGTGATACTGATGGGCTGCACATTGTCATGCAGGGGTCTTGAAAGATAACTAACTAGTCTCTTGTCATTATCCTGTTTTTCATAGTACCCGATAAAAAGATAGACAGAATTTCCCGACTGATCACGGTACACTCTGCTTAAACTGTTATCAAGGTGGGGGAAAAACTTTTCTTGAGGCAGCCAATCGTTTTTCACTCCCTTCCAACCTGCTATATTAACAGGCAATGTATCCAACGTAACATTCAAATTTACTGGCTTGGCAGCAGCATAAAAATTTACATACACTGCAAAACTCAAAAGAATAAGCAGAAGAGCACAGAAATGGAAACGTAATGAATTTGTATTTTCAGATACTGAACGACCATTGGCTTCAGATCGCCATCGTTCGTAAAGTCGATATTGTGGCTCACCGTTTTTATAAGGAATTTGCCCAACAAGCCAATTGACGATAAAAAGACCAATCCAGCCGAACCAGGCAATAGACCATCCTTGAAAAATATGTGCGGGTCCATGGAGCATTTCAGGGCCATAATTCTGTCCAAAATATCCGGCAACGGCCACTCTAAGGCCATTGGAAAGGACGGTTAATATGCAGCCAATGAAAATGACAATGGTTGCCCTGATCCAAGATTTCTGGGAAAGGTAGACAAGAGGAAGGCCGATTGCAATTACCGAAACAAGAAAATTAATTCCACTGCATTCCTTGGCAACAACCAGGGAAATATTGGGAAGGTGTATGTACAAATCATCACTATAGACAGGATATTTGAGTTCTAATAGAGCGGTTCCGATTGTAGCAGAAACAAATTGGAAGGGGCGGTGCATTTTCTCCAGGATTGGGTCCATCCAGGGAATCATGAACTGCAGATAGATAATTGGGAAAAAAAGGGTTTTGAGATGTTGCCACCCATAGAGCAGGAGGATACAGCTTGGAATCATCAGAAAGAAGGATAGGGCTTCAATTTGCACAACAGCCCCGGCACGGCCAATCAGCAGAAGGAAAAGACAGAAACAAATTGAAAGATAGCCCAGGAACTTAGGTGGCTCAGGCGGGATGGAGACAAGAAAATCTTTTTTTTCCCAGACCAGATAAAGACTGATCAGAGGAATAAAAAAACCGTGTGAGTAAGCATCGTCAGTTGACCACTGAGAATAGAGCCATAGAAAATTTTCCTTATAAAGTAGAATAGCTGCAAACATCACAGCAGCGATACTTGCAGCTATTCTACTTTTCAGCAAGAACATACTTTTCATGGTATTACAATATTCATAATCTTTGGCACTATTGAATCTGTAAATTCATAAGCGCCGATATCCATTCCTTCCCCTATAGGGCGAGAGATATTGTTGGCATCTTTCTGAATTGATAAACCATACGTTTTAAAGAAAGTGGTGTATACTTCGTGTAATACGCCGGAATCAATAGCAGGAGAAGATGATTGCAAGTGAAAATCCAGACTTTTAGTATCATAAAACAATGGATCATTATTATTACTATTTTCACCCTTTCCGGTTGCTGTTTGAAATGCCAACAAACCATTATACAGGTTAGAACCCCATTTGATTTTTTCGGTAAAACCACTTTGATGAATAATTGAATTTTTCAACTCAGACACACTTGATCTATACTCAATCCATACATGATTGCCATTACTGCTCCTGACATTACTAATAATATTATTTTCCATAATGTAATTTCCTTCTGTGCTAGACCCATTAATTCCAGCGTCTACATTATAGATGGTATTGTTCAGGATATATCTATTAATACCGCCTTGAAGCGCAATGCCCGCTTCATGCCATGTGCTTGTGTCTGGTTCAAACCCAGTAATATCGTAAATTTGATTTCCAATTATATAGATGTTGAGGGGTACAACAGAATCCGTACTAGCTCCCCTTACCCCGTATCTTTGCCCATGAATTTTGTTAAAGATGACCCATGTGTTATGCGGGCGGTATTGGAATCCGATTCCCTTACTCGGCGACCAAGAAGAATCAATTATATCGTGAACGTGATTTTCTGAAATTATAACGTGATTGCTGTACTTAGTTGCTACTCCAGCTTGCAAGACATTGTAAACATGGTTTCGACCCACATACAAATAGCTGGATTCTGTATACGTATGATCTACAGTCGTACCTCCAAGCGCAATGCCGGTGCCTCCTCCGGTGTGCACGGTGTTATCAAGTATCCATGCGTGGTTTACAAATTGAAGACATGTGATTGAATGATCGTCAACGTCCGTTGAGGCAAAAATGTCACCTATATCATGAACATAATTGTTATAAACGATTACGTTAGAAATGTGGTTTGCTGATGATCCGGCTATGTGTATCCCGCCAATCTTCCCCGTACTATATCCAGTGACCTCGCTATTGCGGATCATAATATAGTCTGTTTGGTAACCTGTGGTTGGTGTCCCAATCTGAAAATTATGGACAACTTTTATGTTGTCAACGTAACAATATGAACCGTAAAGGAAGACCTTTCCTCCGGTAAACGTAGGTTCATCTCCTTCGATCCCTACTATCCATACAGGATTAGTAGCAGTTCCCTGTGGATTAATTATTATCGAACCACTGTCGAGTTTTGAATATGTCCCATGAACTTCAACATACGACCCAGCCGCAAGAATGGTAGGAATAGTCCGGCGCGGGGCGGTAGGAGTGCCATATGCCCTCCCGCTGTCTGTCCCGGTTTGATAGTTTACGTAGTAATACCCTGCCTGCTCCGAAGTCCACGGGTCTGGTCGTGCTTTGGTCGCAACATCTGGTGCAATCCATGGATTAGGGATACCTATTGGGGGAGAATAGGCAAGCCCTTGGCCAATATTCCACAACAACGCCAATAATAACAGTATTATTGATACTATAAATTGACCGAGTCTATTAATTATGTTCGTCACCATAGCAACCTCCTTGCTCTGCTGTGATAGATAGGGTACTAGTTCTTCCCAAACGAGAGATAAGATTGAAATATTAATTTTTTATGCCTTCGTTTAGCTTCGTTGATCATATTTCTCATCGTGCATTACCTCTAAATAAACTTGGTGTGTTTTTTTTGCGACAATTGCTGGGTGAAATCTGTAGAGCGCAATTTTACGACCGATGCTTCCCATGGAATCACGCAATGTGCCGTCACTAAGCAACTTTCGTAACCGTGCTGAGATTTTATCTGCGTGCTCCGGGTCAACCAGATAACCGCTTATTCCATGCTGAACCATATAGGGCATACCGCATCGATTAGATGTCAGAACTGGAATACCGACGGCCATGGCCTCCTCAATCCCCATGGGTGAGTTTTCTTCGAGCGAAACGAGGGCAAAAATGCTGGCAGCGGAAAGTTCGTCGTGTATTTGCGACGTGCCTAAATTTCCCAGAAGATATACGCGATTTGTCAATCCTGTCTCCTGAATTTCTCTTTCAATGAGACTGCCATATTCGGGATCCACAATCGTCCCGGCAAGTCGTAAACTCGCCCAGGGAAATTCGGCGGCGATCTGGCCAAATGCTTTAACAAGCGCTAAGGTATTTTTACGGGGAGAGATCACCGCTGCTGAAAAAATAGTACCTTTCCTTTCAGCCCGACGGATATTAAAAAACTCCTCAGCCACTGGATTTTCAATATCATGAATCACTCCATTGGCAATGCCGGCAAGCCGTTCCCGGACATAGGGGCTGATGGAAATAATATGCGGTTGATTTGCCCAGGTCCGAGTTTCGATAAAGCGCCAAACCTTCGAACGTAGCCAAGCAAATTTTGTATTGGACAACAAGGTATCACTATATATGAAACCATGTATGGTGAAAACCTTTGGGATTTCCAGTCCATTAGTCATAATACCATAGGTATCATGAGCATGTACAAGTTCCGGGTTGATACCTTCCAGATAGTTTTGGAGCGTTTGTTTCCAATTTCCACAGGCATTAAGCACTACACTACCCGGCTTGGCGGCCAATCGGTGGATAACGACTTTATCCCAACCAGAAATTACATTTTTGTCGATAGTTGTATCGAGAGTTACAACATCGATATCCAGGTCAGACAATTGAGCTAGCCCTTTCACCAGGTTCACACTGACCGCTTCAACTCCTCCCTTGGGCTTTAGAGGATCCACTGGAAAATGAGTCGCAATAGCTACTTTCATATCAGATTCCAGCTTTTACTCTTCGCCTTTGCAGGGCCTCCATGAATACCCGTTCGAATCTTTCCATCACTCCATCCACCGTATGATTATGCAAATAGTATTCCCGAACCCGAATAGAAGTCATCTTCCATGCTTCCGGGTTTTTTATGAAGTGTCGAATGCCATCGACAAGACTGGTCACATCTGCGGCTGCTTTGCCCAATTCAAGCTCTGCAATAAGATCATCCGGATCAAAGGTGGAAACAATAGGCAAGCCATGGCTCCAAGCCTCGAGAAAGGTGTTGGGAAATCCTTCGTAAGCAGAAGTACAACAGAATAGATGAAGTTTATTGTAATAACTCGGCATATCCTCACGAGCGATTCGGCCATGCAGGGTGACGTTGGGGAGTGAGGCAGCTGCGGCCAGAATTGGTTGTGCATAATCCTCCCCCACTTTACTGGTTGCAGCACCTCCGACTTCAAACATAACATCAGGTAAGGCTTGCGCCACCTGGATAAGCAACTCCAATCGCTTCTCCTTGCTGATTCGTGCTGCCCAGCCAACATGGAGAGTTTTATTTTGTGGAAATACAGGTTGCTGAAACTGAATTACATCAGGCCCAGGGCAGGGCATGGGGAGAACCGTCGATTCAAGACGAAATCCATTGCGTAGCATCTGTTGCTGTTTTTTTGTCTGTGTAATAATCGCATCCGCATGATAAAGGCCATATCTGTAAAATAATTTCTCTCGTATTTTCCGCATCGCTGGTAGAGCAACTTCACAATCTGTATCGCTGGCGGTTGAATACGCAAAAAGTCTTTTTTTTCTCTGGCACCAAAAAGCCACTTGCCCGGTGACATACTCACCACAATTCTGATAGTAAATCTCTGCATCAGATTGAGCCAAAGCCCTGTTCAGACTTGTCCATCTGGGATAAAAAAAACGGACGCCTGGCACCCCTGCCGACCGACTGCACATTTTAAAGACTCGAACCCCATCGATTATATAATCCGCAGGTTGTCCTTCGTCCCAAGTCAGCACCGAAACCCTGTGCCCCTTGGCAGCAAACCATTTAGCCATCAGACTTATCTGGCGCTCAACTCCTCCGACATGACCAATCGCACCGCCAGTAAGCGCACCGAAAGCGAAATGAGCAACAAGACATAATTTCATAATTGCAATTCAGAAAAACTTATGCGATGCAATGTCATCAAATCATCACCTACTTTATTTGTTCCTCTGTTTGTCGTGAATGCAGCTACATAGCCGGTTTCTCTTACCAACAAAGCAACATTGTTATTCCAGCGAGCATATGGGTAGCAGAAGTATAAACATCGCTCTCCTGTACGAAGTTCTATAATTTTCTTGGATTCAGTTAATTGTTCCCGGATAAAAAAATCTCCAAGTCTGTCTAAAATGGCATGATCGACACTATGAGAAGCGATGGTTATTCCTTGTCCATTTGCCCATCTTGCCTCCTCCCAGGACATGATGGCCGAGTTGTGATCGTTTTCAAATATATCAGCTAGACGACAATGTGCGTTGTCCTCCAAACTGTTGGCAATCAGATTCACTTCCCGCATTGTTTCATGATAAGGAAGTGCATTGGCCTTTATGAGGTTGCGCAAGTTAGTGAACGTTGAACGTGACACTTCTTCTTGATAAGGCCTGAAGAAAAAAGTCTGGTCGGCGAAGGTTACACTTTGTTCTTTAGATAAATGCTGGATAGCATAGTCCAATCGGTCATACCAGAATGGTTCACGACGCTCCACATGACCGGTGGAAAGGAAAAAAGTTGCAGGCGCGTTATACTTTCTCAATATTGGGATTGCTTGGGTGACATTGTTCCGATAGCCGTCGTCAAAGGTCAAAACTATACTATACGGTTGCAATGGTACCTTACCTGCCAGCATAGAAACCGCCTGACCCATGGATATAAATTGATAATGCTTGGCAAGCAAAGCAAGTCCTCTATCTAACTTTTCCACTGAAAGTTGTCGCCTGAGTGGTCGCCAGGTTGTCTGAAGCAAAGGGTCCACTACTCCATGTACCATGAAAATTATGATATGTTGACGATGGATTTTTCGCCACATCTGAAAAATTCTGAATTTGATAAATTTCTTTATCATCGAGAAATTCCCAAAGAGGTACTT
>Ga0209066_10005031_pt1 | contig 14143 bp, 11 predicted proteins | sample All_14_2_FD_187198 | JGI IMG/M metagenome (GOLD analysis project Ga0209066, IMG submission 187198) | Freshwater microbial communities in response to fracking from Pennsylvania, USA - Allegheny Zone_MetaG_DW_15 (SPAdes) (version 2) ...
ACATCGCCAGCAACACGGCAACCAACGCCGTGAGCGCAAAGGCAGACCACCCGTTCATCAACCAAAGCAAGCTGCCGAACAGGGCAGCACCCAGCACCCCGGCGAGCCACAGAGCCCCGATCAAGCGCCTCTCGGGACCGGGCCTTAGAGCGCCTGATCGACTCATTGGCGCGCGATTCCAAATCGCTCCATGCGCCGGTACAAGGCCTGTCGACTGAGTCCCAGCTCACTCGCGGCCTGCGCCAGCACGCCGCCTGCCCGGGCAATCGCCGCCTCGATGGCGGCGCGGTCGGGCTCGTTTTCGGCTGTGCCTTGCGTATGCATCACAGATCGAACCGGCAACGCCAACGCGGCGAGTGGGATTTCCATCTGCGTACTCAACAGCCGCGCTCGCAGCATCACGTTCTTCAGCTCGCGAACGTTGCCTGGCCAGTCATGCCGCAACAGGGCCTCGCGAGCTTCGCGCGACAGCGTGCGCTCACCCGCCAGAAAGTGTTCGGCCAGAGGAAGAATGTCATCAACACGCTCCGCCAGCGGTGGAATACGCAATTCGATGACATTGAGCCGGTAGTAGAGATCCTCGCGAAACTGCCCGGCCCGAATCATCGCGGGCAGGTCGGCATTGGTGGCCGAGATCACCCGCACCCGAACCTGCCGCTCGCGATTGCTGCCCAAGCGCTCAAACCGACCCGTTTCCAGCACACGCAGCAGCTTCATTTGTCCCGATGGCGGCAAGTTGCCGATCTCGTCCAGAAATAGCGTTCCGCCGTCCGCCGCCTCGAATTTCCCCTCTCGCGTCCTGTTCGCACCGGTGTACGCACCCGCTTCGGCACCAAACAACTCGGCCTCGATCAGCTCACCGGGGATCGCACCACAGTTGAGGGTGACGAAAGGCCCGCGGGCGACGTTCGAGTTGGCCTGCAGGATTTCCGCAAACTTTTCTTTGCCCGAGCCATTTGCGCCGGTAATCAGCACCGACACGTCCGACCTGGCGACCTGGGCGGCCAATCGCAACACCGCTTCGGTCGCACGGTCGGCCCAGACCAGACCGCAGGTATCGAGGTTCGCCAACAGGCTTTCGCGGGATCGTTTGCGCTGCTGCGTTTCATGCGCCAGCGCACGACTGACCTCGCCCAGCTCAAGCAGATTCTTGACCGTGGCCAGCAGTCGCTGATCGTCCCAGGGCTTGGCGAGATAGTCGGCTGCACCCGCCTTGACCAGACTGACGGCGGTATCAAGGTGAGTCCACGCCGTCAGCAGAATGACCGGCAGGTCAGGATGCTCCGCGCGGATGGCACGGAACAGGTCCTCGCCTTCGGCTCCCGAGGTCGTGTCGGCGCTGAAGTTCATGTCCTGGATCACCAGATCTATCGATCTGCTCGCCAGCACATCCAGTCCCGCCTGCGGCGTTGCCGCGTGCAGGGCACGCAGGTCGTGCAAGGACAGCAGCAACTCCAGCGCGGTGGCAACCGCCGGGTTGTCATCGATGATCAGTACCGTCGACATGCCCACATTCTCACACGCTACGCGTCGCGACCGCCGGTGGAATGCGCGCCGCACGCCAAGCCGGACCCAAGGCGGCGCCAAACCCCAGCAACCACAGCACCGCCGCACCGATGAGCAGGTGCGACAACGGCAGGCGCGCCGCGTCGATAGTCTGGATCAGCAACTGATTCAGCAACAGCGCAAGCACGATACCCACCGCGATGCCCAGCGACGTCACCAGAAAGTTCTCGACCAGGAAATAACGCAGGATGTCGCTCCGGCGCGCACCAATGGCGCGCCGTATTCCAATCTGCTTGCGGCGTTGGTTGACCCACAACGAGGCCATACCGATGATCCCCGATGCGGTGACCAGCAACAGCAGGCCCATGACCGACAACAGCAGCCAGGCCATGGCGTGATGGGTGCGGTAGCGATTGGCTCGCGCTTCCGACAGCGTGGTCGTTCCAAGGTGAACCCGACCCTCCATGGCCTTGCTCAGCGCGGCCTCCACATCGCTCTGCACGCGGGCTTGCTGGCCAGGCTCGCTGCGCACCATGAAGGCGGCACCGGCAACCAACTGCCGCAACGGTACGATCATGCTGGCCTCGCCGCGCCGCTCCAGTTGTGCCCACGGCGACTGTAGGCGCTCGACAACTCCAACCACTTCGAATTGCGAGTCACCGAGAAATGCCGTCTTGCCCACGTACTCACTCTCGTCGGGAAACAACTGTTCCGCCAGTGCACGGGTCAGAATTGCGTGTTTGGGCTCGATGTTGGCGATCGATGGCTCGACGAGCTGTACCTCGTCGGGCCGGAAGTCGCGACCTTGCACCAGTTCCAAGCCCAGCGCATCGACCAGACTTTCCGAGGTGAAATAGAAGGCGGTATTGAACGTCTCTTCGCGCTCCGCATCCTGATGCCGCGAGACGCCCAGATTCCAGCCGGACTGGGTGAGCGGTGCCATGTTCGCGGTCGCGACACTGCGCACACCCGGAATGGCACGAATCAGCTCCAGGTCGCGATCCAGCATCGCCGGGATGTCCACGCCCTCGCGAAATGCATACCAACGCGTGAAGAACACATTCTCTTCGTCGGCTCCGGTCGGGCGCGCCGCCACCGCAAGGCGGTCCTGCACCACGTAACCCGCATTGCTCAGGATCGCCAAGGTCAACGCCACCTGCATGGCGATCAGAACGGCACCGGTCTTGCTGCGCAGCAAGGCTGAAATGATGGGACGGATTTCCATGCTGTCCTCACTGTGTCTTGAGTTGAATGGCTGGCAGCGTCTGACAAGCGCGCCAGGTCGGCAGCAAGCCAGCGAGTACGGCGGCACCGACGGCGGCACACAAGGTCACCAGCAGCATCGTTGCGTCCATGTGCGCCACGGCGGCCACTTCGTCCGACTGGCGCGCAATCAGCGCCAACCCTGCGAACGTCAGACCGACGCCGAGCACGCCTCCGGCGAATCCAATCACCGCGGCCTGTACCAGATACTGCTGGAACACTTGTCGTCGGGTCGCCCCCAGCGCGCGCCGGACACCGATTTCACCCGCATGTCCGCTGAACTTGGCCATCAGCAATCCGATCGTGTTGACAATGCAAACCAACAGAAAGCCAATCGCGAGCAGGGTTTGCAGGATGGTGTCGTCTCCCAGTACGCGCTGCACACGCATCCACTCCTGCACATCCAGCAATCGCGAGCGCTCACCGACCGGCAAGCGCCCCAGCACCTTCTGCGCGTCGACATAGGCGCCGAGTCGGCCGCGGTAGGCCTCGCGTTCGTCGGCGCTCGCCAACTCGACCCAGTACTGCATGAACACGCATTCCGAGTTCAGCAGACCCACAAAGCCCGGCTCCGGGCCTTCGCCCGAACAGTTGACATTGCCATTGGGGTCCTGCTCGTTGGTCAAGGCGTTATGCAACGGAATGAACACATCGTCCGTCTCACCGAAACGGTTGGGTCCACCCACCAGCCAGTAGTACTTCGGAAGCGGCTGCCAGGCATCCATCACGCCGATGATGGTTCGCTCCCGTCCCATGATCCGCAAGGTCTTGCCGGTGGGATCGTCCTCACCAAAGGTGCGCCGGGCAAACGCATCGGAGAGCACGACTTCGTCCGCGCCCCGTGTATCCGCCTCTGCCGTCCAGGCGCCACCGAAACGGAATGGCACCTCGAACATGGCGAAGAAGTCTCGGGTCACCGCCATGCCGCTGACCAATTGATTGCTGCCGTCCTGCATTTCGATGACACCGCCGACCGCGTACATCGCACTGCGCCGGAGCCCGTCACCCGCGCTCAACAGTTCCTTCGCATCCAGCCAGGACAGGTGGTCCGATGGCTCGGCGTCGGCGGCCGTGTCGGCCGGATCGTTGTCCACCTGCACCACGAACAAGCGATCACTTTTGTGTGGAATCGGGTCGCCCGACATCGCGCGCAGCACGGTCAGTGTCGACATCGATGCTGCCACACCCACGGCCAGGGTCAGCACCATCAGCAGGGTCAGCAAGGGGTTGCGCCGCAGACTGCGCAAGCCGAGGTTGAGGTAATAAGAAAACATGCTCGCTCCTCAACCCGCGACCGACGTCGCATCGTCCATGGGTGATATCCGCAGCGCATGGCCGAGCGCACCGCGCTCCAGATCACTCACCATACCGTCGACGATATGCACGTTGCGTTGCGCCCGAGCGGCCAGTTCCGGGTCATGCGTCACCATGATGATGGTGGTGCCTTCGGCATTGATTTGTTCCAGCAGTTCCATCACGCCACGTGCCATCTGCGAGTCCAGATTGCCGGTCGGTTCGTCGGCAAGCAGCAGACGTGGCGATCCCGCCAGCGCCCGAGCAATCGCCACGCGCTGTTGTTGCCCACCCGACAATTCGGCCGGGTAGTGGCGTTGGCGCGAACCGAGCCCGACTTTTCCCAGCGCATCGTCAATCCGGCGACGGCGCTCCGAAGCCGAGTAGCCGCGATAGCGCAGCGGCACGTCGACGTTGTCGAACAGATTGAGGTCAGGAATCAGATTGAAGCCCTGGAAGATGAAGCCGAGCTTCTCGTTGCGCAGTCGCGAACGTTGATCGTCACCCAGTCCGCGCACACTGACACCGTCGAGCAGATAGTCGCCCTCACTGAACTCCTCGAGTAACCCGGCGATGTTCAGGAACGTCGTCTTGCCCGACCCGGATGGGCCGGTCACCGCGACGAATTCGCCCTCTTTCACTTCGATGTCAAATCCACGCAGTGCATGGGTTTCAATCATGTGGGTCCGGTAGATCTTGCTGAGTTGACGCATCGAAAGCATGTTCAAACCTCGTCGGGAGGAAAATCGAAGGAAGGGAATCGACTCAGTGCAGCCGCACGCTGTCGACGTCCGAAAACAGATCGGTACCGGCGATCACCACCCGATCACCCGGAGCCAGGCCGTCCAGCACCTCCACGGCAGAGGTGCTGCTGACGCCCAGGCTGATCGCACGTTTGGTGGCCACACCGTCCTTGACGACCCAGGCTGATCGCCCGCCATCGACCTCGATGAACGGCCCCCGGGCGAGCATCAGCACATCGTTGCGCGTTTCAAACTGCAGGCGACCATTCACCCGCTGGTTCTGACGCAAGCCGCCCGGTGCCTCGGCATCGAAATCGACGCGAACCCGCACCCGGTTGTTGACGACCTCGGGCGAGATGGCGACCACATGCATGGCTGCCTCGGTGTTGCCGAACTGCACTTGCACCGGCATGCCGATGCCGATGTCGTCGGCATAGCTTTGCGCCACCTCCAGTTCGACCTGCAGACGGCTCAGGTCAACCACGCTGACCAAGGGTGCATTGAGCGCCACGACGGCACGATCCACCACGGCCACCGTGCCGACCATGCCATCGACCGGTGAGCGCACCTGCAACTCGTCTACGCGGCGCTCCAGGTTTTCCACCAGCAGGCGCTGACGCTGCAACGACTGGATGTGGGTGGTCAGATCAAAACTGACGCTCTGCGCCTCCAACGCGGCCTCGGCCTCCGCATGGGCACGCCGGATCTCGGCCGTGCGCGCGGCATCCCGCGCGCGCAGCACATCGATCTCGGAGATCGCACCCAGCTCAAAACCGCGCTCGCTGCGCTGCAGATCACGCTGTGCGCCAAGCAGCGTGACTTCGGCTTCATCCAGCGTCTTGCGCGCGGTCAAACGAGCCTTGTCGGACAAGATACGCTGACGCCCGACCTCGGCTTCCAGACTGGCCAGTGTCGCCGCCTCGCGTGACAGCTCATTCGACAGTTCCGGCGATTCCAGTTGCAGCAGAATGTCGCCGCGCTTGACCGCTGCCCCCGCTTGCACGCGCAACGTCACCGTCCCGCCGGACGAGGCATACAGCGTCGGACTGACCGCTGCCACCAGCCGCCCCTCGACGGCCGCGTCGCGAATCAGGGTGCCGCGCGTGACTTCCGCGATGCGCACTCGTTGCACATCCACACTGCGTTCGGCCGAAGTCCAGCCAATCAGCAACCAGCCCAGTACGGCCAGCGTCAACGCGGCGGCGAGCAGCCAGATCGAACGGGATTTCAGTCGTGCAAGGGCGCCAGCGGGATGAAGCACGGTGTCCTGGCGGGAAGTATCTCGAATCATGGCAACACTCGGCGGAAGTACATCCCCGACATAGCACCGAGCGTGCCAACCAATACATTTCTTTATTTTCAGCGACTTGGACTTCGCCGCGCACATCCACCCGCGGTCATGCCGCACGCGCGGACGTCCGCATAACGCACCGCGGACAGTCGTGAGCGGATCGAATCCAACCGCTTTGCCGATCCCGCTAACCCTTGGCTTCGCGGGACTGGCATGATTGGCAGCCAGTGTCCGTCATCGCTGACCAACTCCGGGACTCGATCAAGCCCATGCCGCGCCCTACAACGCCGTTGTTCACGCGTGTCGTTTCCTTTCTGCGCAAGCTTGTGGCCGGTGGTCTGATGGGCACGGCGATGTCGGCTTCCGCGCTTGACCCGGAAGCGCCGCTCGGCCAATTCGTGCTGGAGAAGTGGGGTGCCGACGACGGATTGCCGCAGAACTCGGTGAATGCCTTTGCCCACGCGGCGGATGGCTTCCTGTGGATCGCCACCTATGAAGGTCTGGCGCAATTCGACGGCCTGCGGATTCGCGCCGCACCCGAGTCCATCACCCGACAAACTGGTTCGGCGCTGGTTCGACTCTGGCAGGGCAGCGACGACAGTCTCTGGATCGCCTCGGTGGATCGCGGCCTCAGCCGCTTGCGCGGCGAGCAGGTGATCCACTGGAACAGCGAATCCGGCCTGCCCAGCGACACCGTGATGATGGTGCGCGGGCGCACCGACAACGACGTGTGGGTCGGAACACAGACCGGGCTGGCGCGCATCGTCGACGACAAGGTTCTGCAGGTCGGAGGAATTCCGAGCGCCGCCATTCGCGACATCCATTTCGATGCGCAGCAGCGCGTCTGGGTGCTGACGCGCTCAAGCGGCCTGTTCCTGATCGACGCAGACCGTGTCTTGCCCATCGCCCTGTCCGGCGACAACAACCCGATCGGCGGCGGCATCGCCGGCAATCCGGAAGGCGGGGTCTGGGTCGCGACCATGCGAGGACTGCATCGCATCGACGCGTCGGGCCAATGGCAGCAACGCCTCAGCATGGAAGACGGACTGGCGGGCGACGTCATCAACCGATTGCTGCTGGATCGTCAGGGCGCGTTATGGATCGGCTTCGAAGGCCGCGGCTTGCAGCGCCTCTACAAAGGCAAGCTCGACACGCTGACTAGCGACGGATTGCCGAACAACTTCGTCTCATCGTTGTTCGAGGATCGCTTCGGTAACGTGTGGGTAGGCACGAACGTGGGACTGGCGCGTCTCCGCGAAAGTCTTTTCATCAACTTCGGTGATGCCGAGGGCATGCCGGGCGAGTATGCACGGGTCATTGCGTCCGCCCCGGACGGCAGCCTGTGGGCCGGCGTTGATGGAGGTGGGTTGGTCCAGTTTGCGCAGGATCGCGTCGCCCGAGTCTATTCGCCGGACAGCGGACTGCTGGGTGACAGCGTTCGCGCGCTCGCGTTTGATTCCGACGGCGCACTGTGGGTCGCCAGCTACACCGTTGGTTTGCAACGGATGGTTGACGGCACCTTCGAGAACTTCACCCCTGCGCAGGGCCTTCCCAGCACGCTGATCCGTGCCATACAGCCGGATCGCGACGGCATCCTCTGGCTCGGCACCGAAGATCGCGGACTGATTCGCTATGACGGCAAACAGTTCGAACGTATCCCGTGGGAGGATGGCAGCGGCTCCGTCGAAGCGCGCAGTCTGCTGCTTACCCGCGATGGTCGTTTGTGGACGGGAACCTACGAACGCGGCGTCGGCATCTACGATCCAGCAACAAGGCGATTGCAACGCGTTGCCGACATTCCGCCCACGCAGCGCGTGCTGACCCTGTTCGAAGACCGCGAAGGCCGCATCTGGGTCGGTGGACAGGCTGGCCTGGGGCTTTACCATCAGGGACACTTCCGCAACCTCGCCAGTAAAGGTGCGGCGTTCCAGCGTGCGGTGTTCTTCATCGCCGATGACGATGACGGCGGACTCTGGTTCACCGGCAATCTGGGCTTGAGCCACATCGCCGCCGACAATCTGGCGGCGTGGATCGGTGACCCGGAGCAAGCCCTGCACGCCACCCGTCTGGATCGTCTGGATGGTTTGCGCAGCAGCCAGCTCAACGGCACCAGCCAACCCGCCGGCGCGCGCGATACGCAGGGTCGCCTATGGCTGCCCAGCGCGCGCGGCATTGCGGTGTTGCGTGACGACAGCACGATCCTTTCTGAACGCGCCCCCAGTGTGAAGCTCGAGGCGGTTCTGGTTGACGGCAACGCATTGCAACCCACTCCGAAAACACGGATCACCCTGCCGCCAGAAGCAGGGCGGATCGAGATCCGCTTCAGCGGCGTCAACTCGCTGCTGCCCCGTGCGCCCCTGTTTCAGACCCGCATGGAAGGACTCGACGCCGACTGGAGTGCTGCCGAATCGCGTCAGAGCGTGACCTATGGTGCGCTGGACCCGGGTGACTACGCGTTCCGCGTCCGCGCGCTGGCGCCGGGCGGCACCGTCAGTGCGGAAATTCGTCTACCTATCCAGGTGCAACCGAAGCTGTGGGAAGAACCCTGGGTCCGTGTGTTGCTGGTCACCGTCGGCCTGTTGGCGGCCTGGGGCGTCGCGCACTTGCGACTGCTCAGACTGCGAACCATCAATCGCCGACTCGAAGCCGAGGTGGAGTCGCGAACCCGCGAACTGCGCAGCAACAATCTGCAACTGGAAGAAGCGCTGGTGCAGGTACAGGAGCTGAGCCGGACGGACGCTCTGACCGGACTGGGCAACCGGCGTTTCCTGCAGGACGAGATTCACGCCGAGATGGCGCTGACGCAACGACTGCAACGGGATCAGACCCATCTGGACGAGGATCAGCGCGAAGGACTGGTGTTCCTGCTGCTGGATCTGGACCACTTCAAGCGCATCAACGATGCCTATGGACATAGCGCCGGGGATCGCTGGTTGAGTGCCGTCGCGGAAACCATCCGCAAGACCACCCGCGCCGCCGATCACCGGATTCGCTGGGGCGGTGAAGAGTTTCTCGTCCTGCTGCGACTGACCCGTCCAGCGGATGCGCTGGCTCAAGCAGAGCGTCTGCTGCGTGCGCTTCGCACGCTACGGGTCCGTATCAACCCGAGCACGGAGCTTCAGGGGACCGCCTCCATCGGCATCGCCAGCTGGCCAATCGGTGCAGGGGATCGCGTCGACTGGGAGGCCGCGTTGCAACTCGCCGATGCGGCCCTGTATCAGGCCAAGCGCCGAGGCCGTGACCGTGCCTGTGTGCTGCGCTATCTGCCGCGCCCGGTTCGGCTCCATCACGTTCAGGACGTGCTGCGCCATACCGACCAGGCCATTGCGGAGGGTCGGCTGCACTTGACCGAATCGAACGGCAACGCCGATGCCGGTACCGCTCCCGTGTCGACCGATCCCAGTTGATTCCACGGGCGCGTGACAGCCAGTGCGGCGACGCGCGCCATCAGAAACGACACGCATCGCCAGCCGATCACGGCTGGCGAAACCCGATCAGTTCGCCGACGTGTCGGTGTCGCTGATGCCTTTCAGCTTGCGGTAGCGTGTCTGCACCGCTTCGTATTCGGCTTGCAGATTGGCGCGCTCGGCCTCACGCATTTCCATGTACGCGCGTTGCTCCGCGACCTGGTTCCGTGCGGCACTGATGGAACTGTTGACGGTCGCTGGCACGGGCTTGCCTTCGCGCTCCAGCCGCGCCGCATGCGCGAGTAGATCAGTCAGACTCTTTTCCTGACTGGTGATGCCGACCTTGGCCGCCTCAACCGACTGATCGAGCAGATCGAAGCGCTCCTTGTAGGCACGCTCAAGATCCGCTTCGGTGGCATACGACGACGTCAACACGGCATCCATCTTGTCTTGCTCAGCCTGACGCGCCGCTGCGTCGGCTTCCTGCTGCGCCTGCTCCGCCTTGAGTTTGCGTTCTTCTTCGGTCAACGCGCGATCCACGCGGTTGACCGTCATGCCGTGCGAGTTGAGTTCATCGCGTGCCGACTGCATCGCCTCCGGCGGCAAGGTGTCGGTGTAGTGGACCTTGCCCTCCTTGTCGACCCAGCGATAGAGCTTCTGTGCCAGCGCGGCGTCGCAGACAAGGCACAGCAGGGGAATCAAACACAGCGCCAGCTTACGCATGCAAACCTCTCGTTCCATCATTGCAGACCGGTTCAAACGACGACACCGAATCGGGCTTGGTAGGCCCGTAGCGCCGCTTGGTGCGTTTGCACGGCCTCGTGTTCGCCAGTATAGGCAAGCAACTCCGACAACCCTGCGACGGCGATCACGGGCAGACCCAGTTCATCACTGACCTCCTGTGCCGCCGAACGCTCGCCCTGACCGCGCTCCTGACGGTCCAATGCAATCAGCACGCCACAGGGTTCGCCACCGCCTTCGCGAATGATCTCGATGGATTCACGCACCGCGGTGCCCGCTGTGATCACGTCATCCACGATCAGCACCTTGCCGTGCAGTGGCGCGCCAATCAGCGAGCCGCCCTCGCCGTGACTCTTGGCCTCCTTGCGATTGAAGGCCACCGGCACATCGCGCCCCGTTGCCGCCAGCGCAACGGCGACCGAAGTCGCCAGGGGGATACCTTTGTAGGCGGGGCCGAACAGCATGTCGAAGTGCAGCTCGGAATCGGCCAGCGCGGCGACGTAGCACTCACCGAGTGACCGCAAGGCCGCCCCCGAGTCGAAGCGCCCGGCATTGAAAAAATACGGACTGACGCGCCCCGATTTGAGCGTGAACTCGCCGAAACGCAGCACTTCGCAGCGCAACGCAAGATCGAAGAAGCGACGTTGATGGTCCTGCATGGATTGACCGTGAATCGTTGCAAAGGCCGCTATCATCCCAGCATCGGCGGTTCGCGACCATCCGCACCGCTGCTCAGGGACCGACTCTCGCATGCGAATTCTCAGCTTCAACGCCAATGGCCTGCGCTCTGCCGCGCAAAAGGGCTTCTTCGACTGGTTCGCCGCGCAGAACGCGGACCTGCTCTGCGTGCAGGAAACCAAGGCCCAGGCAGAACAATTGGCCGACCCGGCCCTGCGTCCCGCGGGCTACACGGTGGCGTTTCGTGATGCCACCACCAAGAAGGGCTACAGCGGTGTCGGCATCTACAGCCGACGCGAACCGGATTCCGTGTTGACAGAACTCGGCTGGGCCGACTTCGATGAGGAAGGTCGTTACATCGAGATGCGCTTCGGGCGCCTCAGCGTGGTCTCGCTTTACTTCCCCTCGGGTTCGTCGGGTGATGAGCGGCAGCAATTCAAGTTCCGCTGCATGGACTGGTTTGCGCCGATCCTGCGGCAGTGGCTCGACAGCGATCGCGACTATGTGATCTGCGGCGACTGGAACATCGTGCACACCCGCCGTGACATCAAGAACTGGACCTCCAACCAGAAGAACTCCGGCTGCCTGCCCGAAGAGCGCGCCTGGTTGGATCATCTGTTCCAGCAGCAAGGCTGGATCGACAGCTATCGCCATCTGCGCCCCGATGGGGAGGACTACACCTGGTGGAGCCAACGCGGCGCGGCCCGCGCCAAGAATGTGGGCTGGCGCATCGACTACCAGGTCGTCAGTCCGCGTTTGCGCGATCGCCTGAGCGACTGCGCCATCCATGCCGAGCCGAAGTTCTCCGACCATGCGCCGTATGCGGTGGACTACGCGGAAGACCGCGCCACATGAACCTGGCCTGGCGTGATCGGCTGCCCGAAGGGTTGCGCCCGTATACCGAGCGCGAGCCTCTGGCCGCCTTGCTGTTGGGGATGTCATCCGGCTTTCCCTACGCAATGATTGGCGCAACCCTGACCACGCGCCTCGCCCAGGACGGCATCGACAAGCGCAGCGTCACGGCGTTCTCGCTGGCTTTTCTGGTCTACAACCTCAAGTTTCTATGGGCACCGCTGATCGATAGCCTGCGTTTGCCCGGGCTCTCGCATCTCGGCCAGCGACTCTCCTGGTTGTGCGTGACGGCCGCGATGGTGGTGCTCGCACTCGGTGCGCTGGCATTCGGCGATCCGCGCACCGAACTCGGCTGGGTCGCCGCCGCCGCCGTTGGCGTCGGCGTGGCAGGTGCGAGCTTCGATATCGTCATCGACGCCTTCCGCATCGAATCCCTGCGCAGCGATCAGCTTGGCGTCGGATCGGGCATGTCGCAATACGGCTGGCGCATCGGTTCAGTGGCAGCGGGATCACTGGCGTTGCTGGTGGCGATGCGCAGCAATTGGACGCTCTCGTACCTGTTGTGTGCGGTGTTCGTGCTTCCCGCGCTGGTTGCGGGATTCTGGCTGGGTGAACCCACCCGGCATCGCGCCGCGCTGCCCGTGCGTGGCCTGCAGGCGTTGTGGGCATCCATCAGCGGGCCGATCAGCGAGTTCTTCCAACGCGATGCGGCCTGGTTGGTGCTGTTGTTCGTGTTGCTGCACAAGATCGGCGATACCCTCGCCAACCTCACCCTGCGTCTGCTCCTGAACGACCTGGGTTTCAGCAACGAAGAAATCGCCACCTGGGATGTCGGACTGGGTTTCTTCGCCTATCTTGCCGGTATCTTTCTGGGCGGCGTGCTGTACGGCAGCCTGGGCATGAAGCGATCCGTGTTGCTGGCCTTGATTCTGATGGCGGTCTCCAACCTCAGCTTCGCCGCACTGGCCGCACTGGGACATTCCAACCCGATGCTGGGATTCGCCATCGGCTTCGAAAACATTGCCAGCGGCATCGGCGGTGTCGTCGTGGTCGCTTACCTTTCGGCACTCTGCAATCTCGCCTTCACCGCAACCCAGTTCGCCCTGCTTTCGGCGGCGGCCAGCGTCGTCGGGCGCCTGATTACCGGCACCACGGCGGGGCAGATGATCGAATCGTTCGGCTACGTGAACTTCTATCTGTTCACTGCCGCGATCGCACTGCCAGGCGTGCTGCTGTACCTGTATTTGCTGCGCAGTGATTCGATAGAGCCTGCCCTCGGCCGCCATTTCACCGATGGCACTTCGTCGGGCGCATCGACGCGTCGGTCAGGCGACCGGAGCGAAATTAAGACAACCCCCGACACAAAGGAGTAAAACGACGCTCGGCCTGCCACCCGCTTGATCCGTATGCCCGATTTTCTGCTGAAAGACATCGATTCCGAAGTTGCCGAGCGCATCAAGCGCATTTCGCGCGAACGCGGCTGGCCGATCAACGATGTGTTTCACCATCTCATCAAGCAGGCGCTGGGCATGGAACCGCCTCCGCCACCACTGCCGGGCGATATCGCCAAGCTGGGCGGCACTTGGGAAGACGACGAATCGCGTGCGTTCAAGGCCGCGTTGGAAGCCTTCAAGCAATTGCCGAATGATCGGTTCTGAGCGTTACCCAGCCCGGAGCTATCGAACGCGTTCGGCAAGTTCACTCAATGGCCAAGTGACCCGTACGGTAAATCCCGTTCCGGTCGCAGGCCGCGCAAATTCCAGCCGCCCGCCCAGCACGTCAACGATCCGCTTCACCATCGCCAGTCCCAAGCCGGAACCGGACTGCGAGCTGTCCGCACGAAAGAACCGGTCGCCCGCTCGGGAGATCGCCTCGGGCGACATGCCATCGCCATCATCGCGCACCACGAATGCCACCTCGGACCCATCGGTGGTGAGATCGATCCACAGTGCGCGCTTCGCATGGCGTAATCCGTTGTCGATCAGGTTGCGCATCAGCACACCGAGCATGTCGATGTCGATGCGATCCTGAACAGGCTGGGCACTGACATGACGCTGGATCGAACTGCCATGGCGAGCGGATTCCAGATCGGCCAGCACGGCGCGCAGTACCGCTTCCAGAGACTGGACGGGCAACGCATCCCGTTGCACGACCGAGGGCCCGGTCGTCTGCGCATCCAGTCTGGCCAATGCCAGCACCCCATCGACCAGACGGGTGCTGCGATCCACCCCGGCGATCAACGCGGCCAGTGCCTCCGCTCGCTCCTGCTCGTCCCGCGCACGAAACGCCACCTGTGCCTGCGCACGCAAGGCCGCCAGCGGAGTCCGCAACTCGTGCGCCGCATCGGCGGTCAATGTGCGCTCCAGCAA
>Ga0209066_10005037_pt1 | contig 14130 bp, 13 predicted proteins | sample All_14_2_FD_187198 | JGI IMG/M metagenome (GOLD analysis project Ga0209066, IMG submission 187198) | Freshwater microbial communities in response to fracking from Pennsylvania, USA - Allegheny Zone_MetaG_DW_15 (SPAdes) (version 2) ...
GAATGGCGAACAGCAAGAAGTTGCTGCGTGACTTGTCTACCCGCACGCCCTGCTGCGTCACGGCCGAGGGCAGGCGCGGCGTGGCGCGCGAGAGGCGGTTTTGCACATCCACCTGCGCCAGGTCGGCGTTGGTGCCAGGCTCAAAACTCAGCGTGATCGCACCGGTGCCGTTGGCCTGGGCCACGGCTTCCATGTAGATCAGGCCCGGCGAGCCGTTCATTTCCTGCTCGATCACCGACAACACGCTGTCTTCCAGCGTTTTGGCCGATGCGCCGGGGTAGGACGCGTTGATGACGATAGCGGGCGGCGCCACCGGCGGGTACTGCGCGATGGGCAGTTGGGTGATGGACACCGCGCCCAGCACCATGATGAAAAGCGCGATCACCCATGCAAAGATGGGTCGGTCAATAAAAAATTTGGCCATATCGGGCGCTCCTTATTGGGCTGGCGCGGTTGCGGTCGCGGCCGCACTGCCGGGCTCCACCCAAGGAACGGCCTTTACTGGCGCGTCGCCGCGCAACTTCTGAAAGCCGTCCACCATCACCTGTTCACCGGCCTTGAGACCGTCCAGAACGACCCACTGGCCACCCTGCTGGCCACCCACCTTCACCGGGCGCGGGCTCACTTTGCCATCGGCGCCGACCACCATCACCGAGTCACCCTGGGCCGAACGCGTCACCGCCTGCTGGGGCAGTGTCAGCGCGTTGCCCGCCGTGGCCTGCTCCAAACGCACCCGCACATACAGGCCGGGCAACAGCAGACCCGATGGGTTGGGTACCTCGGCGCGCAGCGTCACCTGGCCGGTGGTGGCGTCCACCGTCAGATCAGAAAACAGCAGGCGGCCCGGGCGAGCGTATTCGCGGCCGTCGTCCAGCACCACCTTCACACGGGCCGCACCGGCGCCCGCGCCTTTGAGCTGACCGTTTTCCAGCGCGCGCTGGAGCTTCATGGCTTCGGCGGCCGACTGGGTGAAGTTCACATACATCGGGTCCACCTGCTGGATCACGGCAAGCTGCGTGGCTTCGCCCTGCCCCACCAGCGCGCCTTCGGTCACCAGCGCACGGCCGATGCGCCCCGAAATGGGCGCAGTCACGTTGGCGTAGTTCACGTTGATGCTGGCCGTTTGCACGGCGGCTTTGGCCACGGCCACATCCGCCTCGGCCCCTTTCTGGGCCGCCACCGCGTTGGCGTACTCCTGCTGGCTGATGGCGTTTTCAGCCACCAGCGGCTTGTAGCGTTCGGCCAGTGCCGTGGCCTGGGCCAGGTTGGCCTGGGCGCGCGCCTGGCTGGCCTGGGCACTTTGCAACACGGCCTGGTAAGGCGCCGCGTCAATGCGAAACAGCGACTGGCCAGCCTTCACATCGCTGCCTTCGCGAAACAGGCGCTGCTGCAAGATGCCCGCCGCCCGGGCCCGTACCTGCGCCACGCGCGAGGCTTCCAGCCGGCCTGGCAATTCCGTCACCAGGCCCACGTCGCCCGGCGCCACGGTGACCACACCCACTTCGGCTGGCGGCATGCCACCACCGGGTGCGCCGCCAGCGGGCGCCTCGGTTTTGCCGCAGGCGACGAGCACCACGGCCATAGAAATCACCGACAGACGGCGGACCCACGCCGTCTTGCGACCAAGAGTCGCCAGCGAGGGGTTAAACAAGGCGGGAAGCTGGGGACTCTGGGCGGGCATGGGAATCCTTGAAGGCATGAAATCGGGGGAGCCACCGGGAAAGCGGCCAACATAACCATCGCAGGGATACCCAACGAAGGCAAAGGGTTGAAGTATACATACATGCTCGAATGTATATATAGTCCATTGCACACAATTCCCTGTACCCATACGGGGTCATTCGACAGGAGACATAACATGGTTCGTCGCACCAAAGCCGAGGCCGAGGCCACCCGCCACAGCCTGCTCGACGCTGCCGAGCACCTGTTTCAGGAGCGCGGCGTTTCACGCACCTCGCTCAACGACATCGCCACCGCAGCTGGCACCACACGCGGGGCCATCTATTGGCATTTCAAAGACAAGGCCGACTTGTTCAACGCCATGCTGGAACGGGCGACCCTACCCCTGGAATGCGGCTTCCCCGACCAGGCCACGCCGGTCGAAGCGTTGGAAGCGCCGCTGGAAGCGCTGCGCGCTGGCATGCGCCATGTGCTGCACCAGATCGCTACAGACGAGCGGGTACGGCGCGTGTTCGAGGTGCTCACACACCAAGTGGAATACAACACCGAGATGGCAGCCGTCCGCGAACGGCATCTCAGCATGCGCCAGCGCTACTTGGCGCTGACCGAAGCGATCCTGGTCGAGGCAGCTGGCCGCACCGGGCTGAGACTGCCAGTTCCCTTGAGCACAGCCAGTCTGGGGCTTCACATCGTGATGGACGGCCTTAAGCACAACTGGCTGCTAGACCCATCGGCGTTCGATCTCAAAGCCGTTGGCGAGCACACCATGAACACCTACCTGCGCGGGCTGGGCTTTAGCCTGGGCGGCGCTCCGGCACTGCGTCTTCAGGCACCGGTGCACGCGATGCCAACCTGAGGTGCAACGCGGCCTGGGCCATGAGGTTGGCCGAGACTGGCGCCGTGACGAACACAAACAGCGTGATCAGCAGCTCGGCAATGCCAGGACGGCCCTGGCTGAAGGCCATGAGCATGGATGCGATCAGCACACCGCCCACACCCAGGGTGGACGCCTTGGTGGGCGCATGCAGCCGCATGAAAAAGTCAGGCAAGCGGGCCAGGCCAATCGCGCCCACCAGCAAGAAAAAGGCTGCGATGACAATCAGCGCGGCAACGGTCCATTCGATCAGGGGATGCATGCTCACTCCTTCATTCCACCACGTCGCCGCGGCTCAGGTAGCGCGCCAGCGCCACGGTGGAGGCAAAGCCCAACATGGCCACCAGCAAGGCCGCCTCAAACAGCAGTGCGGTGTTCCAGCGAATACCCAGCAGCACAATCAGCGCCACGGCGTTCATGTAGAGCGTGTCCAGCGCCAGCAGGCGGTCGGTCATTTCGGGCCCGCGCAACAGGCGCCAGGCACACAACACCACGGCCACGGTGACGGCAGCCACGCCGATGTTCAATGCAATGTCCAGTACGGTCATGCGGATCTCCCGGTGTTGGTACCTGCGCCCTGCCCTGCGGCGCGGGGCGTCTGGCCAAATATGCGAAGCAGTGGTGCTTCGTAACGCGTCTTCATGTCATCGATCATGGCTTGTGCGTCGTCACAGGTCAGCGCATGCACCAGGATTTCGCGCCGCTGCTCGTCCACCACACACGACACGGTGCCGGGCGTGGTGGTGATGATGGTGGCGAACAACGCATTCACGCGCGGGTGGTCGCAGGCCAGCGGCACTGGCAACCAGGCGGGCTGCATGCGTGGCAAGGGGCCAAGCACCAGCTTGGCCACCGTGATGTTGGCCAACACGATGTCCTTGAGCACCACCGCCGTCAGCCGCACGGCGGCCCACCAGTCGATGCGGGCATGTTCGCCCAGAAACGGGTGCAGCAGTCGCGGCACGATCAGAGCGATCAGCAAAGCCGACAGCAGGTGCACCGGCTCCAGGCTGTGCGACAGCGCGAGCCAGCTGGCGCCCAGCAGCAAGGAGAGCAAGGGATGGCTCAACCAGCCCGGCTTGCGATGGGTTGCATGGGGTGACGAGGTGTTTGGGTTCATCGGGTCTCCTCGGTGCCAGGGGTGGCCCCAGCGGGGGTAGGCGCAGCGGCAGGAACGCGGGCACCATCGTAAGGCCGGGTGGTGGACGCGGGCGCACCGTCGGTCACACCCAGCACGGCGCGGGCGTAGGCGGCCTGGTCAGCCAGCTGGGTGGCGGCAGCGTCGGTGTAACGTTTCACGGGTGACGCCAGCACCGCCATGGCCAGCGTCAGCGCCATGAAGGCCCACACGGCAGACAGCAGTTTGACACTGGAGCCCGAGCTGGAATTGCCCGTGCCTTCGTCGGGCTGCACATGCCAGAACACGATGACCCCGGCACGCGCCAGACCCACAATGGTGAAGAAGCCCACCGTGAGCACCACGGCCCAGACCCAAGCCTGGGCTGGCAGGCCCGAAGAGCTCTCTAAAATCATCAGCTTGCCCAGGAAGCCCGGCAATGGCGGCAGACCGGCGGCCGAAGCCGCGCCAAAAATCATCATCAGCCCCAGCAACACCGGCTCTCGCACGGCCGCCGCGGGCCGCAGTTTGTCCAGTGCATCCCCGCGCTGAGCGGCCATCAGCTCGACCAGCAGGAACAACCCGGCGATCACCACCGTGCTGTGCAGTGTGTAGTAGAGCGAAGCCGACAGGGTTTCGATGGAATACAAACCTACGCCGGCCATGATGGTGCCCACCGAGGAGACGGTGAGGTACGCCACCAGACGGCCCATGCTGTGCGCGGCCAGTGCACCCAGCACACCGAGCACGCTGGTGGTCAGGGCCAGCGGCAGCAACCAGGCCTCGGCGGCAAACGCGGCCTCACCGGCTTCGGCACCAAAAATACCCCAGTGCACGCGGATGATGCTGTACACCCCGACCTTGGTCATGATGGCAAACAGCGCCGCCACCGGCGCGCTGGCCGATGCGTAGGTGCCGGGCAACCAGAAGTACAGCGGCACCAGGGCCGCTTTCAGGCCAAACACCACCAGCAGCACCAGCGCCGCCGCGCGCGCCAGCACGGCGCTGTCACCCGTGAGCTGGCCCACGCGCAGGGCCACGTCGGTCATGTTGAGCGTACCGGTCACAGCGTACACCAGGGCCAGCCCGATCAGAAACAACCCCGAAGCCGCCAGGTTGAGCACCACATAGTGCACCCCCATGCGGAACCGCTCGCGGCCCTGGCCGTGCACCAGCAGCACGTAAGAGGCAATCAGCAGCACCTCGAAAAACACAAACAGGTTGAACAGGTCACCCGTCAGAAAGGCGCCGCACAGCCCCATGAGCTGAAACTGGAACAGCGCATGGAAGTGGCGGCCCCGCGTATCCCAGCCGCCCGTGGCGTACCAGAGCACCGGGACGGCCACCAGATAGGTCAGCAGCACCATCAGAGCAGACAGCCGGTCGAGCACCAGCACGATGCCAAACGGCGCAGGCCATTCGCCCAACTGGTACACCAGCAGCTCACCGCCGCTGGCATGGCGCACCAGGTTGATCGCCATGAACAGGCCCAGCAGCACAGACGCCATGGCCAGCCTGCGGCCCCAGCGCTGGCGGCTGCTCGCTTCGCTACCGCCGGCACCGGCCGGGTCACCGAGCAACAACAGGGCCACGGCCGTGAACACCGGCAGCAACACCGACAGCACAGGGGCGTGCTGCAGCCAGAAAGCAGAGATCACGTCAAACATCAGGACTGACCTCCGCGCTTGGACGCCGGTGCCGGTGTCGAACCACGGTAGCCCGGCGCGTGGCCAGGCTCGTGCCCGTCCACATGGTCGCTGCCACTTTCATGGCGGCTGCGCAGGGCCAGTTCAATCACGAAGCCGGTGGTGGCAAAGCCGATCACGATGGCGGTCAGCACCAGGGCTTGCGGCAGCGGGTCGGCCACCGGGCCCTCCCCCACCAGAATGGGCTGCGCGTTGGACCACAGGCGGCCCATGGCAAAAATGAACACGTTCACCGCGTAGCCAAACAGCGACAAGCCCAGCACCACGGGAAAGGTGCGCCCACGCAGCATCAGGTAAATCGCACAGGCAGTGACAAAGCCAATGCCCGTGGCCAACAAAAATTCCATGCTCATGTGGGTTCCTCGGTGCGTCGCACGGCGGTGCAAGGGGATGGGAAAAGATTGGTTGCGGCGTTCATGCGGCAGACTCCGGGTGGCGTTGGCTGGCAGGCTGAGCGCCTTCGCGGCTCACGGAACCCAGCACCGAGATGGTCAGCAGCGTGGCACCCACCACCACGAGATACACACCCAGGTCGAACAGCGCGGCAGAAGCCAGCGGCAGATCACCCAGCAAAGGCACGTGCGGGTGGCCGTGTGCGCTGGTGAGGAACGGACGACCGAACACAAAAGCGCTCACACCGGTAAGCCCGGCAATGCCCAGGCCGGCACCGATCCACTTCACGAACCGGCGCCCAGCCTGGCCACGCAACAGCGATTCGGCCTTGGCCTGCCCCATGGACATGAACTGCAGCACCAGCGCCACGGCCGTGATCAGGCCGGCAATGAAGCCACCGCCCGGGAGGTTGTGGCCGCGCATGAAGATATAGATGGTGAACACCAGCGCCACCGGCAATACCACCGCGGCCGCCACGCGCAGCAGCAGGGGTTGCTCGGCAAAGGTCCAGCTGCGGCCATCGGTGTCGGCCATGGGGCGGCGCGTGCGCATGCCTTCCATGAGCGCCAGCACGCCGATGGCGGCAATGCCCAGCACGGTGATTTCACCGAACGTGTCGTAACCCCGGAAGTCCACCAGGATCACGTTGACCACGTTGGTGCCACCGCCCACCGGCATGGATTTCTCCAGGAAATACCAGGAAATGGAGTCGTGGTCGCGGGTCAGCAGCACCCACGCCAGCCACGACATGCCCGCGCCCCCGGCCAGCGCCAGCGTGCCGTCGCGCACGCGGCGCAGACTGCTGGACTCGCGCGGCGAATGCTGCGGCAGCAAAGCCAGGCCCATGAGCAGCAGCACGGTGGACACCACCTCGACCGACAACTGGGTCAGCGCCAGATCGGGTGCCGACAGGCTCACAAACGTCAGCGAAGTGACAAGACCCACCACACCCACCAGCACCACCGACTGAAACCGCAAGTGGTGCGTCACCATCAGGGTCACAGTGGTGGCCGCCAGCAGCAACCAGATGGCAATGGCCAGGGGCGAGGCGGGTAGCAGCTCGCGCGGGCCAGTGCCCATGGCTGTGCCACTGCCGAGCACGGTGACCGCCACCACGGCGATGGCGGCACCCACCGTCCAGGCCAGGTAATGCTGCAAGGAGCCGCTTTCCAGCCGCAGCGAAATGCGCCCGGCCAGGGAAAACAGGCCATCAATCAAGCCGTCAAATATCTGCCGCCCGGTGGCCGGACCAAACCAGGCCTCGGACTCGATGCGGTGCAGCCGCTTGCCTTGCGCCAGCCACAGGTAAAGCCCCACACCCGCCACCAGCGCGATGGCGCTCATGAGCAGCGGCAAGTTGAAGCCGTGCCAGATGGACAGGTGGTATTCGGGCAACGGCTTGCCAGCCAGGGCCGTAGCCGCCACATCCACCAGCGGACCGAAGGTGATGGCAGGGAGCAGGCCCACAGCGATGCACATGGTCACCAGCAGCATGGCCGGCAGCTTCATGCCCAACGGCGGCTCGTGCGGGTGCGTGTTGGGCACATCGCCCAACGGGCCGTTGAAATACGTGTCGTGCACAAAACGCAGCGAATAGGCCACGCTGCAGATGCCGGCCAGCGTCACGGCAGCCGGCACCAGCCAAGCCCAGACGCCCGCCGTGCCCACCACCGCTTCGGTGAAAAACATCTCTTTGGACAGAAAACCGTTGGTCAGGGGCACGCCGGCCATCGAGGCGGCCGCCACCATGGACAGGGTGGCCGTCCACGGCATCAGCGCCCACAAACCGCCCAGCTTGCGCATATCGCGGCTGTGGGTTTCGTGGTCCACGATACCGGCGATCATGAACAACGAGGCCTTGAAGGTGGCGTGGTTCAGCACATGGAACACCGCCGCCACGGCGGCCAGCGGCGAGCCCAGTCCGACCAGAAAGGTGATCAGGCCGAGATGGCTCACGGTGGAATACGCCAGCAGGCCCTTGAGATCGTGCTTGAAAATGGCAATGAAGGCCGCGAACAACACCGTGATCAGGCCCACCGTGGTCACGATCACTTCGAACCAGCCCGAACCCGCCAGCACCGGGTACATGCGCATGAGCAAGAACACGCCTGCCTTCACCATGGTGGCCGAGTGCAGGTAGGCAGACACCGGCGTGGGGGCGGCCATGGCATCGGGCAGCCAGAAATGGAACGGAAACTGCGCGCTCTTGGTGAAGGCGCCGATCAGGATCAGCAACAAGGCGGGCACAAACATCGGATCGGCCTGGATGGCGGCCACGTTGCCCAGCATGGCGCTGAGTTCGTAGGTGCCGGCGATCTGACCCAGCAGCACAAAACCACCGAGCATGGCCAGACCACCACCGCCGGTCACGGCCAGGGCCTGGCGGGCACCGGCACGGGCATCGGCCCGGTGGCTCCAGTAGCCCACCAGCAAGAAAGAAGAGAGGCTGGTGAGTTCCCAGAACACCACCAACAGCAGCAAGTTGTCCGACAGCACGACACCGAGCATGGCGGCCATGAACAGCATCATCTCGCTGTAGAACTTGCCCACCGAGTCTTTGGGGCTCAGGTAGAAATGCGCGTAGATGACGATCATCAAGCCGATAAACAGGATCAGCCCGGCGAACATCATCGACAGGCCATCCAGCCTGAAGGTGAGGTTCAGGCCAATCTCGGGCACCCAGGCCCAGGCGTTCATGATGACCTCGCCCGCCATCACCGCTGGCGCGTGGCTCAGCAGCAGGCCCAGACTCGCCGCCGTCACGCCTCCTGCCGCCAGGGCAGTCAGCAAACGGGATCGAGATCCGAGCCAGAACGTGGCGGCGGTACCCAGCAAGAGAGGAAGCAAAACAATGAATAACAGCACGGCTCTTCTTTCAGGTTGGCCTTGGATTCTAAAAGGAGCAGGACGCTGTGCAGTCCATGTCGTGGAATGAATGCCTATTTATCGCTGACCCAATGTCAGTGTGGCCCTGCTGTTTCTACATGCAGCGTCCAGGCCAGACGCGAACCCAACCCCACCACCACGCCCACCACCCAGAACACACCGGCCACACCCACCACCACACCGGCAGAGCCAAACAGCAGCGGCATCACCACGCTCGAACCGTTGATGGCCATGGCCCGCAAACCGAGCGCTTCGCCATGCCGGTGCCGGGGTGTGATCTGGTGCAGCGTGCTCATGATCATGGGTTGCACCGAACCCAGCGCCAGCCCCAACAACACCGACAGCGCGCCCATGGCCCAGGCGGCCTGCACCAGCGGGTACACCGCAAACAGCCCTGCGGTGCACACCATGGCTGTGCCGATAACCACCGACTCGCGCAGGTGCGCTGCCAGCCAGGGCATGGCCAGGCGAATGGCGGTGGCCGCCAGCGCAAAGGCACCCAGGATGGCGCCGATCACCGTGGCGCTCAGGTCACGCTCGTGGCCGATCACCGGTACCAGAAAGGTGTGCACGTCCCAGCACGACGACAGCATCCAGTTGATGAGCATGAGGCGGCGAAAACCCGCGTCGCGCAGCAGGTTCCACGACGAACCGCTGACGTTGCGGTGCTCGGGCGCCACCGGCTCCAGCTCGACCGTGCCACGCACCCAGAACCAGGCCAGCGATGGCAGCAGCGCCAGCAGCAGGAAAGCAGCCCGAAAGCCATAGGCGTCGATCAGCAGGCCGGCGGCAAAGGGCCCGACAAAATTGGAAATGGACGGCCCGATGGCCATCCAGCTGAACACCTGCTTGAGCTCGGTCGGGTTGCTGGCCAAGCGCCCCACGTGGCGCTGCAGCGCAATCATGGCCAGGCCGGTGGCCGCGCCGCAGGTGAGCGCCGTGACGCACAACACCGCAAAAATGGGAAACGCCACCGCCAACGCGGCGCCCGCAGTGGCCACGCCCACCGCCAGCACCACCGGCTTCTTCAGACCCCGGCGGTCGGCGTAGCGCCCGGCCGGCAAAGCCAGAAACACCTGCGCCAGCGCAAACAGCGCCAGCAACATGCCCACCGCCACCGGGCTGTGGCCCTCTCGCAGCGCCATCAAGGGCGCGGCCATGCGAAAGCCGGTCATGCAGGCGTGCAGACTGATCTGGGCTGCAATCAGCCGCGACAGGCTGGCGCGCAGCGAGGGATTCACGCTTCGGTAGCGTCAGAAGGGTCGAGCGGCAGCAGCGCGCTGGCCTTGTCTTGCGGCAGTGCCTCCACCGCCTTCAGCGCCTTGCCCATGGCGCGGCTGCGGGTTTCGGCACTGTCCAGCGTGTTGAGCACGGTCTGCGTCTGGCTCTTCACCTTGGCCAGCACATCGCCAAACTTGCCGAACTCGGTTTTCACCGCGCCCAGCACCTGCCAGACCTCGCTGCTGCGCTTCTCCAGCGCCAGCGTTCGAAAACCCATTTGCAAGGAGTTGAGCATGGCCATGAGCGTGGTGGGCCCGGCCAGCGTGACGCGGTATTCGCGCTGCAGCACCTCCATGAGGCCGGGGCGCCGCAGCACCTCGGCGTAGAGACCTTCGGTGGGCAGGAACAGGATAGCGAAATCGGTGGTGTGCGGCGGCTCCAGGTACTTGTCGGCCATGCTTTTGGCCTCCAGCTTGATGCGCTGTTCCAGCCCGCGCGCCGCCAGCTCGGCGCCCTCGGCGTCGGCGCGCTGCTGCGCGTCGAGCAGCCGCTCGTAATCTTCGTTGGGAAACTTCGCATCGATGGGTAGCCAGCACGGCGCGCCGTCGTCACCGCGCCCGGGCAGTTTGATGGCGAAGTCCACCACGTTGCGGCTGCCGGGCTTGGTGGTGACCTGGGTGGCGTACTGGTCGGGAGCCAACACTTGCTCCAGCAGCGCGGCCAGTTGCGCCTCGCCAAACATGCCGCGCGTTTTCACGTTGGTCAGCAGGTGCTTGAGGTCGCCCACGCCCTGGGCCAGCGTCTGCATTTCGCCCAGGCCTTTGTGCACCTGCTCCAGGCGGTCGGCCACCTGCTTGAAGCTCTCGCCCAGGCGGGCCTGCAGCGTGCTCTGCAGTTTTTCGTCCACCGTGGCGCGCATTTCGTCCAGCTTGGCTGCGTTGCTCTGCTGCAGCTGGGCCAACTGACCGTCAAGCGTGGTGCGAATTTCGGCCAGGCGGCGGGCGTTGCCCTCGCTCATGTCCTGCAGCTGGCGGGTGAGCGTGTCACCCAGCGTGCCGCGCAGCTGCACCAGTTGCTGGGCAAAGGCGTCGATCTGGGCATTTTGCGTGCGCGTGGCTTCGGCGGCCTGGCTGTTCATGGCCAGGCCCAGGGCCTGGAGTTGCGCCGTGAGTGTGTCGCCCAGCGTGCCACGCAGCTGCAGCAGCTGCTGGGCAAAGGCATCGAGCTGCGTGTTCTGCGTGCGGGTGGCTTCGGCGTCTTGCCGGGTCAGCGTGTCCTGAAACGTGGCCAGCGTCTGCTGGATTTCTTGGCGCCCGCCGCGGGCGTTATCGGCAATCTCGCGGCGCAGCTCGCTCTCGACCCGCTCCACGCGCTGGCCCATCTGCAGGCTTTGCTGTTGCAGCAAACCCAGCAGCTGTTGGCGGTGTGCCACTTCGTCGGTATCCACGGGTTGGCGGCGCAGCAGCAACCACACGCCCAGCAACAGGTTGAGCAACACCAGCACCAGCAGTGCCCACACCAGCCCATCGTTTGTCATGCGTTCAACACCTTCGGGAGCACTTCGGGGTTCAGGGGGGTCAGGGGTTGGCCTTGGGTCAAAAAGGCAATCACGTTGTCGGCCGCCAGATTGGCCATCGCTTTGCGGGTGGTGATGGTGGCGCTGGCAATGTGCGGCGTGAGCACCACGTTGGGCACCGTCAGCAGGTCGGGATGCACCTGAGGCTCACCTTCAAACACGTCGAGTCCGGCCGCCGCAATGCGCCGCTCGCGCAGCGCCACAGCCAGCGCCGCGTCGTCCACAATGCCGCCACGGGCGATGTTGATCAGCGTGGCCGTGGGTTTCATCTGCGCCAACTCAGCAGCACCGATGGCGTGGTGCGACTCGGCGCTGTAGGGCAGCACCAGCACCAGGTGGTCGGCCTGCTTCAGCAGTTCGGCCTTGCTCACGTAACGTGCTTGGCACGCGGCCTCGCTGGCGGCATCGAGCCGGGAGCGGTTGTGGTAAATCACCTGCATACCAAAGCCGTGCGCGCCGCGCCGGGCAATGCCTTGACCGATACGGCCCATGCCCAGAATGCCCAGCGTACTGCCGTGCACCTCGGCGCCAGCAAACATGTCCAGCGCCCACTTGCTCCACAAGCCAGCGCGCAAAAAATGCTCGCTCTCCGTGACACGCCGGGCCGTGGCCATGAGCAAGGCAAAGCCGAAATCGGCGGTGGTCTCGGTCAGCACGTCGGGCGTGTTGGTGGCCAGCACGCCGGCCGCCGTCATAGCGGGCACATCGAAATTGTTATAGCCCACTGCAATATTGGCCACCACCTTGAGCTGCGGGCATGCCGCCAGCAATTCCGCGCCAATGCGTTCGCTGCCCGTGGTGAGCACAGCCACCTTGCCCTGCAGCCGCTCGGCCAGTTGCTGGGGCGTGAACGGCGCGTCGGTGTGATTGGTTTCCACGTCGAAGTGTTCGCGCAGGCGCTCAATCACTTCAGGGAAGATGGCGCGGGCCACCAGAATGGAGGGGCGTTGGGTCACGTGGCGTGCTCCGGTAAAACTGTTTCATCGGCCAGACTGCAAATGGTTCACCCCAAGAAAAACCGCAAGGCGGCTCTTGGATCCTCAAGCAACACCACACGGAGCGCGTGCCCCAGCCCAGCAACCACCGTGGAACCGGCTTTGCCGGGCCACAGGTGGTGTCCCCCTGGGGGGAAGCCGCACAGCGGCGCAGGGGGGCTGCTTATACAGCCAACAGGTCCACTTCAAACAGCAGCGTCGCGTTGGGCGGAATCACGCCGCCCGCGCCGCGTGCACCGTAGCCCAGCGCGGCCGGGATCACCAGGCGGCGTGTGCCACCCACGGCCATGCCCTGCACACCTTCGTCCCAGCCTTTGATGACCTGGCCACCACCGAGGTGGAATTCAAACGGCTGACCGCGGTCTTTGCTCGAATCGAACTTGGCGCCCTGGGTGCCGTTGTTGAACAGCCAGCCGGTGTAGTGCACCTGCACGGGGCCGCCGGCCTGGGCAATCTCGCCGCTGCCGACCACGGTGTCTTCGTATTGCAGGCCGCTGGGGGTGGTGATCATGAAGGTTTCCTTGAATTGAAAATGGTTGAGAGGCGTGGATTATTCCAGCCAATGGGTGAAGCTGGCCACGGTCTCGCGCGGTGTGTGAAAACCGTTGACTGGATCGGCTGGATCGGCATAACCCAGCGCCATGCCGCAGACCAGCATCTCGCTCTCGCCCGCGCCAATGTGCGGCAGGATGATTTTGGCAAAGCCGTTCCAAGCCGCTTGCGGGCAGGTGTGCAAACCATGGCCGCGCGCAGCCACCATGATGTTTTGCAGAAACATGCCGTAGTCCACCAGAGAACCCCGGCCCATCACGCGGTCCAGCGTGAACATGAGGCCCACCGGCGCGTCAAAAAAACGGTAGTTGCGCTGGTGCTGCGCATGCATCTTGTCCTTGTCGCCTTTGGTGATGCCCAGCAGGCCGTAGAGGCTCCAGCCGTTTTCACGCCGGCGGTCAATGTAGGGGCTGACCCACTTTTCGGGGTAGTAGTCGTATTCCTCGCGGTACTGCACGGCCAGCGAGGGTTCGGCGCGCATGGCGTCGTGGGCAGCGCACACCTGGTCCACCAGTGTGTCGCGGCTGGCGCCCTGCAGCACATACACCTTCCAGGGCTGGGTGTTGGTGCCCGACGGTGCGCGGCTGGCCACTTGCAAGATGTGCTCCAGCGTGGCGCGCGGCACGGGCTGCGGCAAAAAGGCACGCGCCGACATGCGACTGGTGATGGCCGCGTCCACGCTGGCGGCGTCGATCACGGGTGTCGCAACGGGATTTTGGGTCATCGCAAAGTCTCCAGGGTTTGTTTCAGGGGTTCGGGCAGCGGCACCGGGCGGCGCGTTTCGCGGTCCACATACACATGCACAAAATGGCCGCAGGCGGCGGCGGTGTCGCTGTCTTCGGCAAACAGGCCCACCTCGTAACGCACACTGGACGTTCCCAGGTGCGCCACGCGCAGGCCGGCGTGCACGGTTTGCGGAAAAGCCAGCGGAGCAAAGTAATTGCACTGGGTCTCGATCACCAGCCCGATCACCGGGCCAGCGTGGATGTCCAGCGCGCCCTGCTCGATCAGGTGGGCGTTGACCGCCGTGTCAAACCAGCTGTAGTACACCACGTTGTTCACGTGGCCGTAGACGTCGTTGTCGGCCCAGCGGGTGCCGATGCTGCGGAACACACGGTAGTGGCTGCGCG
>Ga0209066_10005038_pt1 | contig 14129 bp, 6 predicted proteins | sample All_14_2_FD_187198 | JGI IMG/M metagenome (GOLD analysis project Ga0209066, IMG submission 187198) | Freshwater microbial communities in response to fracking from Pennsylvania, USA - Allegheny Zone_MetaG_DW_15 (SPAdes) (version 2) ...
CCCTGCACGCCGCCATGCCCTGGATCTGCGTGTGGGACGACCACGAGATCACCAACGACACCTGGAAGGCCGGCGCCGAGAACCACACCCCCGCCACCGAAGGTGACTTCTTTGTGCGCCGCTCGGCGGCCATCAAGGCCTACTACGAATGGCTGCCTGTGCGCGCGCCAGAGGCCAGCCGCCTGGAGCGCATCTACCGCAGCTTCACCTTCGGCAACCTGATCGACCTGCACATGCTGGACACCCGCGTGATCGCGCGTGACAAGCAACTCGACTATGCCAACTACTTTGGCGCCGGCGGTTTCAACAGCACCACGTTTGCGGCCGACATGGCCAACCCTGCCCGCCAGTTGATCGGCGCCGAGCAAACCCAATGGCTGGGCGCCCGCATGGCCAACAGCAACGCCACCTGGACCATCCTGGGCCAGCAGGTGCTCATGGGCCGCATGAACATCCCTGCGCCGCTGGTGCTGGGCCAGATCAGCTTCAGCAACTACTCAGGCCTGATCTACAAAGCACAGACGGCACCCGCCACGCTGACCCCGCAAGAGCAGGCCATCCTGGCCCAGCCCGCCATCCCCTACAACCTGGACGCCTGGGACGGCTACGCCGTGGCCCGCGAGACCGTGCTCGGCATGGCCCGCGCCTACAACAAGAACCTGGTGGTGCTCTCGGGCGACACGCACAATGCCTGGGCCAGCGACCTGGCAGACCGCCTGGGCAACCAGATCGGCATCGAGTTCGCCACACCGGGCGTGACCTCGCCGGGCTTCGAAGCCTACTTCCCGACCGAGAACCCCTTGGCCGTGGCCGGCGGCCTGGAACAGCTCATCGGGCCTTTGGTCTACGCCGAAACCGCCAGCCGCGGCTTCATGGTGGTGACCGCCACACAGGCCGAATGCCGCTGCGACTGGGTCTATGTCAGCAACGTCAAGAACAGCCAATACACGGCCCATGTGGGCAAGCGCTTGCGCACCTTGCCGGGGTCGGGGAACCGGAAGTTGATTGCGGTTTGAAGGTGGCGCGGCCCTTGCGCATGAAAGACCTGCCTTCATCATTTTGGACAGCAGATCTCAGCATAGCCAGGATGGGTTGGGGTACAAGTCCCTAGACTGAGGCACTCCGGTTCGCCTCCCATGCCGACATGCCCACCCCCAAAGCAACGCCAGATGGCAACCCTGACGAAGCACTGCGTGCCCGCGTGCGCCACGCCGCCGAGATCATTAACCAGGCCGATGGCCTGATCATCGCGGCGGGCGCCGGCATGGGGGTGGACTCGGGCCTGCCGGACTTCCGGGGGCCAGAAGGCTTCTGGCGGGCCTACCCCGCACTGGGCCGCGCCGGCCTGGGCTTCATGGACGTGGCCAACCCACGCACCTTTGGCCGCACGCCCGAGCTCGCCTGGGGCTTTTACGGCCACCGCCTGGCCCTCTACCGCGCCACCCAGCCGCATGCCGGCTTCGGCATCCTGCAACGCTGGGCCAAAGACATGAATGCCGGCGCCACCGTGTTCACCAGCAATGTGGACGGCCAATTCCAGAAGGCCGGCTTCGACCCCGAGCGGGTGTATGAATGCCATGGCGCCATCCACCACCTGCAGTGCCTGAGCACCTGCACCGAAGCCATCTGGCCCGCCGACGATTTTGTGCCCGATGTGGACGAAGCTAGAGGCGTGCTGCGCAACGCACCGCCCACCTGCCCGCATTGCGGCGGCCTGGCGCGGCCCAACATCCTCATGTTTGGCGACCCGCTGTGGCTGCCCGCACGCAGCGAGGCGCAAGCCATTGGTGATCGAGATCGGGGCGGGTACGGCTGTGCCTTCGGTGCGCCACTTCAGCCAGCAGATGTTGATCCACGCGGGCGCGAGGCTGGTGCGGATCAATGTGGATGAGGCGCAGGTGCCGAGTCGGGAGGATGTGGGGTTGGCGTTGGGGGGGCTGGATGCGTTGCGGCTTATTGATGATGAAATTGAGCGCTTGGCGTAGCACGCACTGCGCTCTCATCGCCTAGATAGCCCCAAACTGCAAGATGGCGCTGGCTGCGCTGCGCAAAGTGATGGGCTAAAGTCCCTCAGTCGCAGCATCAAGCGCAGACGCCACCCTGTCAACCATCAAGGACCGACCAGAAGTCGATAAGGTCAAGGACTGGGTTGCCCGTGTCATCCCGACATAGAGCAAACGCACTTCGTCTTCCAAGTTTCCGCCTTTGTAAGGCATGGCCTGCAGTCCGACTAGGAACACATGGGCAAACTCCAGCCCCTTGGCGCTGTGCAATGTCACCAATCGCACCGCCGGCTGCCGCCAATTGAATCGTTTGAAACCCTCCGTGTTCATCGACTGCACCGGCGCCCTTTTCTCTCGCAGAGCCTGCTCAATAGGTGCCATCAGGTACTTTGTCCGGCACAACACGGCCACCTCGTCAGGCGGCACCCCATCGGCCAGCAGGGCCGCAATGCGGCAGGCAACCAGCTCAGCCTCTTCCGCCAAAGAACGCGCCCTCATCAGTACAGGCGCAGGACCACTGCGCCCTGCGGAAGTGGGCATCACTGTTGCCGTGTCGCTGTCTTCATTGTCTGTCTGCAACAATGCGTCCGCGCAACGGACCGCCAATTGCAGTATTTCACTGGTGTTTCGGTAGTTCAGCTTCAGCACTTGCGTACGCCGGCCTTGCGCCTCAATGCCCACGCTCGCAAAAGTAAAACGGCTGCGCCGCTTCTTCTGATAGATCGACTGCGCGTCGTCATACATGACCAGCAAGCTTCTGGTCAAAGGGTCAACCAAGCGAGTACACAAGCGCAGCCAATCTTCCTCAAAGTCATGGGCCTCGTCCACCAACAAGGCCAGATATTGGCCTGATGGCACTAAACCCGTTTGGAGCGCGCGATCCACCGATTTGACCAAAGCAGCGTAATACGCGTCATCGCGCACTTTCGTGGTGGGTGCATCCACCTGGTAGCTGCGGACCATGTCTTCACACCATGCATGGAACGTCCGGACCTGCACGCGTTCATCCACGCCTCGCTGCCTGAGCAAGGCCTCAATGCGCCCCGCCAATGACCGGTTGTAGCAAAGAATGAGAATCGGCTTGCCAGGCTGAGCAGCTACCGCCAACTGCTGCGCTCGGTAGATCAGAATCATCGTCTTGCCCGAGCCTGCCGGTCCGTGTATGACCCTATGCCCGATGCCCAGCGTGCGTGCGATCTGTTCTTGTTGCAAGTCCATCACCTGCAGCAGATCGGGTAGGGCCGTCTCATCTATCGCGTCATCCCCTCCAAGCAAAGATTGCTGCTGGGCTGGCATGCGAATCTCGGGAAACAGATGCCAGCGAATGCGATCACGCTGCGGCAGGCTCAGGGTACTCGGGTAGCTGACTGTGAACATGCCCCACAACCGAAGCTGAAAATCGCCAGGGTCGATCGCCTCGTCAAGGTCATCGCGCAGCAATGTCTTGAATTCAGGAAAGACCTCGTCAAAGTCTTCGCCGGCTGCGGCACTAGTGATGCCTGAAAACACCACGCCCCAGCCATATGGAAACAACAGCTTGCCCTTAAAGGGTCCATCAGAATGCACGAGCTGGGGGTCAGCCTGCATCAGGTTCACCAGCTCCATGGTGTAGTCGCGCACCTGACGCAGCGGGCTTCCATCGGTCACCCGACCATGTTCTGTCTGCAATTCAACCTGATCACGGTTGGCCGAGACCAGGGTCTGACGCTTCCAGTCTTTCACCTCCAACAACAGAATGCCCCATCGCGGGCTGAGGATCACAAAATCTGGCTGGCGTGCCTTCGGGCCAATCGGAATATCGTGCCAGACGATGTAGTCATCTTCCAGGCAACGCTTGAGTTGGTTAAGAACGCGGCGCTCACCGGGGTTGCAACGCTTATCGACTCGAGTGAGGCCCTGGGGAAAGATTGCCATTTGTCATTCCACCCTTTGATACTCTGTGAAAGACATACTCGCGTCCTTCGCCGCCTTTTTCATCGCGCATCCACCTTAAGGAGGACATTCATAGGGCCACTGCCCTCATGTCGAACGTAATGAACAGGCCCGTGATACGTGAACGGAGCAGCCTTGCTATTGTTGAGCTTGTGTTCGCGTACAAAGAGGTGGATGTGCCACCCATTGCGTTCATGATCAATGATGCCCTTGCCCTTACTAGATTGAGGCGTGGTGGCATTCTGGCTTTGCCAATGGAATGTGCTCTCGTCGATCCAATAGTCAGCAAATCGATGTTCTCTTGCTTTGCCTTGCTTGTTCAACGTGATCAGCAAGACATGCGCCTTCTTCTCAGGTAGAACAACGTGGCCGACATTCCAGTTGCCTGGGTTGAACTCTGTATCAAATAGGGCGGGGATATCCTCTCGCGCGACGGCTTGACCAATGGCCATTTCTAAGGGATCAATGACCTCCTTTAGTCGAGCCAACGTACGCATTTCGTTCGAGGCCTCCAGGTCAGCATAGTCTGGATTGTTCGCCCTCAAGGTGTAGCCACCTTTCGGCCCCTTTAGTACTACACGCAATAGATACTGGTTGTCGCCTGAATCATCCTGGCGTTCAATCGCCATCACTGAGCCCGTGATCGAGCCCGCATTGGTGGACGAGATTCGCTCCAGCAATAGGTAGTCCCCATCTCGGATCGGATTCTTGCCACCGTTCATGGAGTTACCTGACGCGCGTGCAATGAAATGCCGGTGAGGATCTAGTCGGCCATGAGCCTCACCCAGTACGCGATATTCCTCGGCATCCGCACTCCCCGTTTTGAAGTGCCCACAGGCAACCTTGATGTTCGGAAAAAATGGCAGTTCGGTGCCTACCCTATTGGCCAGGACGAAGGGCACCACATTGGATGCAGCGACTGAGACTTGTCTAGATTCGTATGCCGCCAATCGGTAGTCGATGATCTCTTGAACCAAGCTGGTCCAGCAATCGATCTGCTCCGAGGGAATATGGAACTTAGCTTGGAATCGTCCTTCTTGCAATTCAAACAATGCTGTGCCATCCGCGTTCTCACCGATCCAAGCCTTGACAGGGTTGCCTCGCCAGTAGCGTACCCAATCAGCTCCGTGCCCTTCTGGATGCGGCGGTAGATGCTCCGGAAGATCCCGCAGCAATGGCCTCCTTCGCAGCAAGACCCCCCAAGACTGTGTCGCCAGAACCGGCAACACGGGAGGATGTTGCCAACCACTCAGTTCTTGGAAAGCTTCCAGCAACACCATCTTGTAGCTTTTGGTCATGGAGGTGACTTCAAACTCGGTGAGCACATTGCTCTGGGCATCTACCAGCTTCAATTCCTCGGGGTCCAACTCGTTGTAAGTGCGCAGCATGCCAAACCAACTGCCAAAGTCCCTGCGCACATCAGCCATGGACATGCCTGCGCGATAAGCTTCACTGGCTGTTGGGCGGCGCCCCAAAGACTGCTTGAGCGCTTCATATTCCTGTTGCAATCCTGGACTTTCCAAGGACTTCAAGAAATCGATCAACTGCAGGTCAAAGTTGACGAAGCATCCCTCAGGTAGGCTCAGACGTTGAGCCTCCACTTCGCGCGCAAACCGAGCCAGTTCGGTATACGTGTGCCCGGCATCAAACAAGGCTTGCGGCTTGTGCAAGAAGCTCTTGTGATTGCCGATAAAGTCCAAGACAACTAGTTTGTCTTTGCCATCAGCCCGACGCAGGCCTCGCCCAAGTTGTTGCAAGAACAAAATCTTGGATTCGGTCGGGCGCAGCATCATCACGGTATCGATCTCAGGCAAATCCATGCCTTCGTTGAAGAGATCAACAGAGAAAAGCACTTGCAGGCTTCCTTCTCGCAATTGCTCCAAAGCTTCAATGCGCCCTAGCTCTGAGCCTCCGTAGACTGCTTGAGCTGCAATCCCTTCTTTGCGGAACTGCGCGGCCATGAAGTCGGCGTGCTTGACCGAAACGCAAAAGGCCAGGGTACGCTGCTGCTTTAGACGCCGCCACTCTCGAAGTGCATGACGAGCGCGGCCCAATGTCGCGAGCTTGCTCGACAAGGCTTCCGGCTCGAAGCGTCCGTTACGCCAAGGAATCTCCGAATAGTTCACCGACTCATCGAAGATGCCGTAATAGTGGAATGGCGTCAGCAGCTTGCTGTGAATTCCTTCAAACAGACTGCATGTGAAAACCAGATTGTCGTCACACAAACTGAGGATGTCTGACTGGTCAGACCGATCAGGTGTGGCCGTAAGGCCCAACATGAACTTCGGCTTAAAGTACTTCAGCAAACGTCGATAGGTCGGGGCAGCGGCATGGTGAAATTCGTCGACCACGATGTAATCGAAGTGGTCAGGGGAGAAGCGCTCCAGATGCGCATCCTTGCCAAGCGTTTGGACCGATGCACACAAGATATGCGCATCCACATCGCGTTGTTGTCCTGCGTAATATCCCACGCGACTGTTTGGCCTAATGCGAAGGAACGTCGCGGCTGCTTGGTCCAGAATTTCCTCGCGGTGTGCCACGAACAGCACTTTGCGAGCACCCATTGCTTGCGTGTCAAACGCGGCCAGCCATGTCTTGCCCAGCCCTGTGGCCAAGACAACCAAGCCCCGTCGATAGCTCTCTTCACGAGAAGCCATCAAGGCATCGAGTGCCTGTTTCTGTATGGTGCTGGGGACTGGTGGCGGTTCTTGTTCCTGCTCTGCCGCTCCGGGTGCAACCGGTCGACGCATGACGAGACGCCGCTTGTCATAGGCGTCGATCCATTCGTTCGTCAGCTCGACGGTGTTCGGATGCTTGAAGAGCTCATTGAAGCGCTGCCGAGCCTCCAGAAAACCTGGGTCCCCGGGGTACTCAATGCGGTAGTTCCATTCCAACCCTGTCCGCAAAGCCTGCTTGCTGATGTTGCTGGATCCAACAAATGCTGTCCCAGACAATCCCTGCTCGGGATGCCGATTGGCGAAGATGTAAGCCTTCATGTGAAAGCTGGATTGCCCCGCCTCAAAAACCCGGACATCCGCGCCTTGCTCCTTCAGTAGCATCAATAGACGGCAGGCTTCGATGTCCGTCACGTCGAGGTAGTCACATGTCAGCACACGCATGCGCGCGGGTGTACGCAAGCTCCCCTCCGAAGGTTTGAGTGCACTGTGCAAATCAGGCATCAGCAGCTTCAACCCCGAGGACATGATGAACGAGACACTGATATCGATCTCGTGCGCGTGGTTGATTTCGTGAACCAGCTTAGGCAGAAAGGGGTCGTCGCCTCCAGTAGACAACTTGCGTGTGGCGACAACCGCTTTGATGAAGAGTCCATTGATCCAACTCTCGCAACGGTCTGGCCGCCGATCCTCTGTGACCCATGTCTCGCGATGCTCGACGCCTTGAAGCGGAATAAGCAAATCCTGGAGGGTTTGCTCATTCAAGTCAGTGAAGAATCGATCGCCATGCGTGCGCTCACCTTCGCCCAGTTTGAAGCTGACGTACAAGACGCCGCCAGGCTTCAGTCCACGCCATAGTCTCTCAAAAGCCTCAGGTAGTTCAGCCTTGCGAAGGTGCAAGAGACTGGCGCACGCCCAGATCCCATTGAACTTGTTGACGTGGCTGAAATCGGTAAATGACAAGACATCGACCGTGATGCCTGCGTACTCCTGCGCACGGTGAGCCAACTCCGCCGACGCGTCAAAAGCGCTGACGTCATATCCCCGTTCTTTAAAGGCTTTGGCATCGCGGCCTGAGCCGCATCCCGCATCCAGAATGTGGCCTTGTTTTCCGACATGCTTGATGAAGCGCTCGTAAAGAGGTCCCATGTCTACATATGCAGTCGACTGAAAAAAGGCCTCCGCATTGCGGTTGTAGTAGTTAAGCGTTTGCGTCATGGCCGAGCCAATTCTGAAAGAGCAAAAACATCCTCTAGTGCAGTTCAATTAGCCACTCAGCGACCACATCAACACACTCCCCGTCCTCGGCCTCGATCACGATGGGCTCAAACCCCACCCGATCACTCTCCGGCTTCAACTCAATGCGCGTGTGCTGCCAGCCCCCATCCGCATCCACCACCTTCTCGCTGCGGTAACGCTTGATGGTGTAGCTGCCACCCGTCTCCGGGTCGCTGATGCTGCGGTGTTGCACCACCACGATCTTGCCGTTGCGGGTGCCTTGCGGGTTGGCGCGAAACAGGCACCACGCCCCGTTGGGGATGCGCTTGTTCATGGATTCACCCACCACCTGGGCCACAAACAGGCCGGGCTGCGGTGCGATCCAGTCCGGCAGTTCCACCCAGTCGCTCGCGCCTTCTTCCAATGCCTGCGGCTCCGAGAAGTGGCCCGCTGCAAACTTCAAGTCCACCACGGGCGCAGCGCGCACGCCGGGCTGGGCGCGCTCTTGCTCGCTCACGCGGCGCAGTGGCAATACCTTGGCCATGTGTGGGGCTTGGGGCTCGGGCCGCGCCAAAAGGTCTTCTTGCAATGGCGGCCGGCCAGCCAGGCGTGAGCGCAGGTAGTCGGCCAGTTCGGGGTCGCAGCAGTGCACATAGCAGCCCTTCATGCCGCGCGTCATCAGGGTGCGGTAGGTGTTCTTGATGATGCGGTCGGCCAGTGCCTGCGCGGCTTGCCGGTCGGCCTTCATCATGGCCTTGAGGCCCTTGATGCTCTTGTCTGATCGGGCGCGGGCATCAGGCCGGGTCTGCACGCAACCATCACGGTAGATGAGGTCGGGCCCGATGATCACGCCCACGTAGTCCACCTCCAGGCCCTGGCAGGTGTGGATGCAGCCCACCTGCTGCACGGATTCAGGCGCCATGATCCACAGGCTGCCGTCCTTGGTGAGGTTCCATTGGCGGCGGTAGGTCTGGCCATCGGGCTGCGCGATGACGATGTCATCGGCTTGCGGGTCGTCCTTGCTGGGCCAGCCCCAGCAGTAGCCAGCCACCACGCGGGCCTTGTTGCTGGCTTGCTTGCTGCTGCCTTGGTTACGCGCTTCAATCAGCTTGTGCAGCTCGGCCGGGGTGTCCACCACGCGGAAGTCATAGCCCAGGCCGTCCAGCTCGGTGTTGGCAGTAGGGCGTATGGCCAGGGTGTCGTCCAGCCAGGCCAGGTAGCCATCGCTGCCACTGCATCTGAACTGCGAGGCCAGTGCCATCTCGGTCACATCGGCACCCAGCTCGGCGGCCCATCGGCGCAACTCGCCTGTGTGGCCAATGTCAGCCAGGGTCACGCGCTGGTCGTCGTCCACGAAAAACACGGTGCAGCGTGCGGCGTTGATCAGCTCCTTCACCTGGTTGTCACCCAGGTTGCCGTACAGGCCAGACTTCTCATTGAGCCGGTGCGCCTCGTCCACGATCAGCACATCAAAGCTGTCTCGTTCGGTACCGGTGAAGGCGCCCGAGCCGCTGAACAAATTGCTGATGCGAGACTTCTTGAACGTGCCCGTGAGCTTGGCTTCAAACACAGCACGGGGCGCCGCGTTCTTGGACACGTATCGCACGTTCTTTTCCTTGCCCAGCAGCGCGGCCAGCAGGTTGATGGCCACAACAGATTTGCCGGTGCCTGGGCCACCCTGGATGATCACCACCTGCTTGCGGCCTGCGGGGGTGTGCGCCTCAGCAGCCAACACGCCTTCAAACACGAGCTTCTGGTCGTCCACCAGCACGAATTCGCTCTGGCCCTGCAACAGCCCGACCACGGCATCGGCCAGCATCTTCGAGGGCCGGATGCGGCCATGCTCGATGCGGTAGAGCAGCTGGCGCTCGTCACCATGGCGCACATGCTGGCGGATGAAGGCCTGCAGGCGCGAGCGTTCGGACTTGACGAACAGCGGCGCGCGCTCCAGATGGCGTTCGTAGTTGGGGTGGTCGATCACGCCATCACGGCGTGGGTAGTTGTGCAGGTAGGCGCAGGGTTGCAGGGCCAGGCCTTCGTCCTGCACCGTGGCGTTGAAATCGGCCAGCAAGGCCGCGTAAGACCAGGCCTGGTACGAAGGGTGGGCACCTTCGGTTTCGCCAGCACGCCCGCCACGGCGGGCCCAGATGATGCCGTCCTTCTCGCTCACACGCGCTTCAGACCATTGCTTGAGCTCCACGATCACCACCTTGGGCTGGCGCTGGGCATCCAGGCCCGTGATCAGGAAGTCGATGTGCTTGGCGGTTTGCGGCACCTGGTATTCAATGGCCACGCCGACGTTGTCGGGGATCTCGTCGTCATGCAGCACCTTGGCCATGTGCATGAGAGACGACGTCCAGGCACGCACTTCTGCCGGGCCCACGCGGTGGCCGGTGGCATGCGCGTAATGACGCGAGACGACATCCTCGATGTCCTCGCTCAACGCGTGATGCAGAAACTCCCGTTTCGTCGCCTGATAGATGATCACCCGACCGTGCCCCCACCACCGTACAAATTTCTTTATAGGTTAGCGCGGCGATACGGCATCGGTTTGATGCTGCGCGACAAAAAGATCGGTTTTAAGAAGTCTTCAGGTGTCCTGAGTGAGGTTGTCGGACACAACTGAGGGGGCAGCGCATGTTAGGCAGGCGCCAGCCTCCACCTTGATGACCTGCTCCCTCATGAGATTGGCGATACTTCCTACCAAAGCATTCTTTTACAGGATCAAGCGAGACATCCGGATTAGTTCCTGCTTTAATAGGCTTTAAGGAATGTGCCAAGGTCAGCGCACTTAAATCCTGCTAAGGTAGGCGATATGAAGCGCGTTGTGCCCTCGCCATCTCCCTCCGACCCCCTGACGTCGGACCCTACATCCTTCGGTCAGGCCATCCGTGCCGCCCGAACGGCTGCAGGCATGACGCTGGTTGACGCCGCCGCCACGATAGGCGTGTCCAAACAAACGCTCAGTGACCTGGAAAAAGGCACGGGCTCGGTCGGCCTGGTCATCGCCCTGCGCGCCGCGCGCGAATTGGGCGTCGGGGTCTTTGCCGTGCAACCTACCCAGCGTGAAGCCGCTCGGCAAGCGCTCCTTGATCAGGCGTCCTCATCAGGGAGCAAAGCATGAGCGACACCACCCACGCGCTCACGGTGTGGGTAGGTGACCAAATAGCGGGACACCTTCTCCACCACCCGACGACCAACCGGTTTTCGTTCACTTATGCCGACACCTGGCGTGAGGCTCGTGGCGCATTTGCTTTGGGGCCCCAGTTGCCCCTGCGCACGCTGAGCGATCCATCACCGGACCAGCACAGTGCCATCGTGCGGCAGTTCTTCGAAAACCTGCTGCCTGAAGGTGATGCGCTCGACCACGCCGCTCAGGCGCACGGGGTGTCCAAGTCCAACTTGCTGGGCCTGATCCAGGCGCTGGGGCGTGAGACGGCAGGCGCCATCCGCCTCAGCGCCAGAGATGATGCAGGGAGGTCACCGGCCGACCAAGCCGAGCAACTGCGCGAGGTCACCCGCGAAGAGCTGTCGCAGCGCATCCGCCAGCGCGCCGAGTTGCCTTTCTCGGTCTGGGATCAGACCGTGCGGCTGTCGATCGCGGGCTACCAGGACAAGATCGCTGCCTATGAACATGCGGGGAAGCTGTTTCTAATCGATGGCGGCCGCAAGGCCTCGACCGTGATCGTCAAACCCGTACCCATACGCGCGGCTCTGGCTGGCCTGCCAGGCAACGAATTCATGTGTATGCGACTGGCGCGTGAGGTGGGCCTGCCCGTCGCAGACACGTGGCTGGAACATGTGCCCGAACCCGTGCTGTTCGTGAGGCGCTTTGACCGCAAAGAGCATCTCGGCGGCGTCCAGCGCCTGCACCTGATCGATGGCTGCCAGTTGCTGGGCCTGTCGGTCGGCATGAAGTACGAACGCCCATACGGCGACGGGCCGGATGTGCGCAACATCCGCGATGGCGCCAGCCTGCGCTCGCTCTTCCAGGCGATCAACCAACACAGCCTGCAGCCTGCCGTGGACCGCCTGGCCCTGCTGCGCTGGGCCATCTTTCAGGTGCTGATCGGCAATACCGACGCCCATGGCAAGAACCTCTCGTTCTTCGTTCATCCTTCGGGCGTGAGCCTGGCACCGGCTTACGACATGGTGTGCATACCGGCGCTCAAGGATGCGCGGCTGTCCGGCACCTTGGCCATGGCGGTGGGCGATGCATTCACCACGGCCGACATCACACCATTTGACTGGGCTCAACTGGGCCAGCAGGCAGGCTTACGGCCACCAGCCATGGCCAGGCAGATGACGAGCTTGATGAACAAAGTGGCGGCAGCGCTGCCTGGCGCCTGTGAAACGGCAAGCCGCAGTGGTGTTGAGCAAGACGCTGTCGCAGCGATTGCCCAATACGTTGATCAGACTTGCAACATGCACCGCATAGCCGCCACCAAGATCAAAAGCATCAAACCGGATGACCTTTGATGCTTGCTACGAAGCGTAGGGCGCCAGCCAATTGCGCAGGAATGTCCCTGTGCTGATGGCGCACGCGCAACACGTCCAAATGTTCCGCGTGCTCGACGTATAGCAGCTCACACGTCAATATTGGCCGCCCTCAGCGCATTGGACTCAATAAAGTCCCGACGCGGCTCAACCTCGTCGCCCATCAGCATGGTGAAGACCTTGTCCGCCTCGATGGCGTCTTCGATCTGCACGCGCAGCAGGCGGCGCACGGTGGGGTCCATGGTGGTTTCCCACAGCTGCTCGGGGTTCATCTCGCCCAGGCCCTTGTAGCGCTGGCGGCCCACGGTGTTTTCAGCCTGGGCAAGCAACCAGGCCATGGCCGCGCGGAAGTCGTTGACCTTGCTTTCCTTGGCCTTTTCGCCTTCGCCGCGGCGAACCACGGCGTCTTCGCCCAGCAGGCCCTTGAAGGTGGTGCCGGCCTTGGCCAGCGCTTCGTAGTCACCACCGTGCACGAAGTCGGCATTGATGATGCTGCTCTTCACGTTGCCATGGAAGACGCGGCTGATGCGCAGGATGTGTTTGTCGGTGCGGGCGTCGAACTCGGCTGTGACCTCGGCGTTCACCACGGCGCTCTTGAGCGCAGCGGCAGCGGCTTCGGCGGCTTCCAGCGTGTCCAGGTTGATGGTCAGGCCATTGGCCATCGCGCGCAGGGCTTCGATGTCCATCCAGTTGCTCAGGCGCTCGACCACGCGGTTGGCGGTCACGTAGGCCTTGGCCAGTTCGGTCAGGGCTTCGCCGTCGATAGCGGGCTTGCCGGCACCCGGTTCGATCACGGCGCCGTCCAGGGCCACCTTCATCAGGTACTGGTCCAGCGCGGGCTGGTCTTTCAGATACTGCTCTTGCTTGCCGTGCTTGACCTTGTAGAGCGGTGGCTGGGCAATGTAGATGTGGCCGCGCTCGACCAGCTCGGGCATCTGCCTGAACAAGAAGGTCAGCAGCAGGGTGCGGATGTGGGCGCCGTCCACGTCGGCGTCAGTCATGATGATGATGCGGTGGTAGCGCAGCTTGTCGGGGTTGAAGTCGTCACCCCCGGCACCACGGCCAATGCCCGTGCCCAACGCGGTGATCAGCGTAAGGATTTCATTGCTGGTCAGCAGCTTTTCGTAGCGGGCTTTTTCAACGTTCAGGATCTTGCCGCGCAGGGGCAAAATCGCCTGGAACTTGCGGTCGCGGCCCTGCTTGGCAGAGCCACCTGCGGAGTCACCCTCCACGATGTAGATCTCGCACAGCGCCGGGTCTTTTTCCTGGCAGTCGGCCAGCTTGCCGGGCAGGCCCAGGCCGTCGAGCACGCCCTTGCGGCGCGTCATGTCTCTAGCCTTGCGGGCCGCTTCACGGGCGCGCGCGGCTTCCACGATCTTGCCGCAGATGATCTTGGCGTCGATCGGGTTTTCAAGCAAAAAGTCGGTCAGCAGGCGGCCCACGATGTCTTCCACCGGGCCACGCACTTCGCTGCTCACCAGCTTGTCCTTGGTCTGGCTTGAGAACTTGGGCTCGGGCACCTTCACGCTGATCACGCAGGCCAGGCCTTCGCGCATGTCATCGCCAGCGATTTCAACCTTGGCCTTCTTGGCCAGCTCGTTGTCTTCGATGTACTTGTTGATGACGCGGGTCATCGCGGCGCGCAGGCCGGTCAGGTGGGTGCCGCCATCACGCTGGGGGATGTTGTTGGTGAAGCAGAGCACGTTTTCGTTGTAGCTCTCGTTCCACTGCATGGCCACTTCCACGCCCACGTTGGTGCCGAACTCGGACACCTTGTCGCCTTGCGCATGGAAGATGTTGGGGT